>Ga0308157_10000404_pt1 | contig 149923 bp, 112 predicted proteins | sample PhyBR1_FD_201035 | JGI IMG/M metagenome (GOLD analysis project Ga0308157, IMG submission 201035) | Phyllosphere microbial communities from UC Gill Tract Community Farm, Albany, California, United States - DLSLB.R1 | ecosystem: Host-associated > Plants > Phyllosphere > Unclassified | place... | reverse complement strand
GATGTTTTACCAGAACAAAAAGAAAAGATTCAACAGCTTGAATTTCAGGATTTTGATTTGCAAACATTTTATAAAAAATTAAAAAATGGGTCTAAAAAAAGCTACATTTTCTTAACAAAGAATCCTCGGGAGACCTTTAAAAAGCTGAAAAAAGATTGCACTATAATTAAAGCGGCCGGCGGATTGGTAGAAAGTGCCAACAACAACTACCTTTTTATTTTCAGGAACAAGAAATGGGATTTACCAAAAGGTAAGCTAGAAGATGGTGAGAACATGAAAGAAACGGCTGTGCGCGAGGTAGAGGAAGAGTGCGGTATTAAAGTTTTTAAACGTGAGGAAAAGTTGTGTAAAACCTATCACGTTTACCCCATGGGAACCAAAATGGTAATTAAAAAAACTAATTGGTACAAAATGACGGTTAAAGGAGAACCAAATCTTGTTCCCCAAAAGGAAGAGGGGATTGAAGAGGCGGTATGGCTGGATAAAAACCATGTTGGCCCTGTAATTAAAAATACCTTTCCATCCATTATGGATGTGATGCGTGCAGGAGGAATCCTGTAGGTATATATAAACCGTCAGGTGGCAACACCTGACGGCACTTTATGCTGATTGCTATTCGTAATCCAGTTCATCAATCACTTTTTTAACACGTTTCAGGTATTTTCCATAATAGTACCAGGCCCATAGTTCGGTAATAGCACCAATAATCAGAATGCTGATGAAGCAGTTTAATAAGATGTAAACCGGCGAGAGATTAGCGACAATCTTATTCATTACCGAGGTTTTTTCGATCAGTAAATACACCGATAAAAAGCCTGCAGCAATAAAGGCAACGATGTAAGTGAGTGCCTTGTAAAGCTCGATATTCAGTTTCATTTCGTAAAAAAACCAGAGAATACTTTTCCGGCTATCCATACTCATGTCGTAAGAATTTTTATAGAACCTGTAAAATTTAAAAAAGTAATATGTTGTAAACCCACAGGTTATGGCATAAAAAGCCAGATAAACCAGTTTCATCTTGTCAGAAAAATTAAACAGGTACGGAAAGACTGCCATAATCAGGAGTGCTACTACCTGATAAAAAAACTCATGTTTCATTTTCTTCCGGATAATATCTATAGGGGTATGGGCCTGCTTTATTTTAAGCATATCTGCCGAAATATTGGTTTCTGCATCCTTTTCAGCATTCCATTCGTTTTTTAAATCGTCAAAATTCATAACCGTTCTTCTTTATGATGAGTTGTAATTTTTCTTTAGTTCTGTTGAGCTTAACACGGGCGTTTACTTCACTAATACCCAGGTTTTCGGCAATTTCGCGGTGCGATTGATCTTCGAGGAAAAGGAAAATCAGTGCCTTTTCTACCGCATTTAACTCCTGCACCGCTTTATATAAATAGCTGAGTTTTTCTTCTTTTAATTCGCTCTCATTGGTATCAACAATGTCGATGTTTTCATCGAGTGGGGTTTTATCTACCTTTCGGTTGCCTTTTTTGAAATAAACCAGAGCCGTATTTAAAGCAACCCGGTACATCCAGGTCGAGAATTTACTGTTTCCTTTAAAAGTTGGGTAGGCTTTCCAAAGCTGCATCACAATTTCCTGAAACAGATCCTGCTGGTCATCAGTATTGTTCATATACATTTTAGCTACTTTATGTATAATGGCTTTATGCTGATTGATCAGGGAGAGAAATATGTTTTCTGTTTCTTTCATTAATGTATAACACATTGGTAACAGATTTTGAAAAACGTTACAGGCTATTTAAAAATAATATTTAAGCACAGATAAAAAGGATAAACACGGATAATTATTGGTGCCAGATATTACTATCTGGTCCCTTAGCTGGAGTTTTTTGCAGAAATACGATTGATAATGGTTGTAGAAATCTGTCGGATGGTAACTTCCAACAGCACGGTTATCGGTTATTTAAATAATATTAACCACAGATCAAAAAGATAAACACAGATAATTATCGGTATCAGATATTACTACCTGATACTTTAGCTGGAATTTTTTGGAGAAATACGATTGATGTAGCGTTTAGGAATCTGTCGGATGGTAACATCCAACAGCGCGAGAATAAGTACTACAAAAAATCAAGTGCCTCTTGCGGTACAAAAGGACTCACATCGCCATGGTTCCTTAAAATGTCGCGCACAATGGTAGAGCTAATGGCCGAATATTCGGGTTTGCTTAACAATAGGATTGTTTCTACCTCGGGCATCATGGTTTGGTTAATTTGTGCAATGGCTCTTTCATATTCAAAATCGGCGGCAGAGCGGATGCCACGAACCATATAAGTTGCATTAATTTTGCGGCAAAAATCAACGGTTAAACCTTCGTAAGTTTGTACCTCGATGTTTTTATAACCCGAAAAAACGGTGTTTAAGATCTGCAAACGCTGGTCGGCAGTGAGGAAATTCTGTTTCGAGCTATTTAAACCAATGCCGATTACAATTTTATCGAACAAGGGAGTAGCACGTTGCAAAATGTTTACATGGGCAATGGTTATTGGATCAAAAGAACCAGGAAATAGCGCAATCTTCATAATTCAAATATAGAAGGTAAGGATGGAAAATGGAAGAGGTAAAATGGAAAAGGTAAAAGGAGAGGTAGGATGGATGAGGGAAGATGGAAGATGTAAAATGGAAAGGATAAATCTTGGGCCTTTACAATTATTATATGTATTTAACTTTAACTAAACTCGAAAAAGCTAAAGGACGAATTGCCATACTTCCGTGTTTCCTGATAGCCGGGTTGATTATTCAGGCGCATGTTGCTTTGGTGTTCTACTATTAATAAGCCATCGGGTTTAAGCAACTGTTGCTCCTGCACTAAAACGGGTAATTGTGGAATGTTGGCTAAATGGTAAGGTGGATCTGCAAAAATCAGATCGTAACTACCTGTTAGCTGTTTCAATAATTTAAAAACATCGCCTTTGCGCACTTCTACCTGCTCAAATTCATACTTCTTTGCTGTGTTTTTTACCCAGTTTACGCAACCATAATCCATATCTACGGCCAAAATGTTTGCGGCATCGCGCGAGGCGAATTCGAAAGTCAGGTTGCCTGTACCGCAAAACAGATCTAAAACACTGCAGTTTTCAAAATCGTAACGGTTATTCAGGATATTGAACAAGGCTTCTTTAGCCATATCAGTTGTAGGGCGTACAGGTAAGTTTGCAGGGGGCTGCAAGCGGATCCCCTTTAATTTGCCACCAATTATTCGCATAAATCTAAAGCAAGCAAACCGCTGAAATAATGTTTGGGCATATCGGCCAACAGTTCGCTGTTTTGTTTTCCCGCCGGGAGAAAGAAATAAAGTTGATTGAAATATTTTAACAGGCAGTTATAGTGCTCGTCGTCTTCGTTGATAATGCCCTGGATATAAACGGGGATCTGCTCATTTAGGTTGAGCTGCTCAATAATCAGCAAGAGGAAATAGTTAAATTCCTCAGCGTTTTCTGATTGGTAATGATTTTGAAAAACAACCTTTTTGTTTCGGGTGTACAATACATTGAAAGAGATTGCTGTAAAATCGATGAGCAGCGATTCATCCGCCAGATGGTTAAATAAGGCAACCAGTGGCTCCGATTGTGGAAAGAGGTTAGCGTTTTCGGGTAAATGTGCTTTCACTTCATCATTTAAGCAGAAAACAGTATTAAAACCTAAAGCAGGATTGTGTTTAGTGTAAATTTTCGCATCTGTACCTAGGTAATTGGAGTACACCGTCAGGTTTTCGCCATCAAACCATTCGTCTGGAATGAATATAAAATTAGCGGTATGCACGGCGGCTTTAATTTCAGCGTAATTGAGCGAGAGGTATTGGTCGGTTTCAAAAGCAGTTTTTAAATCCTTTTGTACGTCATCACAGCCTTGTTTATCGAAAATTAGCTTAATCTCATCCGTATCTTTATTTACTACTGCATAAGAAAAACTATCATTCGTTATTTTTAATAATAAATGGCAGTTTGCAGATGCATCAGCTTTAAAATTCGGGTCGACTAATAAAAGGCTGTTATTACTCATTGAAACAAAAATAGGTTTTTTTAAGGATTAACAGCAATTGAAAGTACACAAAAGAATTAAACCACATATAAAAGGAATGAACACAGCGAGTTTTTTTATATCAATTTGTTGTTCCGATTCAAAATCTGTGTTTATCTGTGAAAATCTGTGGCTAAAATTTACTCAAATCTTTTTACCAAAATCAAACCTTTCGGCTATTCAAAAATCAAAATATTCGGCTTAAATTCGGAACATGAGTTACAAGCCTACCTATAAAGCAGCAAACACGATTGCCGCTACTATTGAGCAACATTTTATTAAACTACACAAAAATGCAATTGCACAAGGTGAGGTAGATTTGGCTACTCAACCCAGCAGTAAAATTATTGAAGCGATTATTGACGTGGCTTTCTGGAGCAGTTTGCGTAAGGAAGAAGGGCACTCGCCGCGCATTTCTATTGCTTTTTTACCTCCAGGACAAGCTTCTAAACCCCTGCATTTCGCTAAAAAACTGGCATTAAATGCCAATACCTTAACTAAAATAGCACCAGGTATCGAACGTTCGGGAATTCACCTGGGCGTTTGGGAAGAAGATGGCGAACTGTATATCTGGGGAACTACACTCAATATCCCGAATTTTTGCTTTGTGGTTGATGTTTCTGAACCGGGTTTGATCGTAATTAAACACCGCAGAATATACGGCATTGGCAAGTTTACAAATGTGGCTGTTTTAAAAGGAGAGCAGATCAGGATTGTAGACGATACCAGCTGCACGAACCGTGATTGCCCGCCAATTTTAAAAGCTTTACTCGATTTAACGGTTCTGGCCAGCTGGAACGATCCGATTAATATCCTGATCCAGTTTGCGGTTTCGATGCGTGCCCATGGGCGTGGCGGAGCTTTGCTAATTGTGCCTAAAGGCGATACAAAATGGGAAGAATCGATTATTCACCCCATTCAATACCTGGTTGAGCCACCTTTTTGTGGTTTATCCAACCTGGCCAAACAAAGTGGTAACCAGAGTGAGATTTTCTCGCAGGGTGCTGTTCGCCGGGAGGTTGAGCACCTTGCCGGTTTAACTGCTGTTGATGGCGCAACTATTATCAATGAAGAGTTTGGTCTGATTGCCTTTGGGGCTAAAATTGGTCGTGCAAAAGGGAAACCTACTGTAGACCAGATTGCTTTTTCTGAACCGATTTTAGGAGGTGAAGATAAAATTCTGTATCCCGGCCAGTTAGGTGGAACTAGGCACTTCTCCGTAGCTCAGTTTGTAAACGACCAGCCCGATGCCATTGGCCTGGTAGCTTCACAAGATGGTCATTTTACCATTTTTAGCCATAGCAAAAAACAAAATATGGTAATGGCACACCGCATAGAAACGTTACTTTTGTAGTCGCAAAAGCATAGTGCCGGGAGTATAGCGATTGTATAGGGTGGAGAGGTATGATACTGTTGGTTTGATCCTGATGCCATTTTTCCGTTAAATTCCAAAAAAAGATAATACTTGCTTGTGCAAAAGACAGGCTCATTTGCGCTGCCAAACAATTAACCGATTAACCAGTTAAACCATAACCCTTTCATGATTACCGATAAAAGTCAACTCATTGCCCAGGCTTATGCACATCCGCCCACTAAGGAGCAAATGCTCTTTTGCGAACGGATGTCGAAGTTTTTGCAGGATAAAGACGATGAGCGGTGTTTTGTTTTAAAAGGCTACGCAGGTACGGGTAAAACCACTTCTGTAGCAGCTTTGGTAAAGGTTTTAGCTAAATTTAATCTCAAAAGCGAGCTACTGGCACCAACGGGTAGGGCGGCGAAGGTGATGAGCCAGTATGCCAACCGCAAAGCACTGACCATACACAAAAGAATTTACCGCAAACGCTCGGCTACTTCGCCCGAAATGCAGTTTCAGCTGGCACCAAACCTGGCTGATAATACTGTTTTTATTATCGATGAAGCTTCGATGATTGCGGATGAATTTAACGAAACTGGTTCTTCGATATTGAGGGATTTGCTGGAGTTTGTGTATAATGATAAGAACTGTTTTTTGCTGTTTGTTGGCGATACAGCCCAGTTACCTCCGGTAGGAAGTTTAGATAGTCCGGCTTTAAACGAGCAATACCTGAAAGATCATTTCTATCTCTCGGTTACCTCGGTAGAGTTGAAGGAAGTGGTGCGGCAAGGGAAAAAATCGGGCATTCTAGCCAATGCGACGATGTTGCGCAACCAGATTGCCAAAAATCCTGAAAACCCTTTGCCTAAATTCCTCACCAAAAATTATCAGGACATTTACAATATGCCGGGCGCGCGCCTGGTAGAAGGGCTGGAATATGCCTACCGCAAGTTCGGTATCGAAAATACACTGGTGGTTTGCCGTTCTAACAAAACGGCCAATGTGTATAACCAGCAAATCAGGGCGCGCCTGCTTTACCGCGAAGAAGAACTTACAGGCGGCGACCAGATTATGGTTGTTCGGAATAATTATTTCTGGCTGCCCGATAATGATGAAACTGCTTTTATTGCCAATGGCGATATGGCTAAAGTAATCCGTGTGCGGGGAGAAGAAGAACGCTATGGTTTCCGTTTTGCCGATGCTACGCTGGAGTTTATGGATTTTCCGGCAGCAGGACAAATTAGCTGTAAGGTGATGCTCGATACCTTGAATTTAGAATCGGCCAATTTGCCTTATGAGCAGAATAAAAAGCTTTTTGATGGCCTCAATGAAGATTATGAACACATTGCCAATAAAAGGCAGCGCATGTTGGCCATAAAGGCCGATCCTTTTTATAATGCCTTGCAAATTAAATTTGCTTACGCGGTAACCTGTCATAAAGCACAGGGTGGGCAGTGGGATGCTGTTTTTGCCGATCAGGGTTATTTAACTGAAGACATGATAGACCTCGATTTTTTACGCTGGTTATACACCGCTGTAACCCGTGCAAAAAAAGAGTTATATTTAGTCAATTTTGCGCCACAGCTTTTTGCGAAGACGGCACAGGAAGATTACTATTAATATGATTACTCAAATTGAAAATAACCACTAAGACGCAAAGTCACAAAGGTTTGCGATTTTAATATGTTTATCATCAATAACCTATTAAATGCTGATAATAAGATAAGTTTTGAAAACCTAATTTTTGTGTCTTCGTGACTTTGTGGTCCAAATTATACTAACTAAATATGAAATTTGCTTTTAGTCTTAAAAATAAAGTGAAAATTGCCTTTTTACTTTTCTGCATCATGTGCTGTACGTTGCTGATCCGTTTTCTGGAAGATAAAAGCGTGAAGAAAATCAACGAATCTTTTATTTCGATGTACAATGACAGGCTGGTGCCTGCAACCGATCTATATTTCGTTGCTGAAAATTTGTACCATAAAAATGCTGTGCTGCAGGATGCGTTTATAACCGACAATGCCGTGCCTGCTGCGGTAAGTGTCGGTAAAATTAACCATCATAACCGCAAAATTGATTCGGCAATTCATAAATATGGACTAACCCTGTTGGTAAAACAGGAAAAAAGCTTTCTCAACGATTTGAAAAATGCACTTTTCGTTCAAAAGGAGCTCGAAAATAAAGCGCTTAGCCTGAGCCGTACAGAAGGCCTTAAGGTTTACGAATCGGTAGGGAGGAATGCTGCTAACCAAACTTTCGATAAGCTTTCGGCCTTAATAAAAATCCAGTCAAAGGTTGGAGATGAACTGATTAAGGATTCGAAAATTTTTGTGTCAGGAACAAAGGTTTATTCTACCCTGCAGGTTATTTTGGCTATCGTAATTGGTATTATGATTGTGGCCATTATTTCGGCATCAAATGCGGTTAAAATCCAGAACGAGAAGTTTAATTTAAACTGATTGCCTCAGTTTTAGCCACTGATAGGATTACCTCAGTTTTAGCCACGGATTCACGGAAGGCACAGAATAATATGTGTAAATCTGAGTCTCCGTGGCTATTTTAAACGACTACTCCGCCTCGTCGTCGGTTAACAGCCTGATCGAGTCATCAGAAAGCATAATTAAACGCTCTTTATATAAAGAACCAATGGTTTTCTTAAAAGCACTTTTGCTGATCTGGAAACGGTGATAAATCTCTTCAGGAGAGCTTTTGTCGCCCAGTTCGATTATGCCGCCACTTTTCTTAAGCGCAGCTAAAATCACTTCTTTCGAATCTAAAATGTGTCCGTAGCCACTTGGCTGTAAGGTTAGGTCGATTTTACCTTCCACACGGATTTTTTTGATCCATCCCTTGCGCATATCGCCAATCTGGATATTATCAAAAACCTCATTGTGGTACAATAAACCAATGTAAGTATTGTTAATAATGGCATTGAAACCCAGATCGGTTTCTTCGGTAATCAATAAACTTACCTCATCGCCTTCTTCGAAATCAAAATTTTCTTCCTCTACAAAATCGTATAGTTTTGATGATGCGAGTAAGCGGTCGTTATTTTCATCGAGATATAAATAAACTACATATTTATAGCCTTTTTGCATTGGCCTCTTTTGCTCGCGCTCTGGCACATAAACATCTTTATCGATGCCTAAATCCATAAAAACACCATCCTCATCTGATACCACCTTTAAAAAAGCGAAATCGCCAACTTCGGCGTAGGCTTTTTGTGTGGTACCCGTTAAACGGCCATCTTTTTGTACAAACACGAAAACCGAGATATTATCGCCAATTTCGAGCCCTTTGGGTACATGTACATAGGGCAGGATAACCAGTTTATCGCCGTCGGTTAAATTTAAACCAGCTTCGGTTTTACTTAATACTCTTAGTTCGTTGTATTTTCCTATTTCAATCATTTTTTGTGGGTTTAACCATTTTCTTCAATGGCTTTTGCGCTACAAAGGTAACAATCTTTAAAGGCTACGGTCGATTTAAATTTTTTATATATTTTAGCAGCTTATCTAAATATGATCCATACATGAATAAGCAGATCCCTACATTTTTTTTAAGCGACGAGTATTTTATTGACGAAAAGGTAAACTTTTTAAAGTTTGCGAACGAGTACAAGGTTTACAACGATCAGGGTGCCCAAATTGGCATAATTAAACAACGCATCAGTGGCTGGCAAAAGGCATTAACCTTTTTGATTGATAAACGGATGATGCCCTTTAAACTGGAAATTACCGATGTAAACGACCAGTTGCAGGCTACGATAAGCAGAGGGTGGACCTTCTGGATGTCGAAAATTACAGTTACCGACCCGGTGGGTGTAGAAGTAGGCATTATTAAGCAAAAATTTAAGTTTTTTAAACCTACGTTCACCATTTCTAACCCGGTTTCGGGTGATGAGATTGCTAAAATAACCGGCGATTGGAAAGCATGGAATTTCAGCATTACCAACAATGCAGGTGCAGAACTGGGTAAAATAAACAAAAAATGGGCTGGTGCTTTAAAAGAAGTATTTACCACAGCCGATAAATACAATGTTTCTATCGACCCAAGTTACGCAGAAAGCGATCAGAAAGTGGCCATTGTTGCTACCGCCATTACCATTGATATGGTTTTGAAGGAAAGCAAGTAGGGGGGATTGAAGGATTGAGTGAGAGAGGGATTGAATGCGGATTTCAAAGAGATTCAATCATTCAATCCTTCTCTCATTTTGAACATATACTTCTTCGACCCTTAAGTCACTTTGAGCATTCAATTCTTCATAATTTTCTTACAAACGAAATCAAATAATTGGGTTAAATTTGAACACCACAATTTAGGTACTTCATTGAATGGAAAAACCCAAAGCAGCCAAAAAGCCCAGTATTTTCAGTTTGTTAGGAAATTACAGGGGCTTAATTTTAATGCTGATCCTGTTTGCCCTGTTAAGTAACGGCATAAACCTGCTCTTACCTAAAATCATTGCACACGGAATCGACTCTTACACCAATAAAACATTTCACTTACAATCGATCCTGATTCAATTTGCCGGTGCCATTGTACTGGTTTTTATCTTTACTTATTTACAGAGTATTGTACAAACCTATGCCTCAGAACGGGTAGCCCGCGATTTAAGGACAAAGCTTTCTGATCAGATTTCGAGGCAGAGCCATGCTTATATCATTCAGGCTAACCCCTCAAAATTATTAACCAACCTAACTGCCGATGCCGATTCGATTAAAATGTTCGTTTCGCAGGCCATTGTTTCCATCTGTTCATCTATTTTTTTAATCGTTGGTGCCAGTATTCTGCTTTTAATTATCAACTGGAAACTGGCATTGTGCGTTATTGCCATTGTACCGATTATAGGCGGGGCATTTTTCTTTGTGCTGAGCAAAGTTCGGGTACTTTTTAAAAAGAGCAGGGAAGTAATCGACTGGTTAAACAAGGTAATTAGCGAGAGCATTTTAGGTGCTGCTTTAATCCGCGTAATTAACTCGCAACAGCTCGAATACAATAAATTTTTAGATGCAAATGCCAAAGCCAGGGATTTAGGACTTTCCATCCTGCGCCTTTTTGCCGGATTAATTCCGATTATCATATTTGTTTCCAACTTATCGGGTTTATGTATTCTGGTTCTGGGCGGACATTTTGTAATCACCGGATCGATGAGCCTGGGCGAGTTTGCTGCCTTTAGCAGCTACCTGTCGCTCATTATTTTCCCTATTCTGGTTATTGGCTTTATGAGCAATGTTATTGCCCAGGCCACAGCATCATACCAGCGCATTGAGAGTGTATTAAATGCTGCAGAAGTTAACCATCCGGGTACACTTACTACCCCACTAGCGGGAGCGGTAGAAGGCAAAAATATTAGCTTAAACTTTGGACAGAAACCCATCTTAAAAGCTGTTTCTTTCTCTGCTAAAGCAGGCTCCAAAACGGCAATTATTGGCCCAACAGCGGCAGGGAAAACGCAGTTGCTATATATTTTAACCGGTTTAATTGAACCTGGAAGTGGCGAAGTGCTTTTTGACGACCATGAAATTAAAAACTACAACCAGGAAGAATTTCACAAGCAGGTAGGCTTTGTTTTTCAGGATAGTATTATGTTTAACATGAGCATCCGCGAAAATATTGCCTTTAGCGATACCGTTACCGACGAATTTTTGGCCAAAGCCATTGCCACTGCCGAACTTAAGGATTTTATAGCAACTTTGCCCGATCAGTTGAACACGATTATTTCTGAAAGAGGCAGCAGCCTCTCTGGCGGGCAAAAGCAGCGCATTATGCTAGCCAGGGCATTGGCTCTTAACCCTAAGGTATTGTTGCTCGATGATTTTACTGCCCGAGTTGATGCCAATACCGAAAAGCGGATTTTAGCAAATATCCAGCAAAATTATCCCGGTTTAACCCTCATATCCGTTACCCAAAAAATAGCTTCTGTTGAACATTATGATAAAGTCATCTTGCTGATGCAGGGCGAAATTATCGCAGAAGGAACCCATCAGGAACTACTGAAAAGCAGCCCTGAGTACGTTCAGATTTACAATTCACAACAGAGCACCAGTAATTATGAACTACAATCTTAATCAGCTTAGCGAAAAGTGCGAGAAGCAGTCGACCTTTAAGTCGCTTAATAGCCTGCTTAAACTGATCTCGGCAGAGCGTAGAAACCTTTGGCTGGCGCTTGTTATTATTTTAATTAACTCGGGTTTATTGCTGCTTGGGCCATTGCTGGTAGGCCACACGGTCGATACTTATATCCGCACCAAACAGTTTCATGGTGTACTTGTTTTTGGCGGCATTTTGCTGGCCATGTACATGGTTGCAATGGTTACAGGCTATACGCAAACCAAATTGATGGGCGGTGTGGGGCAGCGGATGTTGTACACCTTGCGCAATGCTATTTTTAACAAGCTGCAGGAGTTTCCGGTTTCATTTTTTAACGAAAATAAGGCAGGCGATCTCATTTCGAGGGTGAATAACGATACCGATAAGGTAAACCAGTTTTTTTCACAGTCGCTGATGCAGTTTATCAGCAGTATTGCAACGATGATTGGAGCAGGCATTTTTCTGCTTTCCATCAATATCGAATTGGGAGCAGCAACACTTGCACCAGCAGTAGGAATCGTTGTTTTTACCATCGCGCTATCGCCCTGGGTAAAAAGGCGCAATGCCAAAAATTTAAAAAGTGTAGGCGGTATGAGTGCCGAAATTCAGGAAAGCCTGAACAATTTTAAGGTAATTATTGCCTTTAACCGGCGCGATTATTTCAGGAAACGTTTTGATGAGGCCAATAAAGAAAACTATAAAACCGCCATTGGAGCAGGTTTAGCCAATAATATTTTCGTGCCGGTTTACGGCTTGTTATCGAGCACGGCACAGCTGATTACCCTGTTATTTGGTATTTATTTAATTTCGACCGGAAGCTTTACGTTGGGTTTATTGGTGAGTTACATTGCCTATACCACCAATTTTTATAATCCTTTAAGACAACTTGCAGCCCTGTGGACGAGTTTTCAGGTGGCAATGGCCAGCTGGGACCGTATTTCGCAGATTTTAATGCTCGAAAGTGATTTAAAACAGATCGAAGATAAAGGAACTGTTACCAGCGATGCTTTACTGGAATTTAGAAACGTTCATTTCTCTTACGATGAATCGAAAGAGATTTTGCATAACATTAACCTCAAATTTGAGAAAGGTAAAACTTATGCACTAATCGGTCCAACCGGGGGCGGTAAAACCACTACGGCTTCGTTAATTTCGCGTTTATACGATGCCACCAAAGGCACTGTGCTGTTAAATGGCAAAGATATCCGTTCATTTTCGGCGGCAGAGCGAACACAAAAGATCGGTTTTATTTTACAGGAGCCATTCTTATTTACCGGAACGGTGAAAGAGAATATCCTTTACGGCAATAGTCAGTACCAGCAGGTAAGCGATGAGGCGCTCGAAAAAATAATTGAAGAAGCCAACTTAAATGCGCTCCTGGCCATTTTTGACGAGGGATTGAATACGCCAATTAACTCCTTATCGGATAGTATAAGTTTAGGCCAAAAGCAATTGATTGCCTTTATGCGTGCGGTGCTGCGTAATCCGGAGTTGCTGATCCTAGATGAGGCCACAGCCAATATCGATACGATTACAGAACAGCTTTTGGGCGATATTTTAAATAAATTATCGAAAGAAACTACGCTGGTTATTATTGCGCACCGCTTAAATACCATCGAAAATGCCGACGAAATTTATTTTGTTAATGAAGGGGAGGTGCAAAAAGCCGGTACGCTTAATGATGCACTGGATATGTTACTCAAAGGAAAGCGTGTAAGTTAATATTTTTATAGACCTTACAGATTTTAAAAACCTGCAAGGTCTGGTAACCCGACTAGCGGAGGTAGCGATGCACTAAATATGTTCCTCAAAGGAAAGTGGGTAAATTAATATTTTTATAGACCTTACAGGTTCTAAAAAACTGTAAGGTCTGGTAACCAAATCATCATCAATGAAAAAATATTTTTTCGCTCTGGCATTTTCTGCCTTTAGTATAGCAGCAGTTGCGCAAAATGCAAAGCAGAACATTTTTGTTCAGGATAGTCTAAAACTGGTTTCTTCGCAGTTTAAATTTACCGAAGGTGCTTCGGTGGATAAGCAGGGCAACGTTTTTTTTACCGATCAGCCGAATGATAAAATCTGGAAATACGGAACGGATGGCAAACTCAGTGTGTACATGGACAAATCGGGTAGGGCCAACGGAACTTATTTTGATAAAAAGGGTAACCTGATTGTTTGCGCCGATGAACACAACGAAATCTGGACGATAGATAAAAATAAAAAGGTTACGGTGCTTTTCAGCGATTTTGAAGGCAAGAAAGTAAATGGTCCGAATGATATCTGGCTGGATGCCAAAGGTGGTATTTACTTTACCGATCCTTATTACCAGCGCGATTACTGGACGAGGAAATCGCCTGAAATCGAGCCTCAAAGGGTTTATTATCTGCCAAAAGGGAAAAGAACAGCTATAGTTGTTGCCGATAATGTATTAAAACCGAATGGAATTGTGGGTACACCAGATGGAAAGTTTTTGTACGTGGCCGATATGAAAGCCAATAAAACTTACCGTTACAATATTGAGCCCGATGCCTCATTAACCGCTCAAACCTTAATTTTAAACCAACATTCTGACGGCATGACGCTCGATACTGAAGGCAATATTTATGTAACCGGTAAGGGCGTAAATATTTACAAACCAAGTGGCGAACAAATTGGCCACATTGATATACCTGAAGAGTGGTGCGGTAACATTTGTTTTGGTGGGAAGCAAAAGAACATGCTTTTTATAACGGCTTCAAAATCGATTTATACCATTAAAGTAAATGCAAGAGGAGTAGAGTGATTTTTTATTTTCAGTAAATTTTGAAAGTTTAATATTTTGTTATATTTTTGAATAAACAAAATATTAAATATGAAAGCGCTCCATAATCAAAAACTATTAGGTTTTTTAGTTCCCAATTTTTTAATTATCAGCATTATTGGGATAAACAGATTTGTACTCCAGGCAGGAAGTGGTGGAGTTTTAGTTTTTTCTGAATTTATTATTCTCCCTATTTTGATGGGGATATTGGCTTCGTGGTTTTGGAGAGACTTAAAGCTGAGCAGTAAAAAACTAATCTGGTATTCGATATTGAACGGCTTTTTTGCCATTGTACTCAGTTTTTTATTTCTTGGTGAAGGAACCATCTGTCTAATCATTGTATCGCCACTTATTTTTGCCTTTGTAGTTACAGGAGCGTTTATAGGGAAAGTGATGTTTAAAAAGAACAGACAGACCTTAAACATGAGCTTTGTTTCGCTACTTCTTGCTGTTTTTATTGTCGATTCGATATCAGATCACCATTATGAGAATATGGTTTCGGACGAGATCGTAATTAAGGCAAGTCCGGAAAAGATCTGGAAAAATGTAGTGGCTTTTGATAAAATTAATAAACCCAATAACTACTGGCTTTTTAAGGCGGGTATGCCCAGTCCCATGCAAACCACGGTTACCGGCTACAAGAATGGTGCAGGCCGAAAATGTATTTTTAGCAACGGATATACTTTCGACGAAAAAATTGTAACCTACGAAGAGAGTAAAAATTTGACCTTCGATATTATTAACCAACCGAAAGACCCTGAAATAATGGGGCATATTGATATCGATCGCGGTCAGTTTCTATTGCAGGATAATGGCGATGGCACTACTACACTTGTTGGAAACAGCTGGTACAAGTTGCAGGTTTTCCCTACCTGGTACTACGATTTATGGGCAGAAAGCATTACCCGTAATGTTCATTTGAGGGTAATGGAACATATTAAAAACCTCAGCGAAAATTAATGTTCCGTTTCATTGTTCACCGGCTTAATTTTCTTAAATCGGTGCCGATGTTCGCATTGGTATATGATAGTTGCTTAAAAATGTGGCTGTTGCTAACTGCGCCAGAAAAGTTAAGCTGGTTTGATGAACTCGAAAATGAAGTACTGAGCTGGGAAGGAACAAGTATCAGTTTACATAAATTCGGAGGAACACAGTTTAACTATCAGCAAAGGGAGATTGGCCATTTACACAGTAATGGTATACTCGATATCTTGTTTAGCAGGAAAATAAAACAAGAGTTATTAGCGCTTGGAAGGGTAGAAGAACATCACATTTTTAAAAAATCGGGCTGGGTTAGTTTTTACATACTAACAGAAAACGATCTTGGAAATGCTAAATTTTTATTGAAAAGGGCATACAACAGCATGGTTTAACAGCTGTTCAATATAGGTAAAATATTGGTGTCATTTTTTTTCTGTTCAGTTTATTCAGAAGCCAAAAATATTAAACGCATTAATTAGTTTTGGGTTCCTACTTATAGGGATAGACGACTATGAAAAAGCCCTCTCAGGATTGAAGGGCTTTTTTACTTTTTACAGTCAGCTACGATTTTAAATTCTGCATATAACCTGTTGGTGTAACCCCAAACTCTTTTTTAAATGCCTTTGTAAAGTACGATTGTGTTTGTATGCCTATCCGGTACATCACTTCGGTCATCAGTACATCTTCTGTTTTCATAATTTCGATGGCTTTTCTAAGTCTTGCCGATCTTACAAACTCTCCGATGGATTGCCCTGTAATGGATTTAATTTTTTGATAAAGTTTGGTTCTGCTCATGCCAATTTCCTTACACAAATAATCTATGTCCATTTCCGGATTAATCATTTCAGCATCTATAATGGCCAGTAATTTGGTTAAAAAGACCTTATCCTTTTCTGAATGGGCCAGTGTTTTGGGTTCGGTATCTCTATTTTTTAAATAATGATCTTTCAGTTTTTGCCGCTGCTCAAAAATATTCTTAATGGTTAACTGAAGCAGATTAATATTGATGGGTTTGGTAAAATACAGGTCTGCACCTGATGCTGCTCCTTCAATTTCGGCCTCTACACTATTTTTTGCAGTAAGCATTAAGAAAGGGATATGGCTGGTTTCAATATCATCCTTAATTAACCGGCAAAATTCGGTTCCGTTCATTCCGGGCATCATCACATCACTAATGATTAAATCGGGCAATTCTTTCCGGGCCTGTTCCAGTCCAGTATGGCCATCAATAGCTTCGCTAATCTGATAAAACGGACTTAAAGTATCTCTTAAAAATATTCTCAGTTCGTCGTTATCATCTACAATCAGAATGCGGGTTTCGGTACCAGCTGCCGGGCTGACAGTGTTTTGTACAGGCATTTCCGTTTCCGAACGGTAGCTGATACTTTCTAAACGGGTGCCACCAGCTTCGGTGTGCTGACTAAACTGTTCTGCAACACTGTAATCTTCCTGCTTGTATGGAATGCCGATTATAATCTCTGTTCCCTCATGGCGCTCGCTCGATACCTGTATTAATCCTTTATGCAAAAGTGTTAAACTCTTTACAAAGGCAAGTCCGACACCCGAACCCAAATGTGTTTCGGTAATGCGGTAATAACGCTCAAACAAATGCTGAATTGAGCTTTTCGAAATGCCAATACCGCTATCTATTACGCGCATGTAGATATACGCACTGGCCTCGTAATCACTTTTTACAACGAGCTGGTTTTCAAAAGTTGGTTTTAAAGCTGCCGAATCGGTAAAAACCTGAAGTTTTAGTGTGCCGCCGGATTTGGTGTATTTAAGCGAATTGTTGACCAGGTTGAGGATAATTTTTTCGATTACCTGCCTGTCGAACCAGATATTGGCAGGCAGGCTTTCCTTTTCTACCGTAAAACGGATTGCTTTTTCGGCTGCCATTTCAGCAAATTCTTCCGCCAGTTCATCGATAAACAAACTCAGGTTACCGTTTATTACGTTTAGTTTCAAAGCTCCTGAAGCTGTTTTTCTAAAATCCATCAACTCGTTTATCAACCTTAACAGGCGGTTGGCGTTGCGGTGTATGGTTTGGTAATAGTTCTGGAAGCTTTCCTGCGTATCTTCTTTCAGTAAACGCTCTATCGGCCCGAGTATTAACGAAAGTGGTGTGCGGAATTCATGCGAAATATTGGTAAAGAACTGGAGTTGGGTTTGATGCATTTCTTCCCTTTTTTCTTCTTCTATTTTCCTGATCTCGAGCCTTCGTTTAAAACTTAATGCAGCATAAGTAAGATACAGGGCAGTGGCTATGGCCAGAAACCTAAACCACCAGGTAGCCCAAAAAGGAGGAGAGATTACGATTTTTACCGCTGTACCGGTATTGTTCCATACATTGTCGTTATTGGATGCCCGTACGTTAAAAGTATAGGTGCCCGGATCGAGGTTAGTATAAAATGCCTGTTTTGCATTGCCTACATTGATCCAGTTTTCGTCTTCACCTTCCAGTTTATAGGCGTAATTATTATTCTCGTTAGCTACATAATTTAATCCTGCAAAGCGGAAAGATAGGGTAGCCTGATCGTAGTCGAGATGGATTTCTTTGGTATAGCTAATTTCGTTTTCGAGTACCGACCCTGGTGCATTGGGTAAAATCTGCTGGTTAAAAATCCGGAATTCGGTGAGGTAAACAGGCGGAATGAATTTATTGGTTTTAATATCGTCAGGGAAAAATGAATTAAAGCCATTGGTGCCTCCAAAAAACATTTCGCCGCTTTTGGTTTTTAAATAAGCATTGGCTTCAAATTCGAGGCCCTGTAAGCCATCGCCGGTATTGTATTTTTTATAACTGTGGTTTTGCGGGTTAAACTGGGTAAGCCCTTTTGCGGTTGAAATCCAGAAATTGCCCTTCGCATCTTCGGTTATTCCTTTAATAAACTCAGTAGAAAGGCCTGCTTTAGTGGTATATAGTTCGAATTTATTCTGGCTGCGGTTAAAGCGGTATAACCCAGTTTGTCCGATCCACAAATTTCCTTTGCTATCGATAAAGATTACGCGTAAATCGGGCCTTTTACCACTGCCCATAAAATAATGCGTAAATACCTGTGTGTTTAAGTTGTAACAGTTTAATCCGCCATCATCGGTACCAATCCAGAGGTTTTTGTAATGGTCTTCATTAATCGAAACCACATTGTTTCCGATAAGCTGCGTACCATTGCGGCCTTTTTCTATTCGCTTAAATTGTTTGGTTTGCAGATCGAAAAGGTTAAGTCCGCCATAATAGGTACCTATCCAGATGTTTTTATTGCTGTCTTCAAACGCTTTCTGAACATAATCTGACGAGATAGAGGCGGGATTGGCTGGGTTATGGTTAAACCGCGTAAAAGTGCCATCGCTATGCATCAGGTTCAGTCCACCTGCCCAGGTGCCAATTAATATGGTGCCATTCTGGTTTTCGGTAATATCGAGAACAGCGTCGGCCCCAATAGTGCTGGCATTAAACGGATTATAACGATAATGGGAAAAAGTTTTGTTGGTTTTATTGTAGATATCGAGCCCGCCGCCATCAGTACCAATGTAAATATTGCCGGCCCTGTCTTCGTGAAAAGCTTTTACATCATTATAGCTCAAACTGTTTTTATTGTGTTCCTGGCGTACCAGTTTAAACTTGTCTGCCTGCGGACTATACAGGTTCACACCTCCGCGGTGGGTACCAATCCACAAATTTTCCTGCCGATCGATAAAGAGGGCCGAAACTGTACGTTGCGATAGACTAAAGGCGTTGCCAGGTTCGTTTTGGTAATGTGTAAAAGTTCCTGTTTTCGGATCCAGGTGATCTAAACCACCGTTAATGCCGCCAATCCAGACGTTGTTTTGCCTGTCGAAAGCAATTGCCCTCACCAGATCGCTCCCCAAACTGTTTTTGCTGGTTTCCTGGTGCTGGTAAGTTTTTATTGAATTATTTTGCGGGTTGTAATGGATCAAGCCGCTTTCTTCGGTTGCCAGCCAAAAAGAACCATCAGCTGCTTTTTTTATCGCCCTGAATACTTTGTTGGCTAAGCCGTTTATTGGGTTTGATATGCCTGATTTAAGGTTTAAAACATGGATACCTGCATCGGTTGCCATCCAGATATTCCCATTGCTGTCGTTGTAAAGGTCGTTAATGTAATCTTTACGACTGGTTTTAGCGTTCGATTTAAATGGATATCTGCTAAAACTGTTTTCTGCTACATTAAGCAAGTTAAGGCCACTGCCATAAGTACTTACCAAAATCCCTTTACTGGTTTCTTTAACCGAAGTAATGAAGTTGTTGGTTAAAACATTTTTTTCGTTGGTGCGGTAGGTGGTAAAATTATTTTGTTCGGCATTAAACCTGTTTAAGCCATCGGAAGTTCCCACCCAAAGGGTATGGTTTTTATCTTCGAATATACACCTGATGAAATTATCGCTTAGGCTGTTGGCGTTATTGCTGTGTTTATAGGAGGTAATCTGGCTGCCATCATATTTATTTAGGCCATCGCGTGTACCAAACCAGATAAAACCGCGGTGATCCTGAAAAATGCATTCGATGGTGCTATTCGAGAGGCCATCTTCTACACTTACATGTTTAAATTTTAAATTCTGGGCCTGCACATTTCTCAGTGATAAGATGAAAGTAATGAATAAAAGGGTTCTAATTAGCGCAGTCATGGGGTGTTTGGTCAGACGGTTTCTGAAGCGGTAAATATAATTTATTTTTTACGAACCTATAGATAATCCGTCCTTCCCAGCTTGACTGGGAATCTTAATGCTGTGGCTATGCTGATATGGAGCATTACGATTCCCGTTTTCACGGGAATGACGGATTGGGGTAGGGTGATTCGCTATTAGAAATCTGTTGTAGAGAATCCGCTATAGTCAATCCTTTAAAGCGAATCCGTCCTTCTCAGCTTGCCTGGGAATCCTAATGCTGTGGCTATGCTGATATGGAGCATTACGATTCCCGTTTTCACGGGAATGACGATCTGGGAAGTGATTCGCTATAGGCAGTCCGTCATTCCCAGCTTGCCTGGGAATCTTAATGCTTTCGCTAGGCTGATATGGTGCATTACGATTCCCGTTTTCACTGGAATGACGGATCGGGGTAAGGTGATTTTTTATAGAGGATTTTCTATGGACAATCTGTCAAAACCTCGCTCTAACGCCTTAAACACCTATAATATGTCGATTAGCACAAAAGATATGAACGATAGCACAAAGCCAATTGGGGCATATAGTGTTCATTTGTAGCTATAATTCTAACCATAATATTCTATGCACAATTTTACATCTTTCTTCAGGGGTAACAAGCGAATGCTAATGCTTTTACTGTTGATTTTTACAAACGGATATCTTTTTGCACAGCAGGCTACCATTACCGGTGTTGTTAAATCGGCACCCGATAACCTAGGCATGCCCGGCGTAAGTATTCGTTTAAAAGGTACAGCAATTGCCACATCAACCGATGCACAGGGCAATTTCAGTATCAGGATTCCGGCAAAGGCAGGTATACTGGAGTTTACTTCTGTAGGCTACCAAACCAGGGAAATCCCGGTTACTAAAACCACTACTTTAACCGTTACCTTAACCGAAGATGCGGCAACATTAAACGATGTGGTGGTAGTAGGTTACGGAACAACCCGAAAGCAAGACCTTACAGGCTCAGTAGCGGTTGTAGGTGTAAAGGATTTCCAGAAAGGGAGTATTACCACACCAGAGCAAATGTTATCGGGTAAAGTTTCGGGGGTAGCTATTACTTCTAACAGCGGTCAGCCGGGTAGTGGGAGTACCATCCGTATTCGTGGTGGTTCTTCGCTTAACGCAAGTAACGATCCTTTGTTTGTAATTGATGGCGTTCCTTTAGAAAACGGTGGCGTTTCAGGCGCATCCAATCCACTGAGTTTCATCAATCCGAACGATATTGAAACATTTACCGTATTAAAAGATGCTTCAGCAGCCGCTATTTATGGTGCCAGGGCTGCAAATGGTGTCATTATCATAACGACCAAAAAGGGATTGGGCGATGGTTTAAAGGTAAGTTTCAATTCTGTTAATTCTGTTTCAAAAATTGTTAAACAGCTGGATGTGCTGAGTGCAGATCAAATCAGATCGATTGTGAATGCCAATGGTACTGCGGCGCAGAAAACGCAATTGGGTGGTTTTAATACCAACTGGCAAGACCTGATTTATCAGGATGGGATTTCTACCGATAACAATATCAGCATTAGCGGCGGTATTAAAAAATTGCCTTATCGTTTATCTGTAGGTTATCAGAACCAGAGCGGTATACTAAGCACCGATCAGCTGGAAAAAAGATCGGCAGCATTTGTACTCAATCCACGCTTCTTTGATAATCATTTAAAAGTCGATATCAATTTAAAAGGAAGTATGCAGAAAACCCGTTTTGCCAATTCATCGGCTATTGGTGGGGCAGTAAGTTTCGATCCTACTCAGGCTACTTATACCAATCGTACCGACTACAATGGCTATTGGGAGTGGCTCGACCCGACAACACCAACGGGTTTAGTTAATTTGGTAGGGCGTAACCCTGTCGGATTGCTCGAGCAACGCGAAGACCGTGCTAAACCTTTGCGCAGTATCGGCAATATTCAGCTCGATTATCAGTTCCACTTTTTGCCCGAATTGCATGCCAATTTTAATGCAGGTTACGATGTAGCATCGGGTAAAGGAACTGTTTATGTAAATCCTAATGCAGCAGAATCTATTTTAAGTAACGGGGTGAATAATCAGTACAAAACAAACAGGAGAAACACTGTTGTCGATTTTTACCTCAACTACATCAAAGAATTTAAATCGATAAAAAGCAGGATAGATGCAACGGCCGGTTATTCTTATAACGATTATTTAACCACGCAACATTTTTATCCAAGTTTCGATGCCAATGGCAATAAAGTGCCCAATTCAGATCCCGCTTTTGCTTTTAATAAGCCTCAGTATCGCTTAATCTCTTATTTCGGGAGGTTAAATTACAATTACGATGAACGGTTTCTGTTAACGGCAACATTGCGCCGTGATGGTTCATCGCGTTTTGGACCAGCCTATAAATACGGCCTTTTTCCTTCGGTAGCATTGGCGTGGACCGTTAAAAACGAATCATTTTTAAAAGATATTAAAGCCATTTCGGCAATGAAACTACGTGCCAGTTATGGTATTACCGGTCAGCAGGATGGTATTGATAACTATGGCTATTTGTCTACTTACGGTTTGAGCTCGCTAAATGCACAATACCAGTTTGGCAATACTTTCTACCAGATGTACCGCCCAAGTGCCTACATTGCCAACATTAAATGGGAAGAAACCGCAACAGCGAATATTGGTTTGGATTTTGGCCTTTTCGATAACCGCATTACCGGTAGCCTGGATGTTTACCAGAAAAAAACAAGCGATTTACTGAACAGAATTCCGCAACCCGCCGGAACCAATTTTGCCGCCACAGCCATCGTGAATGTGGGCGATATGAAAAATGAAGGGGTAGAGCTTACCTTGAATTTTAATCCCGTTAAAGCAAAAGATTTCGACTGGAATTTCAGCTTCAATGCTACCTATAATAAAAACACCATTACCAATTTAACGGTTGTACCTAACGATCCAAATTATGCAGGTTTCCCAAGCGGTACCATTGCAGGTGGGGTAGGTGGACAGAATGCATTTATTAATGCGGTTGGCGGACCAAAAAATACCTTTAACCTTTTCGAGCAGGTGTACGATCAGGCGGGCAACCCAATTGAAGGTGTATATGTCGATCAGAATGGTGATGGTATTATCAGTCCGAGCGACTTTAAGAAAGGCAAACAAGCCGATCCAAAGGTGTTTTTAGGCTTTAGCAATAACCTGAGCTATAAAAAATGGAACTTGTCTTTCACCTTAAGGGCTAACCTGGGCAATTATGTGTACAACAATAATTTTAGCCAGAGCGGCAACCTGACGCAGATTTTAGGTACAGCCATTATCTTAAACGGATCGCCAAACTACCTGACTACCAATTTTAAAGGGCAACAGTTGTTGAGCGATTACTATGTGCAGAATGCGGCTTTCCTGCGTATGGATAATGTAAACCTGGGTTATTCGTTTGGTCAGCTTTTTAAAAGCAAAGCCAGTTTGCAGCTTACGGGTAGTGTACAGAATGTATTTGTGGTAACCAAATACAAAGGACTCGATCCTGAAGTAGCTTCCGGAGTAGATAACAACATCTATCCAAGACCCCGGGTATTCTCTTTAGGCTTAAACCTTAATTACTAAACAATGAACTGTTTAATCAAAAAATATATGAAACTACGTGTTTTACAATTAAGCACACTGGCTTGTATGGTATCTGTTTTATTGGCAGCATGCAACAAGTTAGACCTTACACCAACCAACGATTTAACGGCTGATAAGGTTTACACCACCGCTGCGGGTTACAAGCAAGCGCTGGCTAAAGTTTACGGTGCTTTTGCACTTACCGGAAATGCATCTGTTGGCCAGCCCGATATTCCTTCGGAAATTATTAAGGATGAAGGAAACTCTGATTTTTTAAGGCTATACTGGAACTTACAGGAGTTAACTACGGATGAAGCCGTATGGTCGTGGAAAAATGATGCCGGTATTCAGGGGTTGCACGAGCTGAGCTGGTCTTCTATCAATGCGATTATCAATGGATTGTATTACCGTTCATTCTTTCAGATTACCTTGTGCAACGATTTTATCAACCAATCGTCGGATGATAACCTGAGCAAAAGGGGCATAGTAGGAGCTGATGCAGATCAGGTGCGCAAATTCAGGGCTGAAGCGCGTTTTATCAGGGCTTATCAATATGCAGTACTGATGGACATTTACGGAAATCCACCATTGGTAACCGAAACCACTGAAATTGGTGGCAAAGACCTTCCGAAGCAGATTCAGCGTAAAGATTTGTTTACTTATGTAGAAACGGAACTGAAAGCAATAGAAAATGAACTAAGTGCACCAAAAGCTAACGAGTATGGCAGGGCTGACAGGGCTGCAGACTGGGCTTTATTGAGTCGGATTTACCTCAATGCCGAAGTATATACCGGTACAGCCAGATATACTGATGCCATTACCTATTGCAATAAAATTACTGCTGCGGGCTATACCTTGCATGGCAATTATCGCGAACTAACCATTGCCGATAACCACTTAAATACCGACGAAAATATTTTTACCATTAATTACGATGGTACCAATACCCAGAATTACGGTGGTACAACTTATTTAATGCATGGGCCTGCAGGGGTGCCGGCTGATGTTTCGGGTTCGAACGGTAACTGGGGCGGTTTACGCATTACCCAGCAGTTTGTAAATCTTTTTGCCGATAAAACAGGCGCAACCGATACCAGGGCACAGTTTTACATGTCGGGACAGAACATGGAGATCAATGATCTATACACCTCTACCGATGGTTATTCGAGTACCAAATACCGCAATAAAACCCGTTCGGGTGGTCCTGCACCACACCAGGATGTAGCCAAGGATTTTTCTGATATCGATTTCCCGTTGTTCCGCCTGGGCGAAACCTATTTAACCTATGCCGAAGCTGTGTTGCGCGGCGGATCGGGTGGTAGTTTAGCTACTGCGTTAGATTATGTGAACAAATTGCGTACCCGCGCCTACAATGGCAGTACAGCAGGTAACATTAGCTCGAGTGCTTTAACCACCGATTTTATCCTGGATGAACGCGGGCGTGAGCTTTGGTACGAGGCTACGCGAAGAACAGATTTGATCCGCTTTGGCAAATTTACTACCGCTGCTTATTTGTGGGCCTGGAAAGGCGGGGTTAAAGCAGGTACGGCAGTAAACAGCAAGTATAATCTTTATCCACTGCCACCCACCGATCTTTCTGCCAATCCAAATCTACGTCAAAACACAGGTTATTAATTCAGCTTTAACAACATGAAAACGATATTTAAACTATTTGCGATTACCTTGCTTTTGGGCAGCATTTTGTTTGCCTGTAAAAAAGAAGCGAGCACCAATATTGTCAATCCGCCCAATTCAGCTGCGCTGGCTTTCAAAAGCTCTGCCTCTGCAGTGGTTTTAACTGCGGCAAACGATGCAGAAAAAGTAGTTACCTTTAATTTTAAGGCCGCTAACTTTGGTGTAAGCATCATACCAACTTATTCTTTGGAGTTCGATTTGCCTTCAGATACCGTTGGTGCCAATGCCTGGGCCAATGCCGTTGTGGTAAAAATACCTGCCGGAACATTTGAAAAAACCTATTTAGGTGCCGATTTAAATTCGCTGGCAGGTGTTCAGCTCAATCTGCCTACCGGAACAGTAAGTACATTGGCGGTGCGCCTAAAAGCCGAGGTTACCCAAAATACCGGAACTGCATCAAGCATCAAACCAATTTATGCTAGTTTAACCCTAACCGTTAACCCTTACAAGGCAACAATCGAATATCCTGCCTTGTTGGTTAAAGGCGGTAATTCATGGAAAACACCGGCAACAAGAACCAATGGCTTGCTATTAACTTCATCGAAATTCAATTCGAAATATGAAGGTTACCTAAACCTGCCCAATGCCGATGGCTGGGGAGGAGACGGGTTTCAACTGGTATCGACAAAAGACGCAAGCAAAATTTATGGCTGGGGTACTTCGGCCACTACAATGAGCCTGGGTGGAGGCAATTTATGGCTTACACCGGCACCAGCATACATGAAGGTAAATGCTGATGTAGATGCTTTGACCATTAGCTATACACCAGTTAAGTTCTTTATTTCGGGCGATGATAACGGATGGAGCACCTCATCAACCCCAATGGTTTATAATGCCGGTACGGGTAAATGGGTGGCGGCCAATGTAGCTTTAACCGCCGGAAAAACATTTGTTTTTACCTGTAACGGTGGTTACGACATCAGTTATAAAGTAGATGCCACTGGTGCATTGGTTTATGCGGGTGCACCAACCTGGGGCGGTATCAATATTCCGGTGGCCAAAACCGGGGTGTATACGGTTACTTTAGATTTAAGTGCCGGAGATGGAAATTATAGCTATTCAGTTAAATAAAATGATTATGTTAACGATAAAAAGTATAAAACAGATGAAATGTTTTGCATTAATTGCCTTATTAATTACAGCCAATGTAAGCTGCAAAAAAACGGTTAAAGGTGAAACACAGCTTTATCCCACACCCGATCCGGTAGGTACTTATGCTAAAGGTGCCGATGTAAGCTGGATTACCGAAATGGAAGCTGCCGGTAAAAAGTTCTACAATAATGCCGGCGAACAGCAGGACCTATTCAAAATATTGAAAGATAAAGGGATCAATACCATTCGCTTGCGGGTTTGGGTAAATCCAGCATCGGGTTACTGCAATACTGCCGATGTGCTGGCTAAAGCGAAGCGGGCAAAGGCAGCTAATATGCGTTTGCTGATCGATTTCCATTACAGCGATTCGTGGGCCGATCCGGGCCAGCAAAATAAACCAGCTGCATGGGCAACGCAGGATTTTGCCACATTAAAAACTTCGGTGTATAACCATACGGTGGAGGTATTAACGGTTTTAAAAAACAATAAAATTGTACCCGAATGGGCGCAGGTAGGCAACGAAACCAACAATGGTATGTTATGGAACGACGGAAAGGCATCGGTGAATATGAAAAACTTTGCTGATCTCGTAAGTGCTGGTTACAACGGGGTTAAATCCGTAGATCCTGCCATTAAAGTGGTGGTACATATTTCAAACGGATATGACAATGGCTTGTTCCGCTGGATTTTTGATGGATTGAAAAACAATGGCGCCAAATGGGATGTAGTGGGCATGTCTATGTACCCTTCGGCCAGCGATTGGTCGGCAAAAAATACGCAGTGTTTAACCAACATGACAGATATGGTTTCGCGTTACGGATCGGAAGTAATGATTTGTGAGCTGGGTATGCCCGTTACTGATGCTGCGGTATGTAGGGATTTTATTAAAGATTTAATGGCTAAGAATAAATCGCTGCCAAACAACAAAGGCCTCGGCGTTTTTTATTGGGAACCACAATCATACAACAGCTGGAATGGCTATAAGTTAGGCGCTTTTGATGACACAGGCAAACCAACCGTTGCCATGGATGCATTTTTGCCTTAATATAAAGTTGGGTTGGTCCGGAGTTGCAATCCGGATCATTAATAATGTTGGTCCAATGTTGGTCCGGATTTGTAATCCGGATCAATTAAAGACGGGATTTTAAATCCCGACTAACGAAAAACGAAAATCATCTATCTATTTATTTAAAGTAATTACCCTATCCATGTTCCTTTTAAGAAAAATATTTTTTACCATTTTAGCCCTTAACCTTTTTTATATCAGTGCTTTTGCACAGCGAACGGAGGTTTTGTTAGATGAAGGCTGGAAATTTTCGAAAGGGAATTTCCCCACAGCTGCCGAACCTGGTTTTAACGATACACGCTGGGAAACAGTAAGCGTACCACACGATTGGGCCATTAGCGGACCCTTTGATAAAGAAATTGATAAGCAGGTAACAGCAATTACCCAGAATAACGAAACCAAGGCAACCGAAAAAACAGGTCGCACAGGTGCTTTGCCTTACGTTGGCGAGGGCTGGTACAGAAAAAAGCTCAATTTGCCGGTAATTAAACCAAATCAAAAAGTTTTACTACAGATTGATGGTGCCATGAGCGAGCCACGCGTGTACCTGAATGGAAAGCTGGTAGGGCAGTGGAATTATGGCTACAACTATTTTTATATCGACATTACCAATGCGTTAAAAACGAACGATAACCTGTTGGCCATTCATTTACAAAATAAGCCAAAATCATCGCGCTGGTACCCCGGTGCCGGTTTGTACCGCAATGTGCACCTCATTATCAAATCAGATCAAAGTATCGATCAGTGGGGCATTACCGTAACTACACCTGTTATTAAAAAAGAATTTGCCAAGGTGAATATCAAAACCAAATTAGCGGGTAAAAACATACGCCTGGTAACACAGATATTAGATAGTGTAGGCCATCAGGTGGCTCTTGATACGGCGAAATCAATTTTCGGTAGCGAAGCAGAGCAAAATATAGCCGTAACAAATCCACATTTGTGGAGCCCCGAAAGCCCATACCTGTACACCGCAGTTTCGACAGTTTACGAGGGGAGTGTGCCCAAAGATGTGGTGCGTACCAGGTTCGGGATCAGGGAAATTAAGTACACTGCTGGTCTTGGCTTTAGCCTGAACGGGAAAGTGCGCAAGTTTAAAGGCGTTTGTTTGCATCACGATTTAGGGCCGCTGGGTACGGCCATTAATACGGCGGCGCTTAAACGACAACTCACTATTTTAAAGGAAATGGGTTGCGATGCCATCAGAAGTTCGCACAATATGCCTTCGCCAGAGCAACTGGAGCTTTGCGATGAAATGGGTTTTATGTTCCTGGCCGAAAGTTTCGATGAATGGGCAAAAGCCAAGGTAGAAAACGGTTATCACCTGTATTTCAATACCGATGCAGAAAAAGATATCGTTAACCTGGTGCAGGCAACCAAAAACCATGCTTGTATTGTAATGTGGAGCTCAGGTAACGAAGTGCCCGACCAGTTTGGTGCCGAAGGAGTAAAAAGAGCGAAATGGCTGCAGGAGATTTTCCACCGCGAAGATCCAACCCGATCAGTAACAGTGGGTATGGATCAGGTTAAAGCCACCATGCAATCGGGTTTTGGCGCTTTGATGGATATTCCGGGTTTAAATTACCGCGTACATCTTTACGAAGAAGCAAATAAAGTATTTCCACAGGGATTTATCCTGGGCTCAGAAACAGCTTCAACTGTAAGTTCAAGAGGGATATATAAATTTCCGGTTGTAAAAGGATTTGATAAACAATATCCTGATTTTCAATCCTCATCCTATGATTTGGAATATTGCAGCTGGTCTAACGTACCTGATGATGATTTTGTATTGCAGGACGATAAACCATGGGTAATAGGAGAGTTTGTTTGGACAGGTTTCGATTACCTGGGCGAACCTACGCCTTACGACAGCAGCTGGCCATCAAGAAGTTCCTATTTTGGGATTTCTGACCTTGCAGGTTTGCCTAAAGACCGTTACTATTTGTACAGAAGCCGGTGGAACACCACAAAACCAACCCTGCACTTGCTGCCACATTGGAACTGGGAGGGAAGAACAGGAGAAACCACTCCGGTTTTTGTGTACACCAGTTATGATAGTGCCGAACTGTTTTTAAACGGTAAAAGCCTTGGTGTGCGTAAAAAAGACAAATCGACACCTCAAAACCGTTACCGCCTGATGTGGATGGATGTTAAGTACGAGCCAGGCACATTAAAAGTAGTTGCTTTGGATAGCAATGGGAAGCCAGTAGCCGAAGAACAGATCACCACGGCAGGTAAACCGTATAAAATTGTGCTAACACCCGATAGAAAGGAAATAAAAGCAGACGGTAAAGATTTATCTTTTGTAACCGTTTCGATAGTGGATAAAAATGGAAATCCTTGCCCTACAGCAAGCGATCAGTTAAACTTTGAAGTAAGCGGGGCAGGTGTGTTTAAGGCTGCTTGCAATGGCGATGCAACTTCGCTCGAGTCGTTTGTAAAACCTACCATGAAACTTTTTAGTGGCAAACTGGTAGTGGTGGTGCAGGCCGGTAAAAAAGGCGGACCAATAAAACTAAACGTGAAGGGCAAAACTTTAAAGAGCGAGTCTTTGGAGATTGTTGCTGTAAGATAAAAAAGCTGTTTTATCCGGGATGATGATACTGTCCTGTAATCGTTGTCCCGGCATAGCTAAATGCAAACCCTTAGGCAACCAGCCTGTTATTTGCAGTACTTTAAGTTGAAATGATTAGGCTTTTGTAAAAATAAAGTGAACGCACAATTTCTGCTGCATTTTAGGGTTTAATGGTAAAGGTTTTAATTTGAAAACTGAATGTATAGGTGCTGTTACAATTCACCACCATTCAGATAATTTTTTAAATTAGCATATATTAAAAAAAACCTGATAGCTTATGGAAAAACTTAAAGAAGAAACCAAAATCAAAGCTTTCTTAAGCAGGATAAAAACAGAATGGCCCGGAATAGTGGAGCGTTTTGAATTCAAAACAAAAAGTGTAATCTATGTTCACTTAAAAGAAGGTGTATCCAGCATGGATTTTCTGGGTAAACTTTCACGACAGGTTGAACGTTTTGTAGATTTTACCATGCCCATTATCCTTTATCACATTGAAAGCGATGGCATGAATTTAAGATCGCATCCAATTAATTGGTATTCATCTCTTGCACAAAGAAAGGCTAGATAATCTTATTTTAGGATGCAATTGGGCTGATTTTTTAGTCGAAGGTGTAAAGATAAGCTTTACAGTTGTGAAACTTTTTGCGCATTATTATCAATTTTATTTGCTTGTAATTTTGGTTTTTGGGTTTTAATCCTATTTTTGGGTCTTTAAATTTAAAAACATCCAGTATAATGAAAAACGGAACAGTAAAATTTTTTAACTCAGAAAAAGGCTTTGGCTTCATTAAAGAAGAAAGCGGAACTGAGATTTTTGTGCATGCATCAGGCCTGATTGACGAAATCAGAGAAAATGATACAGTTGAATATGAAGTTCAAGAAGGCAAAAAAGGCCTTAATGCAGTGAAAGTAAGAGTTGTATAATTCTTCCCCTAAAAAGATTTTGAGCAGGATTTAGTCCTGCTTTTTTTTTGCCTTATTTTTTTGATTATACACTTCCTTGTTCACATTACAGGCTTATGCTGTTGTTCAGAAAATGAATGAGGCCGGTTGAAAAAAAATCGTGCTCATTTTTAACGAATTACCTTTTTTAACACTTTCTGAAGGGCTTTGCATAGTTGTTTTCTGGATTGGATTTTTATTTTTGTTACTGTCGATACAGTCGGCCGGAACCAGAAAAACTAAATATTTTTGCAACTTTCTATTTTTTCAGCATCTACGCCTGCCACATACAATAAACGTCTGGATGAAGGCACTTTTATGGCCGCCGCACAATTTGTGATGGCGCTTAATTTTGCAACAGAATTTGAACTTTTAAGCCTTTCGGCTATGAACGTACAAGCGGCCAATAAAAAAGGCGGACTCGTATTTGTAAGAAACGGAAAGCTGAAAATGCACCCTGAGATTTACGATCACCTTGCACTTATATCCATATCTTCTATCTGCGCTTCGAGTGTTTATGATCACGGGCTCGACAAAATTTCGACGGAAATTATACAGCTGCCTTACAGTGATGGTTTGTTGGATGTTAAGGGAGCGGAAGAAGATTATATGTCGTTTAAGCGTTTATGTAGCCCCGTTTGCAGGTTTTTCTTACTTCACCCTAAAAAAGTGCAGTGGTCGGCAATTTTGGTCGCATTCAGGTTCTTTTTAATGGATGGCATTTGGGATGTGGTTGCTTTTGTAGCTAAAGCCATTCATCAGGCCGATGCCGATGTATGTTCGTGCGCACAACTGTTAGATGAAATGCAAAAACAGGACTGGTATTCCGATTTTGCGGCATCTCTTCAAAATTTTCACCAATCCAGGTATCCTTTAAGCAAAGCCAGCTTAACGGCCGAGCTTCCTGAAATGGCTTAATTGAGGCTATTTTAAATAGTTTTCGAGCATCTCAACAATAGGCTCTTCTATTGCCCTGTTGCCCATGTTATTCAGTTTCTGCTGCGAAGAATTGTGTTTTTCAATATAGGTGGCTTCGGTTTTGTTGAATTTTAGATAACCCTGTTCAAAATAACGTTCCTCTATCTCCGAAGAAGAATCAAGCGAACGGAACCATAATTTGATCAATGAGCCTGTCATTTTATCAAAATAAAGCCAGTGATAAGTTGCCTCTGCATCTGCATTTGGAGGTAAATCAAGACGTTGTATTTCTAGGATAACTGTTTCTGAATTTTGGAAGAAGTATAAAACCTTGTATTTAGCCGACATGTGGGCAAAAATAAGACTTAATTTTTGATCAGAAAAGGGAATTATGTTGTTTAGATTGAATTAAGATTAAGACACTTTTTGTATAAAAATACAGATTGCCTGGTAATGAGGAGGGTACTGGCCTGATTAAGGTTTAAGGTGGAAGGTTTAGGGTTCGCCGAAGAAGCTTGAAGGTCAAATGTTTAAGCTTTAAGCTCATTTACATGTTTCATTACGATTAGCTTCGCTGAGCACTCCGTGGTTCCCGCCTACGCGGGAACGATAGTCCTCTTATATTAATTGAATACTTTACACCACCTTAGACACCTTAGTGCACCTTAGTTTTTAGCGTCCGCCTGCGCGGGAATGACGATCGCCTTATATGTACTTATTTGTCTATATGGTTAATTATTCCTGTTAGGCCTTGGTAACATTTGTATGTTTCATTACGATTAGCTTCGCTGAGCACTCCGTGGTTCCTGCCTGCACGGGAATGACGGGCCACTTTCCCCTTATATGTACTTATTTGTCTATATGGTTAATTATTCCTGTTTGGCCTGGATAGGATTTACATGTTTCATTAGGATTAGCTTCGCTGAGCACTCCGTGGTTCCCGCCTTCGCGGGATGACGATCACCTTATATGTACTTAGGTGTCTTAGATGGTAAATTTAAGCGCATTAATGCTTTTCGCCTTTAATTACTTTGAACAAATGAAAAACATGTGGAAATAAAACATCCATACTTTCTTCTACACCATTTTTGGAGCCTGGAAAGGTAATTACAAGCGTTTGACCAATAAAACCTGCTACACCACGCGAAAGCATTGCATAAGACATGCGCTCTTGCCCGTAATGGCGTGCAGTTTCCATAATGCCCGCTATAGGTCTGTCAATTAAAGGCAAAATGGCTTCAGGGGTAACATCACGTGGCGAGAGACCAGTGCCTCCGGTAAAGATCAGCAACTGGTAGCCTGCATTGCTTAGTTCAGTGGCTTTATCGGCTATGGCTTTAACTTCATCCGGTACGATTTCATACTTTTCGGTATCAATACCAAACTGTTCGAGACGTGCAATAATAGCTTTGCCCGAGCTGTCTTGCGCTTTGTTCTCATAAACCGAATCAGAACAAACTACAACTGCGGCCTTAATTTCAGGAAACCGTGCATTTTTAAGATCTGATTTGCCCCCCGATTTTTTAAGCAGCTTAATATTGGCTATTTCAACACCTTTATCAATCGGTTTAAGCATATCGTACATGGTTAATGCCGCAACAGAAGCACCATGCATGGCTTCAACTTCAACTCCGGTTTTATAAACGGTATGTACTTCAACGGTAATAATTACCTCCAGATCGATGATCTCGTAGGTAATAGCGGTATACTCTACCGGGAGCGGGTGGCAATCGGGAATAACATCACTGGTTTTTTTTACGCCAAAGAGTCCGGCAGCACGTGCAAATTCGAATACATCGCCTTTGGGTATTTTGCGTTGCTCAATGGCATCGATGGTTTCCTGCTTCGATACTTTTACACTAGCACAGGCAATGGCAATCCTTAAACTGTTTGATTTTTTTGTGATGTTAACCATATTAAATATTTTCTTTCCACTGGTGGGTTTCGTCTTCAAATATTTCTTTGCCCCAAACCGGTAACTCTGCTTTTAAGCGCTCTACCACTTCGCAACAGGCATCAATTGCAGGTTTGCGGTGTGCAGAAGAGGTAAATACAAACAGGCAGATTTCGCCAGCCTTAATGTTACCCAAACTGTGGTAAACGTGCATACAGTTAAGCGGGTATTTTGCAAAAACAGCTTCCCTTATTTCGTGCATTTTTTCAAGAGCAAGGGGTTCGTAAGTGGTATATTCGATTGCAGCAACAAGTTTGCCGCCTATTTCATCTTTTCTTACCTGCCCCATAAAAATACTGTGGCCACCAATACCCGTTTTACTGCTGTGTTTTGCAATGCTATCGGCAATAAAGGCCGGTTCTATTTTGCCCTGTACAAATATGTTTTTGATCTTCTTTTCGCTCATGTTAAGGTCTGATAAAATAATCTCTCCATTTAACAATGCCGCCTTTTAAGCTGTATATTTTTTTAGCGTTACCAAATTTCTCCTGTAATGCTTCGGCAGCGGCAACACTTCTAATACCATGCTGACAAATTAAAACCACATGTTTTTGCGAAAATCCTTTGGTTATAAAGTTGGCCAATTCAGACATGGGCACTTGTGTAAAAATCTGTTTATCCAGTACTGGTACCTCATGTTTTTCACGCACATCGATCAGTATTACCGATTCTTGTTGTCTGAGTTTGCTGAGCGTTGCAGTATCTATCTCTTCGTATCCGTGGGGAGCTTCGCAGGTATCCTGATATTCCATAGTTAAAAATTCAGCAACGGTTTTAGGCAAAATATAGTTATTGGTCTGACTGATGCTGATAATGTATTGCTGGTGTGTAAGTAAATTGTAGTTAAGTATTTTATTGCGCAGCGACTGGCCGGTTTTGGTAATCAGTTTAATCGTTTCGGCTGCTGCCATCGTACCAATTATACCCGGTAAAACTCCTAAAACGCCATTTTCTGCACAATTTGGAATTTCGCCCTTGCCTGGCGGTACCGGAAAGATATCACGGTAATTGGTACTCCCGGCTAAATTATCAGCCGCATTAAATATGGCCAGCTGACCTTCAAAACCCGAAACTGCCGCAAATATTAAAGGTTTGCTGAGCAGGGCGCATGCATCGTTAATCAGGTATCTCGATTCAAAATTATCGGTCCCATCCAGAATATAATCGTAGCGGGATAAAATATCGAGGATATTGCCTTTCTGCAGGCGGATAGGGTGGGTAACAATCCCAATCTGTGGATTCATTTCCTGCAACCTTTTTGCCGCTACTTCTGTTTTTAATTTTCCGATATCGGCAGTGGTAAACAAGATCTGGCGGTGCAGGTTAGATAAGGATACCGTATCATCATCCACAATCCCTAAATGGCCAATGCCGGCTGCGGCAAGGTATTGCAACGCCGGACAGCCCAGTCCGCCGGCACCAATAACCAGCACCTTTGCTTTTAACAGCTGCTGCTGTGCCGCTTCGCCAAATCCTTTCAGAATAATCTGCCTGTTGTATCGTTCTGCACTCATTTTATTATCCTCCTGAAAAGGGCGGCATGATGGCCAATATATCTTTATGGTTAACTGCGCTGTTCTCCTGCACCAGGTGGTTGTTTAACGCAAATTTGTATTTAATGTCTTTCAGCTTCGGAAACAGCGTTTCCAAATGTATTTTTAACGTATCGGTATCGGCAATTTCAGCGATATCAATTTTTTGATTGCCGATAAATTCTGCAATCTTTCCAAAGCTGATGATTTCAATTTCCATGGCGCTAATTTACCTGTAAGATGTTGATTTTGCTCAATCCTTTTACAAATCGCCTGCCAGTGGCAAAATCACTTGGCGTAATGATGGCAATAATACCTTTTTCAGCTTTGGCCGGATGGGTGTCATAACTGGTTAAAACGAGTAACTGGTTCCCGGTTGGGGAGTTAAAAATCTCGTTCCACGAATATACTACCTTATAATTATCAGTCGCGGTAAATACCAGATAAAATTCACTCAGTTTTTTAGGCGAATCGGTATTGATTTCTACTTTGGCCAGAATATCTTTTAAAAGCACTCCTTTAACATTTTTAATACTGCCTTTGTGCTGCATTAAATGGTTGAAAACAGTAATACTGTCGAAACTAACAGTCTTGTATTGCTTTAAATCGGCCAGGTTAACAGTTAAGGTACGTTTAACCTTGCCTTCAATTGTAAATTGTTTACTTTCCTGAGCCTTAGCTGTAAAAGTGCCAAAAATTAAGGCGATCAATAAATATTTCATCTTAAGCATGGGTAAATAGCAGTTTATAAGCAGCTAAGGCTAATACACAAGCCAACACATTTTTTAATACAGTTTGCGGGAATTTTAGTGCACCAAAATAAGCTCCACAAATACCACCCGCAAAGGCAACGCCTACATAAGCGAGCATGTGGCTGTTAAATTCAAAACCTTTAATTAACTGGCCACCCAAACCTGAAACGGAATTTACAAAAATGAAAGCTGCACTAATGGCTGCGGTTTGTTTCTGATCGGTCCATTTTAACAACAACAATATCGGCGAGAGGATGATACCGCCACCAATACCAATCATGCCCGATAACAGGCCGATAATGCCACCAATGGCCAGTGATAAAGGAACGTTTGAAGGTTTGAAATCTTTGGGATCGGTATTTTTAAAGAAGAAAAAACGGATTACCGGAATGAGCAGAAGTACCCCCAATATTTTTTTATAGATGGAACTTTCAATGGCCATCATACCCCCCACAAAAGATAGCGGGATGGAAGCCAGGGCAAATGGCCAAAAGGTTTTCCATTTAAAATGGCCGCCACGGTAAAACTGGATAAAGGAGGTAGAAGAAACAAAAAGGTTAAGCAGCAGCGCTGTGGGTTTCATAACAGCCGGCGAAATGGCGAAAATGGCCATTAATGCCAGATAGCCGCTTGCACCACCATGACCTACCGAAGCATATAAAAAGGCAACGATGAACAGTAAACAGTAAAACAGAATTAAGCTCTCTTGCATGGTTATTAGGGTAAAATCAGAACGGTTACAGTTTCTCCTTCTTCGAAATTTTCCTGGGTTTCGTTAAGGCATATCAGGCAATTGGATTGGGCAAAGGAACTCAAGCGGTACGATTCCTGTGCGCCAAGTGGGCTAACCTTTCTGTTTTCGTATTTGCCTTTCAAAAAATGGGTAAGTCCGGCAGGTTTGCTATAAGCGTGGGTAAGCGTGGCCTGCACTTCAGCTACCGAATTATTTTTGTGCGAGAGTGCCTTTACAGCAGGCAGCACATAGTTGTAATAACAGCTCAGCACGGATGACGGATTGCCGGGTAAGCCAAATATCAGCTTTTGGTTATATGTACCAAAGTATAACGGTTTACCTGGTTTTTGTTTCACTTTGTGGAAAACCTGTTTTACCCCACAACGGCTGGCGGCTTCAATTACGAAATCGTAATCGCCTACACTCACACCCCCAGTTAAGAGTACTACATCATTTTGTTTTAATGCTTTTTGAAGCACATTTTGCAGGATATCCAGGGCATCATCAGCTTCATAAACCGTAATATTGGCTATGCCTTCTGCCTTTAGCGCAGCAGATAGCGAATAGGAATTAGATTCGTACACCTGGCCAAATGCAAGTGTTTCTCCGGGTTTTTGCAATTCTTTACCGGTTACAATAATGGCAATTTGTGGTAAAGGAAATACTGATACTTCGGTAATACCAATGCCTGCTAAAAAGCCTACTGCAGCGGGGCTCAGCAAGTCACCTTTTTCCATGGCCAATGCACCTGAGGCAATTTCAGAGCCTATGGCGCGTACATTTAGGCCCAGCTTTAAATTGGCATCCTGTAAAGTAATTTTATCGCCTGTACGGGTAATTTTTTCCTGCATTACCACGGTATCGGCGCCATCAGGTAGTGGGGCACCGGTAAAAATCCGGCTGGTTTCGCCTGCTTCGATGCTTAAATTGGTTGGGGTACCAGCCGCCATTTCGCCAATCAGTTGCAATTCCTTTTCACTGTCTGCAAATTTCAGGGCATAACCATCCATTGATGATTGTCTGAATGCCGGAATATCGAAACGTGCATAAACATCGGCAGCCAGAATATGGCCCGAAGCCTGACTCAGCGGAATCGCAACAGGTGTTAAGGGTGTAATGTTTTCGGAAATGAGGTCTTTTGCTGCTTTAACGCTAATCATCAATAGTTTATCCTCCAATGGTAATCATACTCCTGTTTTGAATGGTTGCCGCATCTATTTTTTCGAAATCAGGCACCAATTGGCCGCCAAGGGCTTTTTTCTTGCTCCAGATAGACGCTTCAATGAGTGGGAGTATGGCTTCTTTTTTTCTGAGTGCGGTAAGCAAATCTGTTTCGCTATCCGAAAAGAGACAGTTTTTTAATTTGCCGTCTGCAGTCAGGCGCATGCGGTTACAGGTATCACAAAACGGGTTGGTCATGGTGCTGATTACGGCGAATGAGCCATCGTGACCGGGTATCATAAAGTTTTTGGCTGTATCGTGTGCTTCGCCCTTTAGTGGTAGCGCCGTGAAATCTTTTTCAATAATGGCTAAAATCTCGGCCAAAGAAAACATTTTGTTACTGGTCCATTTGTTGCCGCTAAAAGGCATAAACTCAATAAACCGCACCTGAATAGGGTTGTGCTTGGTCCAGCTGATAAAATCGGTAATTTCGTTATCATTGAGGCCTTTCATTACCACCATGTTAATTTTTACCTTGATTTTGTGCTGTAAAAGCAGTTCGATATTGCTGCGTACCTGGTGAAATACATCTCTCCGGGTAATGAGGAAAAACTTTTCGGGTTGCAAGGTATCCAGACTGATGTTGATGGATTTAATGCCCGCTGCGATTAAAACAGGCAGCATTTCGGCAATGCGCGTACCGTTGGTCGTAATCGTTAGCTCAACCGGGAGTTTCCCGAGTGCGGTAATAATTTGTGCAGCATCTTTACGCACCAAAGGCTCGCCACCGGTTAACCTGATTTTTCTTACCCCATTGGCCACAAAAATTTCTGCCAGCTGGATAATTTCATCCGTTTGCATTAAACGTGAGGCCGGAGTAAAATCGTATTCTTCTTCGGGCATACAATAAAAGCAACGGAAATTGCAGTTATCTGTGAGTGAAATACGCAGATAATCGTGTACCCTTCCGAACGAATCTTTTATCATTTGCCTTTTGTTTATTTAATATTACCTGAAGTATGCTTCCTGTTAATGGGCCGATGTACGGTTATTTGTAGGGCAATCTCAGGTTATAGGCTGAAATATATCTGCGAAATGCAGAAATGTTTCAATAACTACTGCTAATTTATGCATTATCTGTTGTAAAATAACGGAAAAGCAGGTAAAAGAATATAGAAAATGACAAATTGTTGTGCAGGGAAGTATTGTTGCTGCCTTAGAAAGGATCAGAATGAAAAACTTCCAGGTGGGTGCAATGCAAACCAATACTGTTAAATAGCTCGGTAATTTCCTTTGTCCAATCTTTATTCGAATCTACACGGAGAATTTTATCACTATCCCACAAATCGATATTCCATTTAATTTCTTTAAAGTAACGGTTCAGCAACGGACTAATTTTACTCAATTCGTTATCCGTGAATACATTTGTTTTGAAAACAGAGATCATAAAAGTAAGATTTAGGTTTATTTTATGCTGTAGACGGATGACCGGAGAAATTACTTTAAATGAATTCGATTTTTTTTAAGATCTTTTAAATTTTTATCCCTTAAGCCAGTTTTCATCAGCGATGATTCAGGTAGTGATATGCCTGAAAAATAATTTGTAAGGATATTTGCATGGAACCGACTAAGGGATTAAGCAGTATATTTAGGTTAGATAAGACAAGAACATGCAAAAAGAAATAGATCGGAATGTGAACCAGCCACATAAAGGCTCCGATCCGCTTAAGTGGGTAGAACAATATGCCGATTATCTTTATGGCTTTGCCATGTCGAGATTAAGAAATGAAGAGCTGGCAAAAGATTTAGTACAGGATACTTTTTTGGCAGCCTTGCAGGGTTCGGGCCAATTTGAAGGGAATAGCAAGGAGAAAACATGGTTAACGGCCATTCTTAAAAACAAGATTGCAGATTTTTACCGGAAACAGCTGTCGGGTACTTTAAAAGATTTAAAAGCAACGGATGCCGAAAAGGAGCAAAGCGATTTTTTTGATGCTGAAACAGGCCATTGGAACGAGCAATACATGCCCAGGATGTTTGGTTTAGAAACCCATGATCCATTGATTTTAAAAGAACTCGGTACCATTTTAAATGCCTGCCTGGCCAAATTGCCCCGGTTATGGTTTTCGGTATTTGCGATGAAACATATTGATGACCTGGAATCGGAGCAGATTTGTGCGGAGCTAAAACTCAGTTCGCCCAATTTTTGGGTAATTATGCACCGGGCAAAGCTAAACCTGCGCAGCTGTCTCCAAAAAAACTGGAACTAACATGAGCAAGGCATTAAAAAATATCATTTACAACTGCAATCAGGCTACCTTTTTGATCGAAAAAAGAATGGCCGGAAAAATTACAGCAGCAGAAGCGGTGCAATTAAAAGTTCATCTGGCCGGATGTTCGGTTTGCAGGCTTTACCAGGAGCAAAGCGTACGCATCAATAAGTTGTTTACAGGCTTGCCTGCAACTGCTTTTACGTTAGATGAGGCTTTTAAAAGTAAACTGGTTAAGCAGCTGGAAGAAGCATTGAATAAAAATTAATTTTTACTGTAAGGTATTTTAATATTCTGCGACTAAGGTTTAAAAACAATTAAAATATCAGTAAAACTTTAAACCATTAACAACATGAAAAGAATTATCCTGTCCCTGGCCCTGGTGGGTGCGCTGTGTTTACAGGTAAAGGCACAAAAAGGGTTAACAGTAGGCTCAAAAGCTCCTTTATTTAGCGGGGTAGACCAAAACGGCAAGGCGGTGAGTCTAAAAAATGCACTTAAAACGCACCGTGCTGTTGTGCTGTTTTTTTATCGCGGACAATGGTGCCCGTTTTGCAATAAACACATTAAAGAACTTCAGGATTCTTTACAGCTGTTAACCAGCAAAGATGCCTATGTGATTGGTGTAACGCCCGAAAACAAAGAAAATATAGTGAAAACAATAAAGAAAACGAATGCCGGTTTTTCGATTCTGCAGGATAAAGATGATGCCATTATGAAAGCATACGATGTAAACTTTGAGATGGATGAAGCCACATTTACAAAATACAAAGGTTACGGAATAAACCTGGAAACCAATAATGGCAATAACAGGCATACACTTCCGGTACCGGCCACCTATATTATCGATAAATCGGGAAAGATTAAATACATTCATTTTGATCCCGATTATCAGAAAAGAGCATCCGTAAAGCTTTTGTTAAGCCAACTTAATTGATACTTAGTTTTTGAATACTCTTTTCAATCATCTTTTTATCGGCTGCAGTAACCGCCAAATCAATTGCAGTATTAAAGTGCTTTAAAGCTTTTTGATCATCAATTCCACTGTACAGATTGCCCAGAAGCGAAAAATAAAGGTGATTGTCGCTTAGGTTTAGCTTTTCTGCTTCTGCTATTGCAGTTGTTTTACCGCTAGTTTTGGCCAGGGCGAAAGTGCGGTTCATGGCGATAATAGGAGAGTATTCGAGAATAAGGAGCTGATTGTACAGTTGGAGGATATTTTCCCACTTTTCAGCGCGGTCTGCTTTATGGGTATGCCAGTAGGCAATGGCTGCTTCGAGGTGATATTTAGTTAAGGTATCGCCCTTCGAAGCACGGTTGAGGTAATGAATACCCTGTTTAATCAGTTCTTTGTTCCACAGTTTTTCGTCCTGATCTTCGTATAAAATTGCCGTACCACTGGCATCGGTGCGGGCATCGAATCGGGAAGCATGGAAACACATCAGCGAAAATAAAGCATTTACTGCGGGTACGTCGGTAATGGCATTGCTGATTAATAAATAATTTAACCGCATGGCCTCTGCGCAAACATCTTTGCGGAGGGTAGCATCATTCGATACTGAATAATAACCTTCTGAGAAGAGCAAATAAAGGGTAGTGAGCACGGTTTCGAGCCTTTGGTTGATCGCTGCAATTTTAGGCTGTTCGATCTTAATGCCTGCCTCTTTCAGTTTTTCTTTGGCCCGTTTTAGCCTTTTGTAAATGGTATCTTTACCTGTTAAAAATCCATCGGCAATTTCCTGCACACCGAAACCGCACAACAGGTTCAGGGCCAATGCAATTTGCGCTTCTTTTGAAACGACCGGATCGCAGACCGTAAACATCATGGCCAGCTGACTATCGTTTATGTTTTTGTCGGATAAGTCGAGATCAATTTCTGTTTCATTTTCGGTTTCGATCTGGATCTGGTTAACCAGTTTTTGCTCGAAAACAGCATGGTGCCTGAGGTAATTTTTCGTTTTATTTTTGGCAACCGTATATAACCAGGCGGTAGGATTTTCAGGAATACCTTTTATGCTCCACGATTCGGTGGCAGTTAAAAAAGTGTCGCTTACAATATCTTCAGCTGTTTCAATATGATCGATACCGAAGCGGTAACAGAGTACCGAAACAATTTTGCGATACTCTGTTCTGAATAAATGTGGTATAAGTACGCTTTCTTCCATGTATGGATTAAAGATAAGCTTTTTGGTTATATCGGTTAGGCCGTTGGGGTAACAGCCATTCTGATTTCCACATTACCACCCAGTTTTAATATTGGGCAGCCCTTGGCAATTTCTGCCGCTTCATCATAGTCTTTGGCCCTGATGAGCACAAGCCCGCCAATTGATTCTTTAATTTCGGCATAAGGACCGTTGATTACATTCTTATCGGCATGTACTACTCTGCCTTCCAGATCCCAGCGTTGTAATGGCCTAACCAGTTTATCTTGTGCAGCGATACCGCCAAACCAGTCCTGCCATTGTTTAATCGATTCCTGAAGCATCTCAGGCGAGGGCTGATCTTCGTGGGTAAAGGCCCTCCGGAAGATCAATAAAAATTCGTTCATGGTATTTATTTTAATTTTTTGATTGATTGAGTTTTGAATGATTGAATTTTGAATGAGAGAATAAACCAAAACCTAAACGTTTACTAATTCAATCAATCATTCATTCAATTAATCATTAATTCACTCAATCACTAATTTATTAATTCACTCATTTCTCTTACCCAAACATACCAACTTTGTAGGTACCTACAGCATTCGGGAAAGCGATATTTAAGCGGTTCCAGGTGTTGATGTTGGTTACCAAAAGGGTAAGTTCGATCATTTCTATCTCTGTAAAATGTGCTGCTGCTTCCTGATATACCTCATCAGTAACATGGGTAGCGGTAACTGCTTCGGCCCAGGCCAGTGCAGCTCTTTCACGATCGGTGTAATAAGGGGTTTCTCTCCAGGCGCTTAAGCCGTAAAGGCGTTGCTCGGTTTCGCCATTGGCGCGGGCATCTTTCGAATGCATATCGAGGCAGAAGGCACAGGCATTGATTTGCGATACGCGGAAATCGACCAGTTCGATGATGGTGTGGCCAATTGATGATTTTTTTAATTGCTGTCCCATTGCAAATAATGGTTTCAACGTGCTCATTCCTTGTTCGAATAAATTAATTCTCTTTTCCATTTTGTTTTAAATTTTGATTGTTAAAACTTAATGACACGCGAAGACTGGAAATTGGACAGATTTTTAAAATTTTTTTAATTAAAATTTTAAAATAGTTATAAGTTGTTGATTGATAGTTATTTAATTTTTTATAGATAAGCTGATTTTGATGTGGTTTTAGGGTTAATCCTCCGCAAACAGACGGTTAAAATGATTTTCGAGGTGATTCCTCATCGCGTTGCGGAAAAGTTCAGGCGATCCGTTTTCTAAAATATCAACCAAACCTTTGTGAGAAACAAATTTGTGTAGCTGTCCCTGCTTTTTAAGCAATCCGCTGTTGTGCACAAAATCGAATATAGGCAGCAACATGCTCTGGAATTTTCGGAGGGTTTCATTTCCGGTTATATCGTACAGTTTACCATGAAAGGCAATTTCGTGTTCAATATTGAAGAGATGATCCTGTGCCGCTTCGGGTTCGTTATCCACAATCCTTCTCAGCTCCTTTAAGTCTTCATCGGTAATGCGCTGAAATAAAAAATCGGCCATTCCGATTTCCAGTACCAGCCTGATTTCGAAAATCTCTTTTAAAGTGCCCTGGTCCAGAATGTGCGGATTCATGCTTTTGGAAAGAATACCAAATAAATCGGGACTTGTAATTACGGCACCTTTTTTCTTTTTCGATTCAATCAGCCCCATCATGCGCAAGCGCAGCATGGCTTCGCGCACAACCGTACGGCTAACGCCCAGCGCAGCACAAAGTTCGAGCTCGGTAGGGATGCTATCGCCAACTTTTAATTTACGTTCCTGCAAAAGCTGTACAAGTTTATCTTCTACACGATCTACCAACGAACTGGTATCCACTTGTTTAAAATCACCAATGCTATCCATTATTATGTATAATTTATTTTCTATTCAAAAACTGCCTTCTACGCTGCTCTAAGCGCAAATATAACGCTAAGCGCCTAAACCCGAGTTGAAAATAAGCAGAAATTATTTGCAAATAAATAAAATAAATCGGTACTTAGTATTATTATGTATAACATAATACAAATAAAGATAACCAAATTATGAAAGAAACTTACTTCAAACTCATCAGGCATAGCTTGCCTATGCTGCTGTTCTTTGCAGCCCTTTCGGCATTTGCCCAGCAAACCATTACCGGTAAGGTTACCGATGCCAGCGGGCAGGGGATACCAAGCGTTACGGTAATGATTAAAGGAACAAAAAATGGAACTTCAAGCAGTCCGGCGGGAACCTACAGTATAAAAGCCAGTAAAGGCGATGTACTGGTTTTCAGTTATACCGGCTATTTAACTCAGGAAATCGCTATTCAAAGCCAGTCGACAATTAATATTAAACTTTTAGAAGATAGTAAAGGCCTGGATGAAGTAATCGTTGTGGGTTATGGGGCGATTAAAAAGTCGAAACTTACAGGTTCGGTATCTAAACTTGATGCTAAGGTTTTGGAAACAGGTGTACGTTCCAATCCGGCATCAGCTTTGGCCGGAACAATTCCGGGTTTGAGGGTTCAGCAAACCTCCGGACGGCCCGGCGCAGTTCCCAATATCGTACTACGCGGAGGAACAGGTTATACTGGTGGCGGTTCGCCATTGGTGATGGTAGATGGTTTATTGAGATCCGGATTCAGTGATATTAATCAGGATGATATTGAATCTATCGAGGTTTTAAAAGACGCTTCTGCTACAGCAATCTATGGAGCCAGAGCCAGCAACGGAGTGGTGCTAATTACCACTAAAAAAGGTAAAGAGGGAGTTTCAAATATCGCGGTAAAATCTAAAGTAGGTATCAATAAACTAAACATTCCATTCGAATTTTTAAATGCCGAACAATACATTTACTGGTCTCGAAAAGCAATTGAAACCTCTGGTTCATATGAGCCAAGCCGATTAAGCCAGTTAAATACAACCGGACCGTTTGGCACCGGTAACTTATATAAAGATGCTGCCGGAAATATCCTGGATGGAAATGTGACTTCTTCGGCAGTTTGGAGCCCGATGTTTAGAAGTGCTGCCAACGAAGAGTTACTGGGCAAAGGCTGGCAGGTAATGACTGATCCATTAAAAACCAATGCTTTAGGTGTGTATGATCCCACAGGAATTAACCGCGAAATTATCTATAAAGATTTCAATTATGCTGATTATGCACTTAGAGATTATAGCTTAACCCAGGATTACAACGTATCTATGACCGGTGGAAATGAAAAAGGTAAATATTACGCAGGCTTAGGTAGTTATGATGAAAAAGGAATGCCGATTAATACATTTTATAAACGCCTGACCTTTGTGTTCAATGGAGAATATAAAATCAAACCCTGGTTAACCTCTATTTCGAATTTAAACTTTGCCAATGCCAAATGGCGTGATGCAATTAATTCGGAAGGAAACTACCTTACACGTGCTTTAGGAGCTCCTCCAACAATGAGAGGAATGAATGAGAATGGCGATTTATTGGTTGGAAGAGATTACAGGGATGGTAACCCGGCGGTAAATGATGATAAATTTATTAGAAAGAACAATACGGATAAGTTCACCTTAAGCCAGGCTTTAAAAGTAGATTTCTTAAAAAATCTTTCTTTAAGACTGAGTGGAAACTACTTCTTTAATAATGGAAATTATGAATCTTTCAATAGAGATTTCTTGTCAAGTCCTGGGAATTATGACAGAACCCGTACTTCCTCAGCATCATACGACAAAGCTTTAAGTCAGACTTATAATGCCGTAGTTAATTATAACACCACTATAGCATCTAAGCACCATATCGATGTGATGGCAGGTAGTGAATTTTATGATATTTATTCGCAAGGTTTATCGGCATCAGGAAGTGGTGCGCCTACAGATGATTTCTCTGACTTAGCTTTAACGAATTCTGAAAAGGACAGAAGAATAACAGATACTTACCATACCAATCAACGTATTTTATCATTCTTTGGTCGTATGAACTACGATTATGATGAGAAATACCTGCTAACCGCAACTATCCGTCGGGATGGATATTCAAGACTGTTAAATAACCGTTGGGGTAACTTCCCTGGATTATCGGTAGGCTGGAACATCCATAAAGAGAAATTCTTTGAACCCCTTACCAAAGTGGTAAACAGCTTGAAATTAAGAGCGAGTTACGGTGCTAACGGTAATGTGAGTGATGATTTCATTGGAGCTTACACCCTGCAAGGATCATACGGCACCAATAAATACAATAGCAGTATTGGTTATTTGCTTGGAAATATCCCCAATCCTAATTTACGTTGGGAAAGTTTAATTACAAAAGAGGTTGGTTTAGAAGCCCGTTTGTTCAATAAGATCGACCTTTCTGTGGCTTATTATCACAGAACAACAAGTGATAAAATTGCCAACTTAACATTTCCAATCACCGCAGGGATAACTTCAATTGCCACTAATAATGGCGATATGCAGAATCAAGGAGTGGAGGTTGATCTGAATTATAGTGTGCTGAGAAACAGAGATTGGAACGTAAATTTTAATCTTAACATGGCCTATAACGCCAATAAAATCTTAAAACTTCCAAACAACGGCTTGCAAAATAACCTTCAGGGCGGCTTTCAGGTCTACGATCCGGATACCAAACAGTTAATTTGGGTTGGCGGTTTACAGGAAGGCCAGGATCCGAACGTGGCTTACGCGTACCAGGCCAAAGGCATTATCAGAACGCAGGCTGATCTGGATGCTTATGCTTCATCGTCTTTTGTCGATTTATTGGGTGCCAGAAAACTTGTTCATCCTGCCGTGTACAATGCCATGAGTGCTGCTGATAAAAACCTGAATTTTCCAATTGCTTTGGGAGATGTAATGTGGACAGACGTAAACGGCGATAATATTATCAATAGTTTCGACCGTGTTTACATGGGGCGGACTGTTCCCCGCTTTACCGGTGGTTTTGGTGCAAATGCAAGCTGGAAAGGCTTCACATTAAGTACCCGTTTTGATTTTGCATTAGGCTTTGTTGCCTATGATGGTCCGCGCACCTGGTTTGCGAGTAATGCACAAGGTACATTTAATACCACCACCGATGTTTTAGATACCTGGACACCCAGCAATCCGAATGCAAAGTTTCCAACCTATTACTGGGCAGATCAGCTTTACAAAAACAATACTTTCCGCGAATCCAGCATGTTTTACCATAAAGGCGATTACTTAGCGCTTAGGGAAGTTAACCTGACGTATAAGTTGCCAGCCAAATTAGCCAATAAACTAAAAAGTGAAGGAATCAGCTTATCTGTTAGTGGTCAGAATCTGGCTTATTTCAGCGAGTCGACGCTTTATTCGCCAGAGAGCAGCAGTATAGGTACTGGTGGTGCCGGATCAGGTGGCTACCCTTTGCCTAGAACAATAATTTTTGGTCTTCAATTTACTTTTTAATTAAACTACAATGAAAAAGATATTAACAGGCTTAGCCTTAATTATATTGAGCACTACATTTAGTGCATGTAAAAAATTACAGCTGACACCCGAAGATTATTTTGCAAGTGAAACTTTCTGGAAAAGCCCAGCCCAGGTAGATGGCGGAATGATTGGTCTGCATAGTCAATTAAGAGGCTTCCAGTTTACCATTTTTACGCTGGGTGAATTACGTGGCGGAACTTTAAGAACGGGGACCAGCTTTACTGGTACAGCTTCTTTAAATTCAGCAAACATCATCAATCAGGATATCCGCGAATCAAGTACGGGCATATCTGGTTGGTCTGGATTTTACAGGCCTATTTTTGACGTTAATAATTTTATTTATCAGGTAGAACAGGCAAGCTATCTTTCATCAACTGATAAGGCTTATTATTTAGGTCAGGCTTACGGAATAAGGGCATTTTATTACTTTCATTTGTTCCGTACCTTCGGAAGGGTGCCTTTGGCAATAGAGCCAACCTTATTGCTTAAAAATCCAAAATCGGCCCAGGAAATGTATTTACCAAGGGCGAAAACTGAAAAAGAAACCCTCGATTTTATTAAAGCTGATATCGACAAATCGACATCAAGTTTCGGGACCAATTATACCACTAAATTTCAAAAGGCTCAATGGTCTCTTGGCGCTACACAAATGCTAAAGGCGGAGGTATATTTGTGGTCGGCTAAAGTTAAAACAGATGGCGCAGCACCAACCACTACTGTGGCCGACTTAGCTATTGCAAGAACAGCTTTGGAAGATGTAATTTCGAAATATACGTTGTTAACCGACTTTGGGAATGTTTTTAAATCGGCAAGCATAACGGCGAGTAAAGGCAATAGCGAAATTATTATGGCAATGCGAAACCAGTTTGGTGAGGCTACAAATAGTTATGCTCAGTTTATTTATGCCATTACCGATCCTTTAACTGGTTATGTTGATGATAAAGGCGTTGCTATTCCAGCCGATCCATTGCAAGTAAATGGTGGTGGAACAATTATTCGCTATGAATACAAAATAGAACTGTACAACTTATTCGATGCTAACGATACACGCGCAAATGCTACATTTCTAAATTTCAATAAAGGAACTATTCATGCTACAAACCTACGTAAGTTTCCTGGTGTGGTGGTAGAAGGAGCGCGTAGTTATGCTGACGATTTTCCGGTATATCGCGTTGCAGATGCATATTTAATGTTAGCCGAAGTGAAAAACAAACAAGGCCAGAGTCCGGCAGCAGAAATGATGATTATCCGCAACCGTGCTTATGCACCAACCACTGCCCCGGCATTTGTTAATGGTACTTTTGAGCAAAATGAGTTGGCAATATTTACAGAAAGGACAAAAGAATTTGTTGCTGAGGGTAAACGCTGGTACGATTTGCGCAGAATGCAGGATGCTTCGGGTAATCCGCTGGCTTTCCGTAAAGATTTGCCATTGGTTGGTGTTTTGGATAACATTACCGGCCAAAATCACAAGCTTTTATGGCCAATTGATTTATCGACGTTGAATCAGGATGAAACCTTAAAAAACGATCAGAATCCTGGATATAAAGGAACGTAATAAAACAATTAACTACCGGGAGTGATATTGCCCGGTAGTTAATTTAGGTCAAAATACATTTTATCTATTTTAAATTTTAATATGAACTACGAACATTTACAAGGGTTAATTGCTGCTCCTTTTACACCCTTTCACGCCAACGGGGAACTAAACCTGGAGGTGATTCCCGGATACTATCAGTTTTTAAAGCAAAATGGTGTTACCGGTGCTTTTATCTGCGGATCAACAGGCGAAGGCGTTTCCTTGACCAAAGAAGAGAAAATGAAAGTTGCAGTGGCATGGGGTAAGGCAACAGCGCGAGATGCTGACTTTAAAGTAATGACTTTATTGGGCGGTACCTGCCTGGCCGATTGTAAGTCGCTGGCTAAACACGCTCTTGAAGTTGGTTTATACGGTGTTTCCTTTACTGCACCGTCATATTTCAAGCCGGGTAATGTTTCGGTTTTAGCCGAAATGTGTGCCGAAATTGCTGCCGAGGTTCCCAATATGCCTTTTTACTATTACCACATACCCGTATTAACAGGTGCAAACCTCAATATGATCGATTTGCTGGCCGCTGTAGATGGTAAAATACCAAACTTTGCCGGTGTAAAATATACCCATGAGGATTTTATGGATTTCCTTTCCTGCATGAATTTTAATGGGGGTAAATACGATATGCTTTGGGGCCGCGACGAAAATATGCTTTCGGCATTGGTTTTAGGTACAAAAGGAGCTGTGGGCAGTACATTTAATTACCTTACACCGCTATACCACAAACTAATTGCTGCTTTTGAAAAAAACGATTTGCAAACTGCGGCTGCACTTCAGCAGAAATCGATTGATTTTATCCGTTTATTGGGTAAATACGGTGGTATTGCAACAGGTAAAGCCTACATGAAATTGGTTGATATCGACTGCGGGGGATTTAGGCTACCAGTCAAAAATATGGATCAGCAACAATTTGAAAGTTTTAAAAGCGAGGTCGAAAATTTAGATTTTGCTGCTTTTAGGTCAACGAACTAATCAAAAACAGAAAAGGTTTAAAGGTGAAGCATCGTCTTAATTATCGTTCGGCAATGGTTATCTTTATTTAAATCCCATTTCGCATTAATGAAAAAACTCATTTTATATTTTACTTTCTTGCTTACCTCAATTATATCTCCAGAATTACGGGCACAGCAACACATTCATAACATAAGTTGGGATGTGGTAGCTAAAATTCCGCCTGCACAGCTGCAAAGTCAAACAATCGGTTTGGCTGGTGCCATTACGGGCAGCCACCAACACTTGCTTTTTATAGCCGGCGGAACGAACTTTCCTGATAATATGCCCTGGGAAGGCGGTAAAAAGAAATATTACAACGATATTTTTATTTACCGGAAAATGGCCCGTGGGTTGGTTTTAAGGCAATATCAAGCCAAATTGCCATTTAATCTGGCTTATGCGGCTGTATGTAGCACGCCCGGAGGAATTGTAATTGCCGGTGGCGAAAATGAAACAGGATTAAGCAAAAGCGTTTTTATCATGAAATGGGAAAATGGCCAGTTAACCTTTAATACCCTGGCTGATTTGCCTGCTGGCTTAACCAATGCCGCTTTAACACTGGTGGGCGATATTTTGTACCTGGCAGGAGGTGAAACAGGGGGTGGAGCTACAGATCAGTTTCTATTGCTCGATCTGAAAAATGCGCAGCAGGGCTGGAAAAAATTAATTAACCTGCCGCAAGCAGTTTCGCATAGCGTATTGCTAAGCGCGGGAACGAAAATCTTTATGATAGGTGGCAGGAAAAGCAATGTGGGCGATACCAGTACCATTTATAAAAACGTATGGATGTTTGATGTAAATGATCCGGTTTGGAAGGCCAAAGCAGCTTTGCCAAATCCATTGGCTGCAGCTTGTGGTATTACTGCAAAACAAGAGCTTCTGGTGTTTAGTGGCGACGAGGGTAAAACTTTCCATCAGGTAGAAAAGCTGATCGGGGAGATAGACCGGGAAAAAGATCCTGAAAGAAAAGCGAAACTGAACCAGAGCAAAGCCGTTATTCAGGCCGCTCACCCTGGTTTTAGTCAGAAAGTATTAAAATACAATATTGCCAGCAATACCTGGACGGTAATTTCAGGAATTATGCCTTACGGAACGGTTACTACTCAGGCCGTATGGTTTGAGAATGAAATTATCATTGCAGGCGGGGAAATTAAAGCTGGTGTACGCACCCCGAAAATTTTGTCGGGTAAAATAAAAGTAACCAAATGAGAGAAACAAAAAGATATGCATGGGTAGTGGTTGGCTTACTTTGGTTTGTGGCCCTGCTGAATTACATGGACCGCCAAATGCTTTCTACCATGCGGCCGGCTATGCAGCTGGATATTGCAGACTTGCAATCGGCAACTAATTTTGGTTACCTGATGGCCATTTTTCTGTGGATTTATGGCTTTATGAGCCCCATATCGGGTATTATTGCCGATAAACTGAATCGTAAATGGTTAATTGTTGGTAGTTTACTGGTATGGTCGGCGGTTACTTTTTTAATGGGTTATGCCACCACTTTTAACCAAATTTACTGGCTCAGGGCACTGATGGGGGTGAGTGAGGCATTGTATATTCCGGCAGGTTTATCGCTTATTGCCGATTATCATAGTTCCAAAACAAGGTCGGTAGCTATTGGCATTCATATGACCGGTTTGTACATGGGGCAGGCCCTGGGTGGTTTTGGAGCAACCATTGCCTCAAAATTTTCCTGGCAGGCTACCTTTCATTCTTTTGGTTTGGTAGGAATCGTTTATGCGCTGGTACTGGTTTTCTTTTTACACGAGAAAAAGGCTTCGAGCACCCACGAAAAGGAAACCATTCGGGTAAAGCCTAATCTTTTTAAAGGTCTGGCATTATTATTCAGCAACATTTCCTTTTGGATTATCCTCATTTATTTTGCCATTCCGAGTTTACCGGGCTGGGCAACCAAAAACTGGCTTCCTACTTTGTTTGCCAATAACCTGAAAATAGATATGGCACAAGCCGGACCTATTTCGACTATCACCATTGCCGCATCCTCATTTTTAGGGGTAATTTTTGGCGGGATTCTATCTGACAGGTGGGTACAGAAAAATATTAAAGGCCGCATTTATACCAGTGCCATTGGTTTGGCTTTAACCATTCCATCGCTATTGTTAATTGGTTTTGGCCATTCCTTACTGAACATTATTGGGGCAGCTTTTTGCTTCGGTTTCGGATATGGTATGTTCGATGCCAACAATATGCCCATACTTTGCCAGTTTGTTTCGGCTAAGTACAGGGCCACTGCCTATGGTATTATGAATATGACCGGGGTATTTGCGGGGGCTTTTATCACCGATTTCCTGGGCAAATCTACCGACTCGGGTAGTTTGGGTAAAGATTTTGCCATGCTTTCGGTTATTGTATTGGTTGCATTAATGATTCAGCTCTATTTTCTGCGTCCGAAGTTTAATGATTTTGAAGATGCTTAACTCAACAAAAATGATCATGAAATTTATAAAATTTAAAATACAGCTCGGCGTTTTAGCCCTGCTTACCATTTGTACACTCAATGCTTTTTCGCAAAAAGGTATCGAAATTATTTCTACTGCCCAGGTAATTCCGGTTTTAAAAGGAATAGAAAACAATCAGCTTGTGCGTGTAATGGTTTATGTGCCGGCGGGGACAGAAACTCCGTTTAAAAAAATCACGGCAAAGCTGAATCCCGATGGAATAAAAGCCATCGAAAAAATTGAGGTCTACTTTACCGGTATGGAACCGCTTTTTTCAGGGAAAAATAAACTGCTTTCTGTTAACCCTGCAACGGTAAATATGGGGTTCAATGTAAACCTTAACCTAAAACCAGGCATGCACTACATTTGGTTTACCGCCAAACTTAAGCCTGATGCTGATATCGATGCGAAAATCGAATTTCATGTGAACCAGCTGGAAGATGCCCGCGCAAAAGTTTATCGCGTTGTAGAAGAAGGTGCCGGTTATGTAAAAAGATTGGGGGTAGCAATTAAGAAGGCTGGCGATGACGGCGTGAATACTTACCGGATTCCAGGCATGGCTACTACTGATAGGGGTACTTTGATTACTGTTTACGATATCCGCTATAAAAATTCGGGCGATTTGCCGGGCAATATTGATGTAGGCATGAGCCGCAGTACCGATGGCGGCCGAAACTGGCAAGCCGCAAAAGTGATTATGGATATGGGCGAACCCAACGAAAACAATGGCGTAGGCGATCCGGCTGTGCTTTTTGATCCGGTTACCAAAAAAATATGGGTGGCAGCTTTGTGGAGCAAGGGAAATCGCTCTATTGCTGGTTCTAAACCTGGTTTATCGGAAGATGTTACCGGTCAGCTGGTATTGGTGAGCAGCGACGACGATGGCCTTACCTGGTCGGCACCCAAAAGTATTACGGCAGGTACAAAAGATCCCGCCTGGAGCCTGTTTTTTAATGGCCCCGGCAGTGGAATTGCCATGGCAGATGGTAAACTGGTATTTGCCGCACAGTACTGGGACGAACACGCCATGCCTTATTCTACATTGGTTTACAGTAACGATCACGGCAAAACCTGGAAAACTGAAGACGGTCCAAAACCGAACACGACCGAAAGTCAGATTATAGAAACAACGCCAGGCGTTTTAATGCTGAACATGCGCGATAACCGCGGGAGTTTCAGGAGCGTAGCCACAACAAATGATATGGGTAAAACCTGGCTCGAGCATCCGACCTCCTACCGTACCTTAGCCGACCCTGTATGCATGGCCAGTTTTATAAAAGCCAGTGTAAATGTTAAAGGAAAGCAAAAGGAAGTGGTGTTTTTCGGTAACGATAATGCGCAAACCATGCGCTACAATTTAACCATTAAAGCCAGCTTAGATCTGGGCGAAAGCTGGGATCTTAAGAACCAGTTGCTTATTGATGAACGGAGATTTTACGGTTATTCATCACTCACTAAAATTGATGATAAAACAATTGGTTTCTTTTACGAGGGGGTAAGGGATCTGTATTTTGTGCGCATTCCTGTAAGTGAAATAATTAAGTAAACCAGTCATGAAGATTTTTTGTAGGTTCATTATCCTGCTGGTCTTTTTGAGCGGTGCCAACCTGTACGGGCAAAAAATAAAGGTAGCCTGTATAGGTAATTCAGTTACTGCTGGTTATTTGTTAAGTCAGCCTGAAAAGCAGGCTTATCCTGCACAATTGCAGCAGCTTTTGGGGGATGGCTATCAGGTTGGGAATTTCGGGCACAGCGGGGCAACCTTGTTGAAAAAGGGGCACAATCCTTATTTTAAAACCAGGGCTTTTCGCGAAGCACTGAATTTTGGGGCTGATATAGCCATTATTCATTTGGGCTTAAATGATACCGATCCGCGAAACTGGCCCAATTATAAAGATAACTTTCAGGCTGATTATCAATGGCTGATTGATACCTTAAAACAACAAAATCCAAAGCTTAAGGTGTTTGTCTGTAAGCTTACGCCAATTTTTAGTGGCCACCCGAGGTTTAAATCAGGCACGCGCGATTGGTACTGGCAGGTACAGGAAAAGATTTTAGGGGTTGCCAGGGCAAATAAACTGGTGCCTGTCGACCTCAATATACCCTTAAATAACCGGCCGGATCTCTTTGCCGATAACCTGCATCCCGATAGTACAGGTGCAGCTATCATTGCCAAAACAATTTACAGCGCCATAACCGGTAATTTTGGTGGTTTTAAATTGAAAGGCCTGTTTAGCGATAACATGGTGCTGCAGCGCGATAAAAGCATCCCGGTTTATGGTACGGCCAATGCAAACGAAGAAGTAACCGTTTATTTTAACCAGCAGGTGAGGCGCGCTGTTGCAGGTGCCGATGGTAAATGGATGCTGAACTTTCCGGCCATGAAATTCGGTGGGCCTTACCAGATGAAGCTTGTTTGCAACGGTAACAGCCTGATGCTTAAAAATGTCCTGATCGGCGATGTATGGCTTTGTTCGGGGCAATCGAATATGGCGTTTCCTTTAAAGTCATCGGCCACCGGCCAGGCCACATTAAATCATTTGAATAAAAAACTTCCTGTCAGGTTACTAAAGTTTAACCCTCTGGCCGAAACCGAAAATGTTTCATGGAATGATCAAACATTAAACAGTATCAATTCCCTAAATTATTTCTCGGGCAGTTGGGCAAAATTAGATGAAAATGCAGCAGGCGATTTTTCGGCAGTAGCCTATTATTTTGCTGAGAAACTGGTATCAGATCAGCAAATCCCGGTAGGGTTGATTCAAATGGCTGTTGGCGGTTCACCACTCGAATCGTGGCTGGATAGAAAAACCATAGAGCACGACGATTTACTGGTAGATATGCTGGATAACTGGCGTAAATCTGACTTTTTACAGGATTGGGTACGGAGCAGGGCCGATGTAAACTTAAAAAATGCGGTCAATCCGAAACAGCGACACCCTTACGCACCGGCTTACAATTACGAAGCAGGCATATCAAAACTTACTGATTTTCCGATAAAAGGTGTGATCTGGTATCAGGGAGAAAGCAATGCACACAATGTTGAGCTTTTTAGCCACGAATTTCCCTTACTGGTTAAAAGCTGGCGGGCAAAATGGAATGATAATTTTCCGTTTTACTACGTACAGCTGTCGGCTATCGACCGGCCTTCCTGGCCTTATTTCAGAGATGCGCAACGGAAATTGCAGGCGGTTATTCCCAATTTGGGCATGGCGGTGAGTTCCGATCTGGGCGATTCGCTGAATGTGCATCCTGCACAGAAAAAAGAAATCGGCGAACGGCTGGCGCTGCTCGCATTAAAAAATACCTATCATAAAAACATAACCGCAAGCGGGCCTGTAGTTTTGAAGGCAACGAAAGTTAAAAATTTCATTGTGGTGCACTTTACCAGGGCAAAAAAGCTTAAAACCGCTGGCCCTGGCATGCTAACCGGATTTGAACTTGAAGACATTACCGGAGCACATTTTCCGGTTAAAGGCCGTATTGTTCAAAACCGCATATATATCAACATTCCGCCCGGGAAAACGATCAGCAAGGTTTTGTATGCCTGGCAGCCCTTTACCAGAGCCAATTTAGTTAATGAAGCGGGATTACCTGCTTCTACATTTTCCATTTCTATACCTTAATTAAAATGAGTTATACTTCGAAAGAATTGCAGCAACTGGCCGCATTTTATCAAAACCAGCTGCTTAACAATACCGTTCCGTTCTGGTTTCCGCGATCAATAGATCAGGAACATGGGGGCTATATGTTTATGCGTGACGCAGACGGCAGCCTGATTGACGATGATAAAGCTGTTTGGATTCAGGGGCGGGCAGCCTGGTTGTTGTCCACGCTGTATAATACCGTCGAAGCCAAACAAGAGTGGCTCGATGCGGCCAAATCGGGCATTGATTTTCTAAATCAACATTGCTTCGATACCGACGGACAGATGTTTTTCCACGTTACACGCGAGGGGAAACCAATCCGCAAAAGGCGCTATTATTTTTCTGAAACCTTTGCGGTGATTGCCAATGCGGCTTATGCAAAAGCCAGTGGAGATGAAACTGCAGCCGAAAAAGCCAGGTATTTGTTTGGCAAATGCATCGAATATGCCACCCAGCCGGGCTTATTACCTGCAAAATTTACCGATACCCGGCCTGCAAAAGGAATTGGCGTACCTATGATTATGATGAATACCGCGCAGCAGCTGCGTGCAACCATTGGCGATCCACGTTGTGATGAATGGATTTCGAAATGGATTGAAGAAATTAAACGCGATTTTGTTAAAGATGATATTCAATGTGTAATGGAGCAGGTAGCGCCTGATGGCTCGGTTATCGATCACATTGATGGCCGCACGTTAAACCCCGGTCATGCCATTGAAGGGGCCTGGTTTATCTTACACGAAGCAAAGCACCGCAATAATGATCCTGAGCTCATTAAACTGGGCTGTAAAATGCTCGATTACATGTGGGCCCGTGGCTGGGATGAAGCGCATGGAGGTATTTTATACTTTAAGGATGTGTATAACAAACCAGTGCAGGAATATTGGCAGGATATGAAATTCTGGTGGCCGCAGAATGAAACCATTATTGCCACTTTACTGGCTTACACCTTAACCGGCGATGAGAAATATGCACGCTGGCACAAAATGGTGCACGATTATGCCTACGATAAATTTCACGATAAAGAGCATGGCGAATGGTTTGGGTACCTGCACCGTGATGGTTCTGTTGCACAAACAGCCAAAGGCAACCTCTTTAAAGGCCCTTTCCACCTGCCCAGGCAAGAATGGTATTGTGCACAGTTATTAACCAGCCTGGGCTATTAATTTAGCTCAGGATGCCGCATGAAGGTCGGCAACCAAAAATTTGGTGCTAATCCTGCTCATGGTTTCCAAACGTATACCTAAATAACTGGCCAGGTAACGTTTGGGAACTTTATCAAAAGCCAGTCCGTTGGCTTCGAGTTTACGGTACCTTTTCGATGCATTGGGGATTCTGGCCAGAATTGCCCTGTCAGATGCAGCATAGTAATGCAATTCAAAAAGTTTTCTCCCAATCAGGTTAGCTTCCGGATAATGCGAATAAGCCGCCTCAATCAGGTTGTAGGGAATGCTGATCAGTACGCAGTCTTCCAGTGCCTGTAAATATTCTATCGAATGGTTGCCATGGTCAAAGGGGTGACGTATCGCGCCAATAATCTCATTGCCGAAACTAAACCAGGTGCTGATATCTTTTTTTCCATCCTTAACAAATCCGCGCACCAGCCCGCTCACCAAAAAGTAAAGCGAAGTATTGTTGTCGATCGGTGAGAGAACATGTTTGTATTTTTTTACGTGAATTACCTTACAGTTTTTTTCGTAAGAAGCTTTGAATTCAACCGAGAGTGGATGAAACTTTTCCAGGTATTGAAAAAGTGGAAGCATAGAAGAATGAGTGCTCAGATATTGCATTTATTAAACCTGCTAAATAGAAAAATTAATGGGACAGCTTTTTTCTGTAACCGCAAAATCTGCTTGCCTGGCAAGCCATCGGATTTGTTTGGTTAACTATTGCAAAGTTATCCGCGAATGCCAGAATTGCCCGCTATTGAAGGGCAATCGGCCTCTAACTATTCAGCCGTTAGACCAAAAACAGGCCAAAAAGGGGCTTTTTAGCTCAATTCTTTGTTGAAATAGTTGGTAGGCATAACACCCTTTTCTTTTTTGAAAGCATTGTAAAAAGTAGCCAGACTTTTAAAGCCCGATTCAGATGCAATGGCCTCGATGGTTAACTTGTCGCTTTTGATGGGGTGCTGGACTAAAAAATGAGCCACCCTGTAACCGTTTATCCAGTCGCGAAAATTTTTGCCAATTGTATTGTTGATGATATAGGAACAATGGTGAACAGGAATATTGAGCTTTGCTGCCAGATCAATAATCTGAAAATCGTGAAGCAGGTAAAGTTGTTCCTGTTCCATCAGGTTTTCCATAGATTGAGAGAGCTCGGCCAGCTGTTCTTCTGATAAGTTTACCTTTTTTGCGGGTTTTGCAATTTGTTCATCCTTTAAAGTCTGCAAGTTTGGGTTTGTAGCCTCCGTAAGGGCTACATCGGGTTCAAACTGCTCCCGCATATTTTTTTTATCCAGATCTACCGACACGAGCAAATAACCATAAAAAATGTACGGTTTGTGCAGGGCATACAATACCAGGAATAGTAACGACAAGCAATTGATAATTACAAATGAGGGCTGGGTGTAGGAGATATGCAGCCCCCTTAAAATAACGGGAGTTAAGCTTAACAACTGAAAAAACGTGGCTACCCGAAGAAAGAAAACAATCCATCGCTTTCCGGGTTCATCCGTTTTGGTTGTTTTGTCCATTTTTCGGTAATAATGCACCCAGGCCAAACACAAATAACTGAATACCAGAATAGGGCGTAAGGTGTAATGAAAATAGTTAGGGAATAGTCCCGTTTGGGTTTTAAGCGAAAAATAGCCATTATCGGCCAGCTGTTTCGGAATGTTGGTCCAGTCGAGCTCAGGCCAGCCATTCCAGGGCAGTACATGGATGAGTGCTAACAACGCAGGGATGAAATGTAACCACTGCCACTTGCGTAAAGCGGTACTTTTATCGATAAAGCCCGAAATATACAGGTAAAAACAGGCCGGTGCGGCATAATAAAGCGGGGTAAAAGCCTGGAAGACATATACCAGTGTTACCGGTTTTTCGGCAGCAATGAGCGCAGAAATTAAGATCTGGCCGAAACGGGCAAAAAATAAAAATGAAAGTAAAATATTGAGTGTTTTATTCCCTTTTTTGGCAAAAAACAGATTTATAGAGAATAGAAGCAGAAAAAGGCAGCAGGTGCTGACTAAAAGATTCAAAAACTGCATATTTCCAGCCAATATAAAGCTTTGTTAGAAAAGAATGCTGTACGAATTTATTTACAACCATATCGGCTTGTTTTGTATACGGAAAACGGCAATGGCTATTCGTATCGGAGGTATTTTCGCTACAAATTGCCCGTTTTAGCACATTGTGAAGGTAAAATTGCATAGAAAGGAATGGATCGTTCCGAATTGCGGATAAATGAGTATATGGATAGGTTACATTTCATGTCTTAAAAAAGCAATCCTTTGTAAATCGAATAATTTTTGTTGCCATAATTTTTTATGCCATCGTTACCGGAAGTCTAAAAATTATCAAAATCGTAAAATTTGCTAAAAGTTTGTAGGGTATGTTAGGATAATATAATTTTGACTACTAATACGATAGATTTAATATAGATTATAGTTGTCGAAAATGATACCTCTGCTGCTGTTCCGCTCTCTGGTATAACCTGAAGTCGTTTTTCGGCCTTTTGCCGAAACTGATTCATGTTCAAATGGTGTATGATCTTGTCTACATCTATAGTGCGATAAAATAACACTGCCACCCAAAATATGGTGGTTTAGGCTAACACAAAATATTAAATATGATACCCTGGTATAGAAAGGAGTGCGCAAACAACAGATAATTACACGATTAATATAAAGGGAGAGTGCATTGCTGCACTCTCCACAAATTCGACCATTTAACCGGAGATCAATTGGCGTTGCATCCGGTCAATTTATTCAATGATCATGCTAAAATTATGAATTCTGTGCGAGAACTTTTCATGCTGATGAAGCTTGTTGCAAAATCATGATTGGCATAAACCAATATCCATTATGAAAATACGCGGAAAGTCCTGGAAGGACTCGCATAGTGCCCACTTTTCCAAAACATTTTTATTGCCCGGCTTAACAGGAATGCTCCTGATTGCTGCCATTATACCGGCCTCGGCAAAAATAAACGGTGAGCAATCAAATATTAATTTTCCCAATCATGTAAATGTGGCTGGTGCGGCTTTTAATCCGGTTTCGGGAGTAAAGCTGAAGGCAATTACTATTAAGGGGAAAGTAACCGACGAAAAGAACCTGCCTTTACCTGGCGTAAGCGTTAGGGTTAAAGGAACTACTCAGGTGGTTTCAACCAATCCCGATGGCGAATTTCAGCTTGCTACCGATCTGAGCCAGCCAACTTTAGTTTTCACGTATGTAGGTTACAAAACAAAAGAACTTGTTTACAATGGTCAGCCGGTATCGGTAAAACTCGATCCCGATCAAAGTAAGCTCGAAGAAGTGCTAGTAGTGGGCTATGGTAGCCAAAGAAAAGGCGATGTATTGGGGGCTGTGGCCTCCTTTAATGCCAAAGCAGTAGAAGAAAAACCTATATCACGGGTAGAACAGGCGCTAATTGGTCAGATGGCGGGTGTACAGGTAAGGCAGCAAAGTGCTACGCCTGGTGCAGGTTTAAGCATTCAGGTGCGTGGTGCAGGCTCAATTACTGCGGGTAACGAGCCGCTTTACGTGTTAGATGGTTTTCCTTTAGATGTGGCCAGTCAAAATGGTGCCGGCGGTATTGCCAACAGTCCGCTCGATAACCTTAATCCGAACGATATTGAAAGTGTACAGGTGCTGAAAGATGCAGCAGCGGGAGCCATTTACGGGTCGCGTGCGGCAAACGGAGTGGTAATTATTACAACCAAAAAAGGAATTACGGGCAAAGCTAAAATTAGTGTAAACGCCAATGCAGGCATCAGTACTATAGCGCGGAAAATTGATATGCTTAGTGCCGATGAATGGGTGGCCCAGGCTACAGAATTAGCCAACAACGCCTGGGTGGCTTCTGGTACAGGCAGAACAAGTAGTCAAACCAATGCAGAACGCGCGGCGATTTTGGGGTTGGCCGCAGGAACGATTAATACCACTTACATGACTGATCCGCGCTGGGCACAGGCCGGGCACCCCGGACTTGATTATGTAGACTGGCAGGATGCGATCTTTACCCAGGCGCCCTATCAAAACTACGAGGTTTCGGCCAGCGGAGGCTCCGAAAATGTAAGTTATTTTATCTCCGGCAATGTGCTTAACCAAAATGGAACACTAATCAATTCCAACTTTAAGAATTACGGTATAAGGGCCAATGTAGAGGCTAATGCCAGTAAGAAACTTAAATTCGGAATCAATCTGGCACCATCATATTCAGTTAACAATGCGCCTCCGGGAGAGGGAAAAGATAATCAGTTGATGAATGCCCTGCAAATGGTGCCTGTGGTTGAAAGCGCTGCCGGATTAAATTCTGGTGCTTATGGGAACAGTACCTATACCTGGGCAAGTCCGAGGCTCATCAGTCCCTATGCTTATCTCGAAACGGCCATCAATAAAATTAAAACTTCCAGATTACTGGCTTCCATCTATGCCGATTATCAGATTGTAAAAGGTTTATCACTCAGATCGAGCGTAAATTACGATAACGTAGACCGCAATACTTCAAGGTATACTTCCGATCAGGTTACGGTGGGCGCGGCCTCGGCGTTATTAACCAATCCGGGCCTTTACTCTATAGGTGCTTATGCGGTAACCAAAAAACAGACTTTCCTGAATGAAAATACCTTGAATTATACCACCACAATCGCGGGCTTGCACAAAATATCGGCCATTGCCGGTGTATCGTACAATATTGTGCATACAGAAGGGGTGAGCCTGGCTACCGCCGGAGGTTTTGCCAACGATATCATTAAAACCTTAAGTAACGCCATTGCAAACTCGGCAGGGGTAACCACTACCGGAACTTCAACTGCGGCAAATAATACCCTGTTTTCATATTACAGCAGGTTGCAATACGCCTTTAAAGATAAATACCTCTTATCGGGTACTCTCAGAAGAGATGCTTCATCTAAGTTTGGCTCCGAAAATCGCTGGGGAACCTTTCCTTCGGTATCGGCCGGATGGAAAATTTCAGAAGAATCTTTTCTTAAGGATGTTAAAGCCATTAATGAGCTGAAACTGCGCTTAAGCTGGGGTAAATCGGGCAATAACAATATTGGCGATTACAATGCCATCAGTACACTGGTAAATTCGAATTACGTGTTTGGAGGCAATACACCTACCACGGCTACAGGCCAGGTGGTATCGGGCCTTGCCAATAAAGCGCTGAAATGGGAAACCTCCAATACATACGATTTGGGGATAGATTTAAGTCTTTTGGCCAACAGGATCAATTTTACTTTCGATGCTTATCATAAAAAGAATACCGACCTGTTGTTGAATCTGCCTGTATTATCGGCAAGTGGTTTTAGTACCAGCCTGCAAAACATTGGCGCTGTGGTAAACAAAGGACTGGAGTTCGGTTTGAATACCGTAAACGTAAAAACAGCCAGTTTTACCTGGTCAATGAGCGCCAATATTGCCTTCAATAAAAATACGGTAACCGAGCTTGGGCCAACACATGCCGATATTGAAATTGCTTCTGCCTACAGTGGTAGTAATGCGCCTTATTTATTGCGTGAAGGGTTGCCCGCATTTAGCTATTACATTACCAAAACAGACGGAATTTTAACTGCCGCTGATCTAGCGAATCCTGCAGTGGCCAAAGTATCTGGTCAGAAAGTGGGCGATGCAAAGTATGTTGATGCCAACGGCGACGGAAAAATCAGTGCTGCAGACCGGGTAATTGGTGGTCAGCCTTCGCCTAAATATACCTGGGGCTGGACAAACAATTTCAAGTACGGAAATTTTGATCTCGGTATACAATTATATGGCCAGCACGGCGGATCGATACTTTCTTACCTCGGCAGAGCAATTGATTTTTCGGGTAGCACCACAGCAAATGTGCTGGGGGTGTGGAGAGACCGATGGAGCGCCGCAGATCCCAATCCAGATGCTCCAAGAGGTAAATTGGGTGCAAGTTATACTTATCCTAACGTAACCTCTGACTGGGTTTATTCGAGCGATTTTTTACGGGTGCAGAATATTACTTTGGGCTACAACCTGAAAGGTTTAATCAAAACGCCGGGTATTTCTTCGGCAAGGATCTTTATTGCCCTGGAAAACTACTTCTCTCACGATAAATATAAAGGTGGGGCAAATCCCGAAGCACAAAATACAAATGTAAGTGGCGATGCCAGTTACGCCATATCGGGCGATTATGGTTCTGCGCCATTAAGTAAAACTGCTTCAATTGGTATAAACATTGGCTTTTAGTAAAATAAGATGAAAACAAAAATATACTTAACCCTGTTCTCTGCATTGCTGCTAATAACCAGTTGCGAAAAACAGTTAAATCAAACACCAGAGTCGAGCTTAGCTACCGAAAACTTTTTTACCAACAATAACGACTTTCTTCAAGCGGTAAATGGGGTTTATTCGCAATTAAACAATTACCCCAGTCAGGCATTGTGGCTGGGCGAAATGCGCAGCGATAACATCAATGCAACTTCCGATAGTAACCGCGACTGGGACGGAATTAATAATTTTACCCCCAGTATTACCACTACTGGCTTTATATCAACCGCCTGGAAGGCAAATTTTAATGGTATTTATAATGCAAATACCGTGCTGGCTGCCCTCGAAACCAAAGGGAGTGTGCTTACGGCTGCAAATGCTACGCGTTACACTGCCGAAGTACGGTTTTTAAGGGCGTTTTATTATTTCTCTTTGGTCAGGACTTTTGGTCAGGTGCCATTAATTTCGACAGTAAAGAGTGCTGCCGAGGTGGCAACGATCTCCAGGAGCCCGGTGGCTGATGTGTATGCATTGATTGAATCGGACCTGCAATATGCGGCCACCAATTTGCCTTCAACCTTTACCGGTGCCGATCTGGGCAGGCCTACATCGTATGCGGCAAAAGGACTATTGGGATTGGTTTACCTCACCAAATCAGGCCCAACTTACGGTATAAACGGGCCGGGGCTAAACAGCAACGAATACAATAAGGCCGCTGCCCAGTTCGACGCCGTACTTACCGGTAGTCCTTACAGTTTTGCCAATAATTATTCATCTATATTTTCTTATACCAACGAGAACAATAGCGAAGTCGTTTTCGATGTGCAGTTTGCGTCGAGTTTAAACGGTGCTGGTTTCCCGTCGCATTTGGTCCCAGTAGCTTACTGGACCAGCAATGGCATTTCTAATAGTTATGGGAATGGCTATGGGGCAAGTACTTTTCCGGTGGCTAAAAGTTTAGTAACTGCCTATACCACCAATACTGTGAGCGGAACAGATATCCGGTATCCTTTTAATGTGGCTACCAGCTACACTCCGGGGCCATTTATTAAAAAATATATCGATGTGGCTAAAAAAGGCCTGTCGGGAAGAGATTGGTCTGTTAATTTTATTGTGCTGCGGTATACCGATATATTACTCATGAAAGCAGAATGTATCTTGCATGGCGCTCCGGGTACGCAGGCCGATGTGGATGCTGCGGTAAACCAGGTAAGGGCCAGGGCAGGGGTAGGCGCATTATCCAATGTAAATATCCAAACCCTGATGCAGGAACGGCAGAGAGAGTTTTTAGGCGAAGGTTTACGTTGGAACGATCTGGTGCGCGAAGGATTGGCCATTTCGCAAATGAATGCCTGGAGAATTGCCGATGCAATTACCAAAATCAATGAAATTGTGCCGAGTTATGTTATTTATCCGGTGCCGGCATCAGAAATTCAGACTGCTCCCGGACTTTATGTGCAAAATCCCGGCTACAATTAATTTATATTTACGAAATGATCAGAAAAAGTTTAATTATAGCAGGTTTCTCCATCCTTTTTAGTGGATTAGCTGTTGCCCAGCGAAAACCAGGGCAGAAACCCAATATTGTTTTTATTCTGGCCGATGATCTCGGTTATGGGGATGTGGGTGTTTACGGACAAAAACTGATCCTTACACCCAATATCGATAAACTGGCCCGAGAAGGTACACGCTTTACCGAATTTTATGCCGGGGCACCAGTTTGTTCACCTTCAAGGGGTTCTATCCTTACCGGTCTCAATACCGGGCATGCTACCATCAGAGGCAATGCAACAGAGCAAGGCGGCCTTCCGGGTAAAAAAGGGAAAAATGTGGTGTACAGAGCAAACCTTACACCGAACGATTATACCATTGGCAACCTGATGCAGGATGCCGGATACAATACCTCGCTGGTAGGGAAATGGCATGTTGATGGTTACGATTCGCTGGCTACACCATTGCAAAGGGGCTTCGATAAGTTTTCGGGCTGGCTTATCAATGTACCGGAAACCTACGCCAGTACCTATTGGCCCGACCACCGTTATGTTAACGGAAAACTCGTAACGGTTGAGCCCAATAGCAATGCCAGAAAGGGCTATTACGAAACCAATATCTGTACAGATGAGGCATTGGCTTACCTGAAAACGCAAAAAGACAGTAAAAAGCCTTTCTTTTTGATGCTGAACTTTAACAATCCGCATTCGCCACTCGATGTGCCGGACCAGGCCATTTATAAAAATAAAAACTGGCCGGAAGATATGAAGACTTATGCTGCCATGGTGTATTACATGGACCAATCGGTGGGTAAGATTAAAGATTATTTGGTTAAAAGTGGTTTATCGGAAAATACGATCGTCTTTTTTGCTTCCGATAATGGGCCGAGGTCAGAACCTACCAGTCAGTTGAAGGCTGTATCCGAGTTTTTTGATTCGAACGGTCCGCTTAAAGGTTATAAAAGAGATATGTATGATGGTGGAATCCGTATTCCTTTTATTGCATGGGCACCATTTATTAAAAACGCCCCTAAAACGAGCGATGTGCCCGGGTACTTTCCCGATATTATGCCCACATTTGGCGAAATTGCAGGTAAAACCAGTGGATTTAAAACCGATGGAGCCAGTATTTACCCCGTACTTAAAGGCGTTAAACCAAAAACAGACCGTTTTCTGTATTGGGAGTTTTTTGAGCTGGGCTTTGAACAAGGTGTTCGTTATGGCTGGTGGAAAGGTGTAAAAAGACATCATAAACTGGAGCTTTACGATTTGAAGACCGATATTGGCGAGACAAAAGATGTGGCGGCAGCCCATCCGGATATTGTTAAGAAAATAGAAGATTATCTTTTAACAGCAAGAACGGAGTCGCCTTACTGGACGGTAAAATAAAGTAACCGTTGGAGGTTAAATGCTGCGTTGTAGCTTACTGATTGAGGTAGGCTATAACGCAATATTATTGTCCCTTTTAAACGATAACGGCGATAAACCCGCATGTTTTTTAAAGTATTTTCCAAAAAAGGAAGGATTGCTGAAATGAAGTTCTTCGGCAATTTCCGAAATGTTCAGCACATGCCCGGTAAGCAATAATTTAGCTTCCCTGATCACAAAATCGTCTATATGCTCTCCGGCCGATCGGCCTGTAACCTGTTTAACAACCTGCGAAAGATGCCTTGGGGTAATGTGCAGGCAGTTTGCATAATAAATTACCCGTTTTTCTATTTTGAAACGCTCCGCTACCAGCGATAAAAACCGATTGGTAAGTTCTACTTTGCTGTTTATTGCGGATGAAGGTAGTTTCTTTTGCTTTTCGTTCAGTAAAAAAATATCATATACAATAGATAAGAAGCTATTGTGTATAATATCGTCGATATGGCGGGTGTGTTTTGAAATGGAAAGCCGGTTTTGAAGCGCCATCATATCGGCCAGTACCTGCTCATATTCGGCTTTTGAGAGCGAAAACTTTAACAGTTCCTGCCCGTTAAATATCTTGTAAGTTTCGGCGATATTAAAAAATATGCCCTTACGTGCAAGATAGCTTTTATTGAAATGCGTAAAAATAACGGTGGCATTGGGTTCTTCAGGTATTTCGTAAATATGATCGGGCATCATACATAAAATATCGCGGTAGTTTAAAGTATACTCTACAAAATTGATTTTTATTTTCAGGCTTCCCTTTTTTACCATTAAAATCCCGAAATCGGTAGACCGGAAAGGCGATTTAGGACAATCACTTCCGCTGGCACTATTGTATATCGACACCATAAGCTCAATGCCCGTTAGGGTATCAGGATAACCTGATGATGATGGCTTTTTGACCGGATGCAATTGTCCCATGCTGGTGTTAAATTATTAGTCTAATTAGTCGTTTAAATCGTTTAGGTTTTTGCGTTTCGGCTTGTGCTGAAAACGCCCGGTTTTTCCTGCCTTCAAATGTATGTTTCGACGCATAATTTTTTATTATTTTTTAAAAATTTGACGAAAATTTGATCAAAAACCAATCATTTGATTAATTTTTAGTGATGGTGTTTTGTTTATTAATTTATTAAAAATTAGTGTTTTATATTGTTTGTTGTATTTTTTGTGGTGTTTTTAAGGTGGTTTTTTGAATTTTACTATTTTATTTAAAAAGTCAGATAGTAGAACGGTCAACTCATCTAAATGTCATATTCAACCGATCCACCTTTTTGACCAATATATCCCACCTTTCAACCTTTTTTTAGGTCAGATTCTGCGTTAAAATTGTGTTAACAAAACATCAGATAAAAGTGAAGGGCTACCGGCTTTTTGCTAAAGGAATTGATGCGTTTGGTGTAAATGATATGCTTCAAACAAGACAGAATAACAGCATTTGGCATGCGTAAAAAACTACAGGATAGAATTGCTTCATTTAAAGATGCAACACTTATAAAAGAAAAAGGATTGTACCCTTATTTCAGGTCAATTGAATCGGCTCAGGATACCGAGGTAGTGATTAACGGGAAAAAGGTGCTTATGTTTGGCTCCAATTCTTATTTAGGACTTACCAATCATCCTGAAATTAAACAGGCTTCGAAAAATGCCATCGATAAATATGGTACAGGTTGTGCGGGTTCCCGTTTTTTAAACGGCTCGCTCGATATTCACCTGGAACTTGAGCAACGCCTTGCAAATTATGTAGGAAAAGAAGCTGCGGTATTATTTAGTACAGGTTTCCAGGTAAATCTGGGTGTAATTTCCTGCCTGCTGGACCGTAACGATTATCTCATTCTGGATGAGTACGATCATGCTTCGATTATTGATGGAAGCAGGCTTTCCTTCTCGAGGACTATAAAATACGCACACAACGACATGGGCGATTTACGGAGCAAACTGAGTCGTTTACCGGCCGATTCGGCCAAGCTCATCGTTTCTGATGGTATTTTTAGCATGGAAGGCGATTTGGTTAATTTACCCGAAATGGTCGAAATAGCCGACGAGTTTGGTGCAAATATCATGATGGATGATGCACACAGTTTGGGCGTAATTGGTTTTAACGGGGCTGGTACTGCGTCTCATTTTAACCTGACCAATCAGGTAGACCTGATTATGGGAACCTTCAGTAAGTCACTGGCATCGCTGGGTGGTTTTATTGCTGCAAATACCGAAACCATTGAGTTTATTAAACACCGGGCCCGTTCGCTGATGTTTAGTGCAAGCATGCCGCCTTCGGCAGTGGCCAGCGTAATTGCCGCCCTCGATATTATAGAAAGGGAACCCGAACGTATTGATAAGCTCTGGGCCAATACCAATTATGCTAAAAAGCTTTTGCTGGATGCCGGATTTGATATCGGCCATAGCAACAGCCCTATTATTCCGGTATATATCAGAGATAATACAGCAACGTTTATGATTACCAATATCCTGCAGGAGAATGGCATATTCGTTAACCCGGTGGTATCACCTGCAGTTCCATCCGATTCTTCGCTAATCCGCTTTTCATTGATGGCTACACATAGTTTTGAGCAGATAGAAATGGCTGTAGAGAAATTGAAAGCTGCCTTTGTTGCGGTTAATGTTAACCTGTTAAATGTAAGGTTATGAGGGTAATTAAGCCGGTTACGGACAAAAAAGATTTAAAAGCCTTTATCGATTTTCCGCATACACTTTATGCAGGCGACCCGAATTATGTGCCCGAACTTTTTATTGCTCAAAGAGATTTACTTACGCCAGGCAAACACCCGTTTTTTAAACATTCTACCATTGCGCTTTTTTTGCTGATAGATGGAGTTGAAATTATCGGCCGTATTGCAGCCATCGAAAATACCCGTCACAATGAAGTTTATGAGGCGAAAGATGGCTTTTTTGGCTTTTTCGATTGCATAGACGATGATGCTGCAGCTAAACTGTTAATCCAAAAGGTACACCAATGGCTGGAGGCGAGACAGCTTAAACGCGTACTTGGTCCCGTAAATTTCTCTACCAATGAGGTTTGTGGTTTATTAATCGAAGGTTTTGATGGGCCGCCGGTGGCCATGATGCCTTACAATGCGCCTTATTATTTGCCCCTGCTTGAAAAAATGGGCTATGTAAAAAATGTCGATCTGAGGGCATATCGCTACACCGCCGGAAACTATAGCGACAGGTCGCTTAAGCTGATGGATCGGATTAAAGAAAGGCTGTTAAGAAATAACATCACTATCCGTACCATCAACATGAAAAAATTTGCTGAGGAACGCGATGCCTTACGCGAGGTGTACAATAGAGCCTGGGATAAAAACCTTGGTTTTGTACCCATGAGCGATGCGGAATTTGAGTACACAGCTAACGATCTTAAACTGATTCTCGATCCAAAATTTTGTATCATGGCTGAGCAGGATGGCAAAATTGTCGGTTTTGCGCTAGCCATCCCCGATATCAATCAGGTGCTGATCAAAATTAAAAGGGGCAGGTTATTTCCAACAGGGCTGATAAAGCTATTGGCTAACAAAAAGAAGATTGACGGGATCAGGATTATGCTTCTTGGTGTAGTTGATGGTTACCGAAAAATGGGTATTGAGGCCTGTCTGTATGGTGAAATCATCAGGCATTTTCTGGAAAAGAAAATGAAATATGCTGAGGCTAGCTGGACACTGGAACATAACGATATGGTAAACAAACCCATTGAAGATATTGGTGGAAAACTCTATCGTAAGTATAGAATTCTGGAAAGAAACCTATGAAAAAACGGATTTTAATTACCGGGGCTACAGGTTTTGTTGGCTTTCATTTAATCGAAGCGGCTTTAACAAATGGTCTGGAGGTGTTTGCGAATGTTCGTAAATCGAGTCAAACCGGCCATTTGCAGGGTTTAGCTGTCAATTTTGTAGAACTCGATTTCGAATCTATTTATCAGATGGCTAAGCATATTAGTGAGTATAAGTATGATTATGTAATCCATGCAGCTGCGGTAACCAAAGCCGAAAACCTCGATCAGTACAATAAATATAATGCTTCCTATACCCGCAACCTGGCCGTTGCAGTAACACAATCGGTACATAAAGTAGCAAAGTTTGTGTTTGTAAGCAGCCTGGCAGCATTGGGACCACTAAAAAAGTTAGGGTATCAGTTGAGCGATGACGGAGCATCAAATCCGGTAACGTATTATGGTAAAAGTAAAGCGCTGGCCGAAACCTATTTACGAAATATCAGCCATCTGCCCTGGCTGGTGTTTCGCCCTACCGCTGTTTACGGTCCGCGAGAGCGCGAAATATTAATGGTAATTAAAGCTATAAACAAAGGTCTTGAAGTGTATATGGGCGATAAGGATCAGCAACTCAGCTTTATTTATGTGAAAGATCTGGCTCACATTATGATCAGCTCTTTGCAATCGGCAATGGTTAACAAAAGCTACAACGTTTCTGATGGACATGTTTACGACCGGTCTGCTTTTTCTGAACATGCGCGGACCATTATGCAAAAGAAAACCTTAAAGGTACAGGTGCCTTTACCGTTGATTAAGGGAATTGCCTGGAGCCTCGAAAAAGGGTATAAGCTGCTGGATAGAATGCCCACGCTAAACCTTGATAAGGTAAACGAGCTTACCGGTATGAACTGGAGCTGCGACATTAAAAATATTAAAAACGACCTCGGTTTCAGTCCGCGATACCAGCTGCAACAAGGTTTAGAAGAAACAATAAAATGGTATCAGCTTAACAAATGGTTATAAGTATTTAAATAAGATAAGATGACAGAACAAGTAAAATCAGCAAATGGCAAACTTGGAATATTAATGCCAGGCCTGGGTGCAGTAGCTACAACCATGATTTCTGGCGTAGCGGCAGTAAAAAAAGGATTATCAAAACCGATTGGTTCACTTACACAGATGGGTACCATTCGCATCGGTAAACGTACAGAGAAGAAAGAACCTAAAATTAAAGATTTTGTCCCTTTGGCCGCATTGGAGGATCTGGTTTTTGGCGGCTGGGATGTTTATGAAGATAACGTTTATGAGGCGGCCATGAACGCGCGCGTATTGGATGCTAATTTATTGCGTGATGTAAAAGAAGAATTGCAGGCCATTAAACCCATGCGTGCTGCTTTTGATCGCAACTATGTTAAAAACCTGGATGGCAAATATGTGAAGGATATCGATAACCGTTACGAACTGGCATTGGCAGTGATGGACGATATTAAAAACTTTAAAGCCGATAACAATTGCGATCGCATTGTACTGGTTTGGTGTGGTTCTACCGAAATTTATTTCGAGCCTTCGGAAGTGCACAGCTCATTGGCTGCCTTTGAACAGGGATTAAGAGACAACGATTCGCGGATTGCACCAAGCATGATTTATGCTTATGCAGCATTAAAGCTTGGAATTCCTTTCGCCAACGGGGCCCCAAATTTAACAGTAGATATCCCTGCGTTAATTGAGCTGGCTAAAGAAACCAATACGCCAATTGCCGGAAAAGATTTTAAAACCGGACAAACTTTAATGAAAACCATTCTGGCTCCGGGCCTTGCTGCCAGATCTCTTGGTGTAAACGGTTGGTTTTCAGATAATATTTTAGGTAACCGCGATGGTTTGGTATTGGATGATCCGGATAACTTTAAAACTAAAGAAGTTTCTAAGTTGGGCGTACTGGAAGATATTTTCAAGCCTGAAATCAATGCCGATTTATATGGCGATATGTACCATAAAATCAGGATCAATTACTATCCGCCACATGGCGATAATAAAGAAAGCTGGGATAACATCGATATTTTTGGCTGGTTAGGTTATAAAATGCAGATTAAAATCAATTTCCTTTGCCGCGATTCGATTTTAGCTGCCCCAATTGTACTGGATTTGGCCTTGTTTATCGATTTGGCTAAACGCGCAAACCTTTCGGGTATTCAGGAGTGGCTTTCATTTTATTTAAAATCGCCGCAAACCATCCCAGGGGTGCCTGCAGAGAACGATATTTTTAAACAGTTAATTAAGCTTCAAAATACCCTGCGCTACATCATGGGCGAAGAGTTGATTACCCACCTGGGGCAGGATTATGAAGAGGAAGTGGTAGAAACGGCATAGTGTTTTTTCACAAGCTCATATCTACAGCCTTTGGCATTGGCTACATTGGCAAGGGTGCAGGTACCGTCGCTGCGGCGGTTACCTGCACCCTCTGGTGGTTTTTGCAAACTCCATATACCAATCCGCATCTGTGGCCTTTTTTATCGTCGATATTTATTTTGCTGATTGGTGTAATTACCGGCGATGAGGTAGAAAAAGTGTGGGGCAAAGATCATCAAAGGGTAGTAATAGATGAAGTAGCAGGCATGGGTATTGCCTTGCTTTGCGTGCCGTTAAAATGGCCGTATTACCTAATTGCTTTAATCCTTTTCAGGTTTTTCGATGTTGCCAAACCCTTTTACATCAGGAATATGGAAGTGTTACCCGGTGGATGGGGGGTAATGGCTGACGATGTGCTGGCAGGGATTTATGCCAATTTAGTGTTGCAGGGTGTTATCCTTTTAGGGCTGTTTTAATATGCTTACTTTTTTTAAAGCCCAGGCTTCTTCGCTAACAGCTTCGGCTACTGATTTCTTAGTTACTGCCCTTACTGTAAGCATTTTCGGGTGGTGGTACCTGGCCGGAAGCATTATCGGTACTGTATCGGGTGGACTTGTTAATTTCTACATCAACCGGAACTGGGTTTTTAACGCCGGCGGGGCAGAAGTGAGGCAACAAATGATCAGGTACCTGCTGGTTTGGCTAGGCAATTTATTACTGGTAACCTTATTTGTTTACCTGCTTACCCATTTTTTTAAGCTCAATTACCTGTTCTCCAAAATAGCAGTTTCTGTGGTAATCGGACTCAGCTACAATTATTATATGCAAAAGCAGTTTATTTTTCCCTTAAAATGAAAGTTATTTATTCATTTTTCATAGTCATGGTTTGGTTTGCAACAGGTTTAAGTGCTTTTGCACAGAAAACGGTTGTTAGCGGTACCGTGCGCGATGCCGTTTCCAAAGAGCCCTTACCCTACGTATCTGTTTTTTTTAAAGGTACCACTATTGGTACCCAAACCGATCTTGACGGGCATTATGCGCTCAGTTCGTCGAGCCAGCAGGAGGGATTGAGTTTTAACTATGTGGGTTACATTACCCTTTCGAAGAATATAATTCCCGGTTTTGAACAAAAGCTTGATGTTGCCCTTGTACCCGATGCAAAAGCGTTAGGCGAGGTTACTGTTGTAGGTGGCAAAAAAACACGCTACCGCAATAAAGACAATCCTGCGGTCGAACTGATCCGCCAGGTAATTGCACACAGGGAGGAAAACCGGATTAGCAATTTCAATACAGCCGCTTTCAGACAGTATGATAAAATGCTTTTTTCGATGAGCAATGTGTCTGAAAAGTTTAAAAATAAGCGGATTTTCAGGAATTATCAGTTTCTTTTTCAGGAGCAGGATTCGACCTTAATTGGCGGCAAAAACCTCTTGCCCATTTACATACAGGAGAAGTTAACCGATAAATATTTTGCGAGTGACCCAACACGGAACAAATCGGTTATCATTGGCGAAAAACAAGTTAATTTCGATCAGCAGCTGGTTGATAACAACGGCATGAAAGTTTATTTTGAGCGCATGTACCAGGATATTGATATTTATAAAAACAATATCTCGGTAATCAGCAATGAGTTTTTAAGTCCTATTGCCAATGCAGCCCCCTCTTTTTATAAGTTTTTTATTACCGATACCATCAAAACGGGTCATGGGGAGGTGATTGAGCTGGCCTTTACGCCACGAAACGGTACCGACATGCTGTTTGAAGGAAAATTGTACGTGAGTAATGACGCTCACTATGCCGTTACCGGTGTATCGATGGGTGTAAATAAAAACATTAACCTTAATTTTGTAAGGGCTTTAAAAATCGATCTTGATTTTGAACCTACAATTTCGGGTAAATATAGTTTAGCCAAAAGTAAGCTGATTGCCGATTTCGGCCTGGGTAAAACGCGGGGAATGGGCTTTACCGGAGAGCGTTCTTCAACCTATAAAAATTACCAGTATGATATTAAACTTCCCGATACTATTTTTCAGGGGAGGAGTATTGTTGCGGTTGCCGGTGCTTCGGCCCGCGATGAACAATATTGGGAAAAGAATCGTTTAGACCCCTTGTCAAAAGAGCAGGCGAAGATTTACCACAATATCGATACCTTACAAAAAATACCTTCATTTCAACGTACAGTAAAGATTGCTACCTTGCTTTTTGCAGGCTATGGCAACCTTGGACCTTACGAAATTGGTCCTGTTAATACTTTTTACAGTTTTAACAATGTAGAGGGGTTTCGCCTGCGTTTTGGCGGACGCACCACACCAGAACTCAGCAAGCGGTTTTATTTTGAAAATTATGCAGCATATGGTTTTAAGGACGAAAAATGGAAGTTCTTCCTTTCAGGAACGTATTCCATTAACAACAAATCCATCTACCAGTTTCCGCAAAATTATGTGCGGGCAAGTTTCCAGCGCGACACCAAAATTCCGGGGCAAGAGCTGCAGTTTGTACAGGAAGACAACTTCCTGCTGTCGTTTAAGCGTGGGCTAAACGATATGCTCCTTTATAACGATTTCTACCGTTTGGATTATGTGCACGAATATGAAAACCACTTTTCTTATGCTTTTGGATTTAAAAAATGGAGCCAGACCCCTGCCGGAGGTTTAAATTATGAGGCCAATAGCGGCGGATTGATTAACCGTTTAACCACAAGCGAACTTTCACTGGCATTGCGCTATGCCCCTAACGAGAAGTTTATCCAGGGCAAAATTTACCGTGTACCCATTGCCGATCGTTATCCGGTATTTAACCTGCGTTATACCGCAGGACTAAAAGGATTTTTAGGCGGCGAATACAATTATCATAACCTGACTGGAAGTGTTGACAAACGTTTTTACCTTTCGCAGCTGGGGTATAGCGATGTTACGGTAGAAGGCAGTTACATTGCCGGCAGGGTGCCTTTTCCATTGCTGGCCATCCATAGGGCTAACCAAACTTATGCCTATCAGCTCAATTCATATAACCTGATGAATTTTCTGGAGTTTGTGAGCGACCATTATGTGAGTATTAACATCGACCATAATTTTAATGGCTTTTTCTTCAACAAGCTGCCACTCATTAAAAAACTGAAATTAAGGGAAGTGGTTTCGTTTAAAGCACTTTATGGTGGTTTGCGCAATGAGAATAACCCGGCAAGCGGCAGTGGCATTTACCGGTTGCCTGCATTAGATAATGGTTTACAAAGAACCTATTCACTGGGTAACGAACCCTATATGGAAGGCAGTGTAGGCATTGGCAATATTTTTAAGCTATTGAGGGTTGATCTGGTTAGGCGTTTTACCTATCTGGATAATCCTGAGGTAACTAAATGGGGGATAAGGGCAAGGGTTAAATTTGATTTTTAAACAAAATATATGGAAAGCGTAAAATTAAGAGACCGCCTTCAGCTGGCTATTTACAAGGTGATTAATCCATTTGTAAAAGGGCTTATTAAAATGGGTTTAACCCCTAACATGGTAACCAGTATTGGCCTGGTGCTAAACATTGGTGTAGCGGTAATTTTTGTGCTGGGTGCCGAAAAATCAAACCGTGGAGACATGTCGTACATTGGCTGGGGAGGTGCATTGGTGCTGTTTGCCGGCTTATTCGATATGTTGGATGGTCAGGTGGCCCGCCTGGGAAACATGAGTTCAAGGTTTGGGGCACTGTATGATTCAGTACTCGATCGCTACAGCGAAATGATTATGTTTCTGGGCATTTGCTATTATCTGGTTGCGCACCATTACTTTTTAAGCTCGTTGTTTGCTTTTATTGCACTTATTGGTTCGATGATGGTGAGTTATACCCGTGCCCGTGCCGAAGGTTTGGGAGTAGAATGTAAAGGCGGATTAATGCAACGGCCTGAAAGAGTGGTAACCATTGGTGTATTTGCCATTGCTTGTGGTATAACCGGACATTTTATTGGTGGCGATTATAAAATTTATCTTCCGGGCATTTCTTTTCACGTATTTGAAACCATGTCGGTTTTTACTTTACCCATTACTTTAATGGCCGTTTTAACCAATATTACCGCAGTTAAGCGATTACAGGATGCCAAAAAAGGGTTGGAAGCACAAGAATTAAATGAAAAAAAAGCAAGTAATAAAGCGGCTTTAGTCGCTACAGCCTTACTCATTTTAGGAATGGGCGCCATGATGCCAGCAAGTGTAATGGCACAGGCCGATGATCCTTCCCCCATTGTTTTTCCAACACCCGAAGGTATAGCCAATCAGCTTTTTTATTTACAACGTGATCCCAATACCAACACCATTGTTTGCCAGCTGAATGTAGATAAACAGGGTGAGGTAAATAAAGTGCAACCGGTAAATGTTTTCTGGATGCGCTATGGCGATAAAGGAGAAAAGAAAGAGCTCAGTTATATACAGCGCAAATTTGCATACGGCATTGTAAGTAAAGATTTAGGTAACGGGCAGTTCGAGCTCCGCTTTGTTTCTCATAAAAAACTGCCCATGTACCTGCGTAAATCAACAGCCGATAAAAAATACCATGTTTACGCTACCATCAATAATAAAAAGATGGAAATCGAGCGCATATTCCTGCGTATAGAAGGGGGGACTTTCTGGTTTCCAAACGTAAAATATGTAGAAATAAAAGGGCGTGATGCTGCGGTGCCAGCTAAGGCATTTACAGAAAGGATTAAAATTTAAAGTATGAAGAAGAATTTTGTATCCAACAGTACCGCATCGGTAAGGATGTTTAAAAGCGATTTAATGGAAGGCCTTTCGAAAGTTCGTTTTTATGTGCCTTTAATTGTATACATTCCGGTTATTGCTTTTTTGAGCTATAAGTCGCTATGGGAAAACCAAATGTTGTTGGTTAATTTTATGCTGTGGTTGCTCTTTGGGCTGGGTATATGGACCATTACCGAATATTTTCTGCACCGTTATGTATTTCATTTCGAACCAAAGTCGGGCTGGGGACAACGCATCCACTTTATTTTTCATGGTGTACATCATGATTATCCGAATGACGCCAAAAGACTGGTGATGCCGCCTTCAGCCAGTATTCCCATGGCACTGGGCTTTTACTTTTTGTTTAAGTGGCTGCTTCCGCAAAATTATGAATATCCGTTTTTTATTGGCTTTATGATCGGTTATTTGTTTTATGATATGGTACATTATGCACTTCACCATGCCAATTTTAAAAGTGGTTTCTGGAAAAAACTAAAACAACACCACATGCTGCACCATTATTCCGATTCGACAAAGGGCTACGGGGTAAGCTGGACATTCTGGGATCATATATTTCGCTCAAATTTTGATAAGAAGAAGGATGGAAGAACAAGCGGGTACTAAAGGCTTTTATCACCAAAGTTTCGTTTATACTGTCTTATGTGTTTCAGCGGTTTATTTGTTGCTTTCAAAGATCCTGGTAGGCTTTAAAACCGATCAGCTGATACTGGTTTTTATCTTTAATGCGCTGTTCTTTTTTTCGAAAGCAACGCGGAAATTTATTTTGGGGTTTTCTATTTTTATCGTGTACTGGATTCTTTTCGATTACATGAAGGCATTTCCAAATTACCGGTACAGTCAGGTGCATATTCAGGATCTTTACGATGCAGAGAAACACATTTTTGGTATTCATTTACATGGGCTGGTATTAACCCCAAACGAATTCTGGAAAGCAAACAGCAGTGCTTTTTTAGATGTATTAACCGGCCTGTTCTACCTGATGTGGATTCCAGTTCCGCTCGCTTTTGCGGTGTATCTGTTTTTTAAAAAGAAAGTAGAATTTGTTCATTTTTCGCTGGTGTTTGTTTGGGTTAATCTGCTGGGCTTTGTGGTTTATTACCTTTTTCCTGCCGCACCGCCCTGGTATGTGCAAGCACATGGTTTTACCTTTATACCGGGTACACCCGGCAATACCGCTGGCTTGGCCCGCTTCGATCAGTTTTTCAACATTACGCTTTTTAAGGGGATTTACAGCAAGGGATCTAACGTTTTTGCAGCAATGCCCTCCTTACACTCGGCCTATCCGGTTATTGTGGTGTATTATGCCCTTAAAAATAAATTGGGCAGCATTAATATCTTTTTTATTACTGTAATGGTGGGTATCTGGTTTTCGGCTATTTACAGTAGTCACCATTATTCGTTAGATGTGCTGGCTGGAATAACTTGTGCCATATTGGGTATTGTTTCCTTTCGGTTTTTAGTGAAAAAAACTCCGCTAAAACGCTTTGTGCCTTATATGGTGCAGAAAATAACATCAGGTAGCTGATTTGATGTACGGTTTCAAATAAGTTATAACAGGCCCTGGCATATTCTTATTTCCGGGATGAGACTATTTTTTTCTAATCGAAGAAAGCAGTTTAATTGTGAAAGATTGCAATATTGCTAATTCATCCGTTAAAAACTCATTTTCTTTACCAATTTTTTAATGTAAAGTGCTGATAATTTAATGTTTGAAATAAATCTACTATATCCATAGATAATATAGATATATTTATATATTTGCAGAGTCAATGTTACACATAACAATATATGAATCAACTTTACATTAACAATCCCCAACTGTCTGTACTTAAATCTGAAACTGTTTTAAGCCCTGCTGAAATTTGTTGTGCTGCTGATTCCATGCGTTGTTGTATGTGCATATAAACATTAACGCTCGCCATAAACATTATTCAGTATATCCTTATTTTCTTTTTATGAATGCCCTTTTCAGGAAAGGTATAATCTGCTTTTTGATTATTTTTCCGGCCTGCTTTTGTTTGAACTTTAAGCAGTCAGAACCTGCTGTAAAGCCACATCGATTGGCAGGTGCTACTGCATTGTGCTGTTCATCGAAGCTTCCCAGCCGTTATGGCATAAAATTTACTACGAAAGAGCAGGTTGTAGGTATTCAGAAAGGCCTGGCTAAAGCTTATAGTTGCAATGATACCTCCATAAAAGCTATTTCCTTTTGGTTTAACACCAGTTATACTTTGGCCAGCAATATAAAAAACACAGAAAACAGTTGCCTTGGGCAGCTTGCCTTTGGCTATATAAAAGATAAATAACCAGATTACTAACTATAAACTAATCACGAATGAACTGTAGAAAATAAAAAAAGGGAAAAACTTTCATTTTTCCCTCCGAACTAAATAAATCTTCGAACCAGGTTCTCAATTGGCGTTGGCCCTGATTCAAACGGTAACTTAATTCTAAACAAAATTATGCAAAATTTCTATGAAGTACGTGCCGGGGGCATGCTTACTTCAAAATTTCCTACACCAAACTTTAGGAAGCTGCTTTCCGCACATACAGGCAAGAAAGGAAAAAGGATCTTCAGCTTCTTAATTTTATTTCTGTTGTGCGTATTTACAAAAAATACAATTGCACAAACAACCCCGCTCATTAATTCTACATTAACCGGAACCGTAAGAGATGCCAAAACCGGCGAAACCATGCCTGGGGTAAATGTACGCATCAACGGCACTACCCATTCGGCGTTAACCGATAACAATGGTATTTTTCGTTTCGTAACGGGCCAAAAATTTCCTTATACGCTTACCGTTAGTTTTGTTGGCTATCAATCGCTTCAGGTGGTAGCCAATGGCTCACCCATCGAAATAAAACTCGAAGAACAGGTAAATACCCTTAACAATGTGGTGGTAGTAGGCTATGGTACGCAAAAGAAAAGCGACTTTACCGGATCGCTTTCATCTGTTCCTACAGAATTGAAAAATGTTCCGGTGGCTTCGCCCGACAGATTAATTCAGGGGGCCATTTCAGGTGCACAGGTTACCCAGGCGAGCGGTCAGCCCGGTGGTGGTGTTTCTATCCGCGTGCGCGGCGGAACTTCCATAAACGCAGGTAACGAACCTTTGTATGTGATTGATGGTTTTCCGGTTTACAATGGTGATGCTACTGTTGATGCAGGTATAACCAACGGCCCCGCCATTAATCCGCTATCGGCAATCAATCCGGCTGATATCGAATCAATTGATGTGCTTAAAGATGCTTCCGCAACCGCTATTTACGGCTCAAGGGGGGCAAACGGGGTAATTCTGATTACAACCAAAAGAGGCAGTAAAAATAGTTTCTCCATAAACTACAGCGGTTATTACGGTACGCAAAAGGTGAGCAAAAGAATTGCATTGCTGAATGCCCGCGAATGGGGAGCTTTAAAAAATGACGCCCTTACCGATGCAGGCAAAGCACCTTTTTATACACCAGCACAGTTAGATGAACTGGGTGAAGGAACCGATTGGCAAAGTGAAGCTTTTAGAACAGCACCTGTACAAAATCACAGCCTTTCGATATCATCTGGCAATGAAAAAACTCGTTTCCTGCTTTCAGGAAATTACTTTAAGCAGGAAGGTGTGATTTTAAATACCGGTTTTGACCGTTATTCGGCGAAGCTGAATGTAGACCATGAGGTAAATTCGAAATTTAAAGTGGGTGTTTACCTGAATGGAAGTAATACGCGCGCTGATGTTGCACCAAGCGGGATTGTAGCCAATATATTGGCTATGGTACCTGTAGTGCCGGTAAAAGATGCCAATGGTAATTTCACGGCCAACAGCAGTTTTGGCTCTACAGTTGCCAATCCCATTGCTACTTTAAGTTTACAAACCAACGAAACCAAGACGACAAGGGTTTTGGCCAACAGCTTTGGAGAATATACCATTATTGAAGGTTTAACAGCTAAAGTTTCCTTAGGTACCGATATCATCAATAACAAACAGAACAGGTTTTTACCTTCTGCACTTTACGAAAGCTTGCCAGGAGGAAATGCATCTATCGGTTCATTATCTACCTTAAACTGGTTAAACGAAAATACCCTCAACTACAAGAAAAGAATCGCTGAAAAACATAGCTTTGAAGTACTTTTAGGTAATACCCAACAAAAATCGGTTACTGAGGTTTTTACTGCGGGAGCTTCAAATTTTGTTAGCGATGCTTTTAAATACAACAACCTGGGGTCTGGTACAGTGCTTAGCACACCAACTTCTTTAAAAACCGAATGGGCGCTTCAATCTTTCCTAGCCAGGATTAATTATGCATACGATAACAAATACCTGATCACTTTAACGGCCCGTGCCGACGGTTCATCGAGGTTTGGCATTAACAATAAGTGGGGAACATTCCCTTCAGCAGCCATTGCCTGGAATGCCTCCAATGAAAAATTTCTTCAGGATGTTAAAGCCATCAGTTCGCTTAAAGTCCGCTTTAGTGCCGGGGTAACCGGTAATCAGGAAATTGATCCTTACCGCTCACTTTCGCGTTTATCAAGCTATCAATATACCTTTGCCAATACGCTGGTTAATGGTTTGGCCATTGCCAGTTTTGCAAACCCCGATTTAACCTGGGAGAAAACAGCGCAATATAATTTGGGAATCGATCTGGAAATGTTTTCGGGCCGCATCCAGCTTACATCTGATGTTTATTACAAGAGAACTTCTGATTTATTGCTGGAAGTACCAGTGCCCTATTCATCAAGTTTAACCAGCGCTTTCCAAAATTTAGGTGTGGTTAGAAATAAAGGGGTAGAGCTTGGGCTAAAAACCGTCAACTTTCAGGGTAATTTTAACTGGTCAACCAACCTGATTTTTTCTGCAAACCGGAATAAAATCCTTACGCTGGGTGGTGCGCCTTATTTCTTTGTTACCGATCCGGCAAGTCCAACTACTTTACCAACGCAGATTATTAAAGTTGGCGAATCGGTGGGTGCATTTTATATGTACGAGGCGGATGGGGTAAATCCGGCCAATGGTTTACAGAAATATAAAGACCTGAATGGTGATGGCCAGATTACCCAGGATGCCGACCGGAAAATTGTAGGCAGTTCGCAGCCCAAATTTTTGGCCAGTATTACCAATACCTTCAAATACCGGAATTTCGATCTGTCGGTTTTTTTTAATGCATCTTATGGCAATAAAATCTTCAACTGGACACGAGCCAATTTAGAAACCGGTACCGGTTATACTGGTGCAGTGGCCACATTGCTCGATCGCTGGACCCCGTCGAACCAGAATACCGATGTACATAAAGCCATAGAAAATCCCGCTGTAACCATTTCTGATCGTTTTTTAGAAGACGGATCATTTATCAGGCTAAAAAATGTAACACTCGGTTACAGTCTGCCAACCCGCTTACTTTCTAAACTGAAGTTAAGTGCATTGCGGGTTTATGTATCGGGAGGTAACCTGTACACCTGGACTGATTATACCGGTTTTGACCCGGAGGTGAGTACAAACGGGCAAAATTCGATAAGTACAGGAATGGATCGGGCAGCTTATCCTAATGCACGCTCCATACAAGGTGGCATCAGCCTGACGCTTTAATTTTTCAAAATTTAATTTTTATTGCGATGAAAATAAAATATTTACCCCTGGCCATTGTTCTTGCCAGCCTTTCAGCTTGTGTAAAACTGGATGAAAGCCCAAAATCATTTATCTCTCCCGAGCAATTTTACAAAACAGCCGGCGATGCCATTTCTGCAGTGAATGCCATTTATTACCCCATGGTTGATAACAGCACAGGAGCACAGCCCATCTACAACAGGTTGTTTTACACGGGACTCGATTTCCTCACCGATGATCTGGATGCCGGACCAGGCTCGCCAAATGCCGAAGTAAGGGCACTGGCCAAGCTTACCCATGCCTCTACCAATTTACGTATCCAGCAGATCTGGACAGAACATTACGAGGGCATTAATAAGGCCAATATTGCTTTAGAAAGAATCCCTGCAATCGAAATGGATGGCAAACTTAAAAACCGTTTACTGGGCGAAGCCCGCTTTTTGAGAGGTTTTTACTACTTCAATCTGGTGCGGCTTTATGGTGATGTTCCCCTGCTGTTAAAAGACCAGACACAGTTAGGTCTTGCCGAACTGCAGGTACCCCGAACGCCTAAAGAGCAGGTTTTTTTGCAGATTATTAACGATCTGGAAACTGCCGCATCTTTATTTAAAGCCGGATCGGCAGGAGAAGCCGGCAGGGCAACAGAAGGAGCTGCCGTTTCGCTTTTATCGAAAGTGTATTTAACGCGCCGCGATTGGGCAAATGCTGTAAAATATGCCGATGCGGTAATTGCCGGACCGTATGGTTATGCCTTGTTTGATGATTATGCGCAGGTTTTTCTGCCCGCTTACAAAAACGGAAAAGAACATATTTTCTCTGCCCAGATAAAAGGAAGCACCATTAGCACCGGACATTTAATTACCTCGAGCGATATTCGTTCAGGTGTACCCGGATTAAAAGGCTCGTATGGCAATCAGCTCGCCTTTTATACGGTTGGGAACGATAATTTTTTCAGCCTCTACAAACTGTATTCGGCTAAAGACAAAAGGAAACGGATATCCTTTGTTACTTACTATATCAGTCCAACCGATGGAAAAAAATATGCCACCATTAACGCTCCCGGAGACTCGGTGCCTTTTATTAATAAAAACTGGGACCCTAATTATGCCAGTACCGGAAACTCTGATGCAAATATGAATATCCTGCGTTTTGCAGAGGTTATTCTAATTGATGCAGAGGCCGAAAATGAACTCAACGGACCAACTGCAAAGGCTTATGGTGCGATTAACAGAATCAGGAAAAGAGCAGGACTGGCTGATTTAACTGCAGGCTTAACCAAAGATCAGTTCAGGGATTCGGTTTACCTCGACCGCCGTTTAGAACTGGTAGGCGAGTGCCAGCGGTATTTCGATCTCATCAGGCAAACCGGTACTGAAATTACTGGTGTTGGTCCGGAGGGGAAGGGGATTTTACTTAAAAATCTTAAGCTGGTAGGTAAAACCAATGTGGCTGCCCGCCACTACCTGTACGCCATTCCACAAGGTGAAATAGACAGAAACCCCAAGCTTACCCAAAATCCAGGCTGGTAAAAAGCTACATTTTTAGAAAAATCATAAAATAAAACGATGCGTATTATGAAAAAAATATGGAATAAAATTGCTGGTGCAGTTGTTTTGGCGGGCATGCTATTGCAAGTTGCCTCTGCACAAACTTTAACCTCGGATCAGGGTTTTAAGGGTAAAATCGGCCGTACGGCTGCCGAATCTCAGGAATATTTTCCCGAAAGGAAAAAAGCACCGGCAGGTGCTCCCAATGTCATTGTATTTTTAATTGATGATGCCGGTTACGGTACCTCGAGTGCCTTTGGCGGCTTAATGCAAACACCGGTATTAGATAGCCTGGCCAATAACGGCTTACGCTATACCAATTTCCATTCAACCGGGGTTTGCTCACCAACGCGTGCAGCGTTGCTAACCGGCCGCAACCACCACTCGGTGCACATGGGTACCTTAAATTACAGTTCAAGTGGTTTTCCAGGATACGATGCCATTATGCCAGCCGATAAGGGTACAATTGCCGAAGTACTGCACGAAAACAATTACAGCACTTTTGCCGTAGGGAAATATCATGTTGCACCCCTAAATGAAATTACCGCAATAGGCCCTTATGACCGGTGGGCTGTTGGCCGTGGTTTCGATCATTTTTATGGGTTTCAGCTAGGCCATACCGATCAGTACCATCCAAATTTGTACGAAGACACTAAAGTTGTTGACGCAGAGCCCAATGGAAAACACCTGACGACATTGCTTACCGATAAAGCGATTAACTACATTTCAAACCAGAAATCTATTGCACACGATAAGCCTTTCTTTCTTTATTTTGCCACAGGAGCCATTCATTCGCCACACCAGGTTGATAAGAAATGGAGCGATTTATACAAGGGTAAATTTGATAAAGGCTGGGATTGGTACAGGGAAGAAGTATTCGCCCGTCAGAAGAAGCTGGGGGTAATACCAGCCAATGCAGTACTACCTGATCGCGATCCGACAGTTAAAGCCTGGAACAGTTTGTCGCCTGAGCAAAAAAAAGTATATGCCCGCTTTATGGAAGTTTATGCTGGATTCTTAACTCATGCTGATTACGAGTTTGGCCGCATTGTTAATTACCTGAAGGAAATTGGAGAGGCCGATAATACCGTTATTCTGGTTAGCATTGGCGATAATGGATCGAGCCACAGTCCTGAGCATGGTAGTTTGAACGGTTATATTAGCTCGCTGGATGAAGACAAACAAGTTGCTGAGTTATATAAAAACATTGATAAGCTGGGTACCGAACACTCTTTTCAGGATGCCCCTTCAGGCTGGACCCAGGCAACCAACACACCTTTCAGATTATGGAAAGCAGACCCGAACAGCGAAGGTGGTACCCACCAGCCATTAATAGTGTATTATCCTAATGGTCAGCTGAAAAAGGGCGATATCCGTGGACAATATGGTCACGTAATTGATATTGCACCAACTATTTACGAGCTTACAGGGGCAAAAGTTCCTGAAACCATTAAAGGCTATGTGCAAAAGCCGATTGAAGGAACCAGTCTGGTTTATTCGTTTAAAGATGCTCAGGCCGAAAACCGTCACAAAATTCAATATTACGAGCTGTTTGGCAAGCGGGCGATTGTTAAAGATGGCTGGAAGGCTTCGGTTTTTCATAAATCAGGAAGTGATTTCAATCAGGATACCTGGGAGCTGTATAACCTGAACGATGATTTTAACGAAAGGATAGACCTGGCGGCAAAATATCCTGAAAAAGTTAAAGAATTACAGGCTCTTTTTGACCAGGAAGCCATTAAATATAATGTATTCCCATTAAATGATAATGCTTTGGGGCATAGTGTGGGCGGAAGGGCACGCAGTCCGTTCGGGCTTGATAAAAAGGTGGTATTGTACGCCGGTATTGAGCAGTTTTTAACCCTCACTGGTCCGCAATTTCAGAACGATCCGTTTTCGATCACTGCCGATGTGAATATCAAATCGGCTGGCGATGAAGGTGTATTATTTGCTACGGGTTCTGAATTTGAAGGTTTGAGTTTATTTATTCAGGGAGGAAAATTTGTAGTCGCCCATAACACAGGCAGTGTTGTAAAGTATCTCGAATCGAATATTACTATTCCTGCAGGTAAATCGAAACTGAAGTTAGAATTTAATTTTACCCCGCCTGCACATGGCAGTAAAGATAAAAATGCACCTGCCGGTACCGAAGCCATTTACATTAACGATAAAAAGGTAGGCGAGCGCACTGTGGTGGCTGCAGAGGGTAGAATTGCGATTTATAAAGATGGTATAGATGTTGGTGCCGACAGAAATTCGCCGGTAACCGCCCGTTACAAAGCACCATTCAATTTTACCGGAAAGTTGAACAATGTAACTGTCGAATATAAATAAAATAAGAACAGGCTGTCAGATAGATGACAGCCTGTTTTGTTTCTAAATGATTGATTAAGATGAAAATAATATTAAAGGTTTTTCTCCTGTTGGGGTTAACACAAACGTTATGGGCACAAAATACCCCTGGCGATGAGATTTTTAATGGAGACAAACTGTTTAATGATGTTAAACAGTACGTTAATTTTGGCGTGCACAGGACTGCAACAAACGGAGATAATGCCACTTCGGCCTGGCTGAAAAATAAGCTGGATGGGTTTGGTTTCCGAACCGAATATTTGTATTTCCCGGTGAAGCAGTATTTCCTCGAAAGTGCTGCGTTAAAAATAAACAACAGCATAGTAGATGTATTTCCGCTTTGGCCGGTTGCAACGGCTAACGTAACTTTAAATGCCGAACTTGTAGATGCAGACAAGCACAAACAACCTGTTTCAGGTAAAATTGCAGTAATCAGGCTCAAAAAAGAGGATCGTAAATACATAGACCGTTTAGAAAAACTAGACCGTTTTAATGATTTAATTGCCCAGCATGCCAGCGCTATTGTTTTGATTGTTGATAACGATGCCGGCGAAATAGCGGCACTGAATACACAGCCCAAGGCATCGTGGAAAATCCCTGTGGTACAAATTGCCCCTAAAGATACACTACAGCTCGTTGAAGGAGCCCGGGTTTCGCTCCAAATCAAGGGCAAATTAAAAGATGTACAGGCACGCAATGTAATTGCTAAAATTGGCTCAGGTAAGCAAACCGTAATCGTTTCTACGCCCATTAGCGGCTGGTTTACCTGTGGTGGCGAACGTGGCCCCGGCATAGCTATTTTTAATGCCATTGCCAAATGGGTAAGCGTGGCCAAGCCGCCTTATACTTTCGTTTTCGTAGCCAATTCATCGCACGAACTGGAAGACCACCGCGGGACTCACGTATTTATCGATAAAAAAGCACCTAAACCTTCTGATGTTAGGTTGTGGGTTCATTTGGGAGCAAGTTTCGCGATAAATGGCTACCAGAAATCGGCAACCAGCATTAAAAAACTTGAAACTGTTGATCCGAAAAGAAAGGTTTATTACAGTTCAAACCTCGAAAATACCATGCATCAGGCTTTCGACCGGAAACCCATTACACAACTGGGCAATGTCGCTTTGGGTGAACTTAGTGTGGCTGCAAAATATGGCTATGCTAAGTATTTTGGTTTTGTGGGTGCCGATTTTAATCCCTTCTTTCATACCCCCGTTGATAACGAAACAGCTACATCTCCAGAAATACTGGAAGAAACCGCTTTGATGATCAGAGATGCCATTCAGTTGGAATTAGTTCAACATTTGTAACTCAATTGGTTTAAAGCCATTCTAGGTAACCGGAAGGCTGACGCCAATACACCTTCCGGTTAATTCTTCGGCAAAAGGTCTAACAGGGAATAAAGACCGTATTGCTTTACTCTTTTCACGACGATGCAGATTTTTTATAACACATTTAAATGAAGAAAAGATATTTTTTTAATTTTCACATTGTCATTTGTCAATATCCGGTTGCAGGGTAGCAGGTTGAAACTTAATTTTAGCCGGATTATTTTAATGAATAATGAACGACTTAAAAAAACTGGAAGATTTAAGAATGGCCTTACTTCAAAAAATTAAGCCAGCCACCATCGATCGGAACTTTTGCAACTTACTTTCCATAGCCGTATTTAATGTACAGAACGATTATCTTAGCCCGGCTACACTTATGCGGTTGTTTGGTCTGCTACCTATGGATGAACGGAGTCTAAACCCCAAAGTTATTGATATGCTTTGTCGTTATGCTGATTGTGCTGAGATAAGGTGTTTAAAATTGGAGTAAATTTTTTCCAGCTTAAAGCTTAATCCTGATTTTTGGTGTGTATCTTGCAGGTAGAGATAGCAGAAGTCTGAGTCTACAAATGAAAGAAACCATTATTCCCCGCTTTTTGATTTTAAGTTTTTTGTTATTTGTACTTCCTACAAAAATGATGAAAAGAACCGTTTTTTATATCATGGTGGTCGCTTTGCTATTTGGTTGTACCAGAAAACCACAACAAGCAATACAAGCTTCGGAAAGGCCGCAAAATTCGGCAGCTACTTCTCAGCATCCCAATGAGCCTAAACCCCGCTATGAAAAAGGTCTGCTTTATGAAAATCAAAATTTCTCTTCTTATATCGATGAACTGAAAAGAGGAGCAGGAGTAATCTCATTTACACTTGAGGTAAACGACAGGCTGGACATCTGGAATCTGGACAATACCAAATTCGGCGATATTGTGATGAATGAAGATTTAACCTATTTTACACTAAACCTGCCCAAAAAGGTGGTTGCCCGTAAGTTAATACCTGAGAATGATTTTGCAGCTTTCGAATTTGATGCCGATAAACCTGATTCGGATACCAGATATCTGTTTATCTATGTCAACAAGGAAAAGAGAAAGGTTGAAAAAAAAGGTGTTCATTTTTCTTTCACCGCCTGGAAATAAGTTAGGTCTGGTATTAAAAATAACATTTAGGCCGGCGGCTTTTTTTGGTTACCAGGTAATAGCCCACTGAGATTTCGTGCGAGCCGTAATCGTAATTGCTGAGTTTATTTAAACTATAATCGTAACCATAGCCAATACGCAGGTTGCTGCGGACAAAAAGTTCAGATATTAGTCCAACAGCGCTTCTTGCAGTTAAATTACTTTGTAAATTGGATTTAGGATAAAGCTTAACCGAACTCCGGTATACCCCGCCAATCCAGAAACGCTCTTTAACCAAAAGAAAGGCGTTAACATCCAGAGAGGTTGGTCCATGGAGATCGTCTTTAATTAAGAAAGTGGGCTTAAATACAAAATCATCAGCAAAAGGCAAAGCTACCCCGGCACTCAGGTAAAAATGCGGCTGAATCTTAACATTCAGTAATTTGTAATCACCAAACAGCGATAGGCTTTTGCTTAATAAATTATTGGCCGAGAAGCCAATAAAGAATTTTTCGTTCGAATAATGGATACCCGCCCTGATATCGGGTGTAATCTGACTCACACTACCCAGCGGAATGCGGTTGTCACCTTGTTCAATCGGATCGAGTAAATTCCCGTTCAGGCCTGCCTGCATTACCCCAACACCCAAACCAAAAGCCAGTATGTTGGTTTCTGTACGGTCGAGCTTTATGCGATAAGCAAAATTGGCCGACGCATTTAGTGAACTTTGTGCCCCGATTTTATCTTTGGTAATAATAGCACCTATGCCTAATGTCTCATCATTTATGGCCTCATCGGCCGAGATAGAAAGTGTTTGCGGGGCACCTTTAATACCCGTCCATTGGGCACGGGCGAAAGCCTGTAAGTACAACTCTTCTTTGTAGCCTGTATAAGCAGGATTAATATACATGCCGTTAAAAACATATTGTCCAAACTGTGCGTCTTGCTGTGCAAAAACCATTTTGGTAAAGCAACACATCAGCGCCATCATTAATTTCACAATCCTTTTCATATTGTCTTGTTTATCTGATTACGGTTACATATCCTTTATAGGCAATCCAGTCGGCATTGCCATTTTTAACTTTTACCACATAGAAATAAGTACCATCGCTCAAGCCAGGTGCCGTCCAGTCGTTCTTATAATCGGAGGTTTGATAAACTGTACTTCCCCAGCGATTAATAATAGTAACCTCATTCAACTGGTAAGCATTCAGGTGTTCAAGGTAAAACGTTTCGTTCTTGCCATCCCCATTAGGCGTAAACACGTTAGGTATCCTTAAACCCGAAATTTCTTTATTATCGGTTGAAGTGTTGTTACTGAGGTTTGGATCCGACTCATTTGCACTTACTGTTGCCGTATTGCTCACCAAACCCATTTGTTTCGATTTGACTTTAATAATCAGTTCTGCAAACTTTCCATTGGCCAGTCCATCGATTTTCCATTTCACACTGCGCTGGATTGGGTCATAATCTGCAGTTCCGTCTGTTGGTGCCGAAAGGCTTTCAAAACTGAGATATTCCGGCAACTTATCTTCAATTATCAGGCCTGTAGCATCATCTGCGCCATTGTTTCTTACATTGAGGTAATATTCAAAAACCTCATCCTTTACCACCGTTCTAGATGCTGATCTTTTGGTAATCGATACATCAGCCTTGCGGCCTGGCACTACCAGTAGCTGTACATCTTCCGATAAATCTGAGGTACAACCGCCTTTGTTTATGGAGGCTACTTTATAAAATCCTGCTGTAGCGGTAATCAGTGTTGATTTATTTTGTCCCGGAATCAGTACCCCGTCTTTAAACCAGATGTACGTGCTGGCCCCTTCCGAATTGGCACGCAGAATTACAGACGACCCTTCGGTAATCGTAATCGTTTGGCGCCCTGGCGGAGCATCCTGGCTGTATCCGTTTATTTTAAATAATAACAGGAATAGCAGCAACAAGAAGGTATAAAACCTCAGTTTCATGTATCAGATTTACCGGGAAATAAAACGTGAGCCTTAGAAAGTTACTGCAGTTGCCGTACCTTGAGCTGTACCAATACTAATTGTTGGTTTGGTTGGTTTAGCAGTTACCGTAATGGTTTTATCTACAATTTGCGGGCAATATTTGCTGCCGTTAATTTCATATCCCACTTTTAAACGGTAAGTAATACTTCCAACAGTTGGTGCGGTAGGGGTGTAACTTAGTGTATTCGCACCAGCTATAATTGTTTCTGCTCCTCCGGCTACGGTATACCACTGGTAAACCAATGCTGCTTTTGTAGGATCTTCAGGATTGGTAACACTACCTACCTGTGCTAATGGACTTTCAACGCAGAAATCGGCAGGTGCAATGTTTGGTGCGAGTGGCTTTAAAACATAAACCGGAATTTCCTGCATTTCCGATTCGCAGGAACCTGGAGTAGTAGATTTTGAACTGAGGTAATAATAACCGGTTTTTAAATCGGCATTGGCAACCTTATTTCCGCCACTTAAAGTTATACCGGTTGACGGTGTGGTGGTAGAAGTTGTACTGTACTTTACAATCCAGTCTGTACCCGCAGTAGCTGCAGGAAGTGTAAGTTCACCATCCGAGCAAAAAAGGTTTATGCCCGCTGTATTTGGCGCTAAAGTTTGTGCAGAAACAGTTAAGAAACTACCTGTTAATAAGATCGTGATAATAATTAAAACGGTTTTGGTAAAGAAATTGTTCATGGGGACTTTTTTTTTAAAATGAGTTAATATTGTGAATTAGTGTTAACCAGCACATGTGGTGCTGTTGGTTTTGGATTTACTTTTATGTTAAAATTGATTTGTGTAGTACAGCCAGCTGCATTTTTCAAGGTTAAAATTCCGGCGTGAGTGCCTACAGGAGCATTGATTGGAACATTAACCGGGATATTTGAAGCAGGAAGTGTCAGGTTATTCTCGGCCGGAAAACCAGATGATACCCAGCTAATGCTGTAAGTAGTGGGCGTATTTACCGGATTCGTATAACTTAACTGGGTGGTATTAAAACCCTGGCAAAGTTCCGGGTCGCTGCCGGGTGTGAGACTTGGCGGTGGATTTACCGTAACGGCAAAAGTCTGTGTTTTTTCTTCGCAACCTTTTGCCGTTGCAGTTATTGTAGCTGTGCCACTAAAGCTAGCCGACCAGGTTAGCTGCCCAGTTGAAGCATTAATTAAACCTGCAGATAAAGGTGATAAGCTGTAAACTATGCTGGTCGTATTGCTGGCTGTAGCCTGGTAAGTGTCCGTTCCAGCTCCCATACAACGACTGCTGGTTAAGCCGCTATTAAATAAAAGGTTGCTTACATTGCCGTTCACTGTAATGCTGCCTGAAGAATTAAAACTTGATGAGGGTGTGGTAGAAATGCTATATGTAGCTGCTGCACCAGCTACAGTTGGTGTACCACTAATGGTTAATGTTCTGGTTGGTTTTACATAACCGGCAGTAATTCCGGCAGGCAGGTTGCTAACCGTAACAGAGTTGGTTCCATTTGGCATGGTGTAAATAATCGGGTCCATAGCTGTATTAATGCACACAATCCGGTCACCCGATCCGGTAGTGGTAGATACACTGCTCTGATCGTTATAGGTAACCTGGTCTGGTTGTGGGCCTGTAATGGTAGCCGTATTGGTAAGCACACCGTTTTGTACAACTTTAGCTGTAATTTTTAATGTAACGCTGGCCAGACTTGCCAAATCGCCAATGGTCCAGATTCCTGTAGTCGCATCGTAAGTGGTGCCTGAGGAAGCAATGCTGGATACGTAGGTATAACCTGCAGGTAATTTATCGGTAACCGATACACCTACAGCATTACCGTTGCCTAAATTTTCTGCCTTTAAAGTAAATTCAACATTGGTATTGAGCTCGGGGTAATCCACATCAACGTTTTTGGTAATGGCCCTGTCGATGTTACAAAGCGAAATGTTGACCGGTAATGAGGGGGCACTAACGCCACACTCAAGCTGGTAACTAACACTATAATTACCCGATGCGCTTGCTTCGTAGGTATTAGAAGTAGCACCACTAATGGCTACCCCGTTTAAATACCATTGGTAAGGAGCAGCATTAGCCACCGCTGTGAGCGTGGCTGAGGCACAATTTGTCTGGCTCACATTGGGCTGCTCGGCCATTTCGGGAAAACGGGTAATGAAGTTTGACATAGAAAAGCCGGCTCCCTGCTGTACCATCGAAATCGTAAGCCTCCCTAAACTGGTTATGGATATAATTTTGGGCTGGCCGATAGTAGTGTTGGTAAAGCTGATTAACGAAAGGCCGGTGCTGCCCAACGGTTTGCGCGTGCCTATACCGGCAATAGCTTCAATATTTTGATTGGTATAGGCTGGGCTGCCACCAATTGTGGTTAATAATATCGGATCGGCGCTTTTAGTTAAAATATAACCGAAATAGGGAAGGTCTGTAGTGGCAACATAACCAGTAAATTTAGTCGTTTCTACCCTTTTTGAGCCCGAACAGCCTGATATCGGAACCAATGTAGCCACATCTACTTCGCAGCCACCGCCTACTGAAACCCCGCCTGTTCCTGAAAAAACTTCGACGTTTTTATTCGCCACAATGATAGAAGAAGAAAACCGTGCAGTGTTATTGTTAGCATCATAAGTGCCGTAAACGTAGCCATGGTTAAAAGTATATTTATCACCAGGCTGAAGGAGTGTAACCGTTAACGTGGTTTTCTGTGTTCCGCTAATATCGAAATGGGTTATGGTTACTGTAGTATTTGCTTCGGTGGCAATAACGGTCGATTGCTCTGCTGTAAGGTTTCCCTCGCCCCTTACAATTACATATTCTTTTCCCAGTGCCGCTATAGGTGGAATTGGATTAAAAGCGCCATCACCACAGCCGCCGGGTGCATCAAGGTCTGCAGCAGTATTCATCACTGCGGAAGACGAAGATTCTACCAGTGTGCCTATGGGGGCATGAAAAAGGTAACTTTGCCCGGAATTTAAAGTAGCTGTGGCCACACCACCAATTTTGATGATCGTGTTATTCTCAATAGCCATAATGCTATATATAGGGGTGTGCGATGAACCTGCAAGATTACCATCGCGGTAATAACCTACCCTAAAAGCATTACCAATTGCAGCATCGCCAAAACTGAACAAAGAAGCATTTCCCTTAATATCACCATCTCCGCCATCACTACCCAGTGCATCCGAGGCAACATTTCTTAAATTAACAGCAATTGAAGCGGTAGCTTCTACAACAATACCTGCGGCTGATATTACCGTATTTAAACTATAGGCAGGAACATCTTTTGGCAAACCAGCAAAACGATAGGTAAAGGGATTGTTTTGTGAACAGCTAAAAGTAGTAATCAGGGTGCCATCACTCTTTTTAATGGTCCCGGTGATGGTTGTAACATTATCTGTAGTAATTACTATTTCGTTGGCTTTGCTCCAGTATTGCCACGGGGCAGGTGCAATATAATGTTTGGAATAGCTAATAGCCTGATAATAATTGGCTTCCGGTGTTTTTTTTGCAAGATAATTTGTAAATGGATCAGCTGTAACCGAAACAGTTATGGCATAGGCAAATGCTCCCACAAAAGTGGGTAAAAGAGAGGTAATTATAACAAAAACTAACCTAAGTAGCGCTTTAATCATTTATGGTTTAATCAGCCTCCAAACCAATACCATACACATCAATTTCATCCAAATCCTGCAAAAGCAGGTTAGATAAAGTTGAGACAGCAGGTTATTACTCCATTGTAGGATTAATAGCCTATTTTAAAATGTAAAATTTCAGTTTAAGGATTTCTTCAACACTAAAATACCTGAAATATTATTCGCTCAAATATGGGCTGTGTTAATTTTACACCAACTTAAATGGGTGTTTTTTCACCATTTTCATATAGCTATAATTAGGTATTATTTAAACTACATTATTGTGTTGCTTTTTGAATGAAAAATTGATTGTAGAAACTAAAATTATTGTAAATAAACTACTCATAAATAAGTAATTATGATCATAGTGAATTGGTTATTTTAAATTCTGACCTTTCTGCTGCTGCATTATTGTAAGAGCGGCCGCTTTAGTTAGTTTTTTTTGATGAAACGGGATAAATAAAAGCGGGATTCTGAACGGATATCAGTGCAATATTAAGCTTGTGTGAAATTTTGGGAGGAAATTTTTGCCTTTCAATCGGGAATTGTTGGGTCATTTGCCAATCATGTATATAATGCTAGGTATAATAGGGAAGATGGGGTTAATGAATTTATTAGTAGCTTTAATAAAATAAGCAAAGACTGGAAAATAGGAGACAATGTTGTTTCCGGAAGTGGTTACCCAATATATTACAAAGGTGAAAAGTATTATGCACCCGTAAAAATGCTAAAAAATCCTTCAGAATAGATGAAAAAAATGTCTTTATTAATAATAATTATGTCGTTTCTTTCTTGTAAAAGAAATAATGATATACTAAATATTATAGAATACCAAGATGATGGTAGCTACTGGATACAAAAAGAGCAATTAAAAAATAGTTTGTATGCTTACAGTAAGCTTCAGTGGGTTTTCTACGCTGATGGTTCAACTGAATCGTTTTCTTCATCAGAGGAAAATAAGAAAGGTAGCCCATCACTGTTAAATATTGAAAGTTCAAGTAAGGGAACGTGGACTTTTAATGAAAAAGATAGTACTTTTAGGATTTGTGCTGTTTGTGTGTTTAAAATAGAAAAGATCAGCCAGGATACTATTTTTATGAGCGGGAAAGGTTATAATGGTAATTTTATACTTGTTAAACATAATTAGGGGCTTTTATACTTTAGCCTGGCCATAGCGCCAGGCTTTTTTGGTACTAACAAAATTATAAGTTAAACTTACGGCTTTGGAGATTAAGGTAAATAATGGATGTTGACGTTTAGTTTGAAATGAATAGATTAACAGCTCTATTTACATTTAGTGAGGGCATAAGTCAGGCATAGCTTCAGCCATTTTCCCTAAGACTTGTGCAAGATTGGGGCAACAGGCCTAAAATGTACGCAATGACAAAAATCTACCTAAAATTGATTCCAAATTAGATATTGCTACTAGAACTAATCATATGACTAGGCCGATGTACACTCATTAGAGTTGCCAAACTCTTTATTAGACTTAGGAATCAAAGAAGGTGAAATAACAGAATCACGATTTAGTTATGAAAAAAAAGACAGTACCCATTATTTTATTTGGTTGGGAATATCATCAGACGAGTCTAAATTTTATTATTCAGACACTAAAAAATGGGAAAATATTTATAGAGAAATGAAATAATAAATGCAATAGTCATATCCCTAAGCGGTTGTAGCGTCTTGTTTAAATCAAAATGTGACTTACCTGCCAAAGTCTGGCAGTTTAAAAAATGGCTTACTTTATTGGCACTTTTAAGGTTATAAGTTGTAGAACAGATGATTGTGTTCTCTTTGAAATAAGTAGATTAATAGCTCAAATTGCCATTTAATGAGAGTGCAAGTCAGCCCATAACTTAATCTTCTAGCACTAAGATTGCACCAGATTGGGGAATTATATAATGTTTAGCCATATTGTAAATTCATTGTTATTGCACCAGCGTATAATTTCCTGATCCGCTAATCTTTTCCCCACTATTGAGTGTACCGGTAAAGGTAAAACTATTCAGGCCAGTTTTGGTTAACGTTAGGTTTGGCGCGGTATAACGGTATTTTCCGTTCTCGAACCAGAACAGGATGGCATGTAGGGAGCAGGATTCGCCTGCATTATCAGATACAAAAGTCCCACTATCGGCTTTTGGCATGGCGTATATTGTTAGTTTTTTTCCATCGCTGGCATCGGGCTCCAAGCCGATGCGGATGCTTCCAGGGCACTGTACATTATCTATTACCGCTCTGACACTATAGGTTCCACTGATTGTCTGCAGGCTAATCTCACCTGTGTTCTGCTTGGCCGAACCCGTTCCAGTTCTTTGAACAGAACCCGATGTTTGTCCATTACTCAATCCCGCAGATGTACCGGATCCCAGTCTGGAAACTGTATTCGAGCCCGTGCTTGAAGCAGTACTTGTACCACCGCAGTTGGATACACAGTACTTTGTCCCGTTGAGGCAGTTATACGACGGGCCACCTTTTACTTCACTATAGGTCGATATAAAGAACTCCATAGAACCTCCCTGTGGTAATATTTTGTTATATCCAGGTGTATGGGTATACAATTGTCCCGGATCGAGTGTAAAAAGCCCACCATTCATCTTTTCTTTAGTTTTACCATCTGCGGCAACGATCCATGGCCCAAAGGTGAAACTTACGCGTTTGTCTGAGCGGTTCTCGATACGCCAATTGTACGCGTAGGCGGTTACCGACGGTTCATAACCCAAAGATTTATAAGATATGTAAAGATTTGGAAAGCAAGGCGCTTGTTTGGCCACGCTCCAATCTGTTTTGTTGTAGCCGCGGTTTTGAGCGGAAACCCTATAGAAACTTAATAACATCAATAAAAAAAGGCAAAATCTTTTCATGATAATAATTATTTGTTTGATATTATAAATTTCACCAATTGTCAGAATAGAAACAATAGCTAGTGCTAGCTATTTACGGCCTCATACCCAACCTGTCTCGAAGGCTTTCCTGATTAGCTCCTGGGGCGTCCGGACCTGTGCCTTTCGAAGAATGTTTTTCCTGTGTGCATTAACAGTATGGATGCTGATGTAAAAAGCATCTGCAATTTCCTTGCTGCTAAGACATGATACAATTAGTTTCAGCACTTCGCGCTCTTTAGGAGTGAAGGGGTCTGTGGATGGGCTAAGGTCAACATCGGTGCAAATGTTAAAATAGGAAGGTTCGCCATCTAACCCAATGATCGAAAAGCAGGGTACACCCTCCGGCTTGATATGTGTGATATCGGTATCTATATCTAAAGTACGGTAATAATTCTTTTCGTCATAGTCAATTTGTACTGCTTGGTGAAGGAGCCTGATATAGTGACCATCCTTTGCTTTCATACGTAGATCGTACTGCATCTTGTATTTAGGGATTTTTTCGAACGGAAGCGTGAAAAAAAACTCAGTAATGCGCCGTTCAAACTCCAGGAAATAGGGCTTGTCTTCTGGATGCAAAATGTCAAGTAACCGGAGAATATTCATTTCTTCAGGCGCATAGCCCAGCACGCAGCTTATACCGGGACTTACGAACTCCAGTTCAGCCTGAAAAATATTGAATATGTAGTAATAGTAAGTACCGGGCTGGAACAGGTGCAGAAGACGTTTATGCAGTTCAATTTGTAGCTCAAGCTCGTGCGGCCGACCGGAATCTTCTTTAACAACAGTACGCCAGATTTTTTTAGCGGATTGGTACAACGAAGTATTTTGATTAGACATGGGATGAAAACGCTAAGTTGATTACGTTACTTAAATATAACAATAAATTATTATTGTCATATATGTGCATATTCAGGTAAAAAACTATGGATCACAATTGACGTTTAGGCTTAAAGCTATAATTTACAAAGAATGATTCTATGATTCTTCTCGCCGATAAATAGCGGTCATATACAATGCTAGGTGAGATACAGGTCTTCCGCTTATAGCATTTTTACCCAGAACTTTAAAGTATTAATAGACGATATACCGGTCACTGGTTCACCGAACATCTGGCACCGAATGGTAACCTGGTCTTTTGATCCTTTCCTGTCTGTACCGGATTCCGTAGGGCTTGTACAAAAGACCTTTGTAGAGAATCCGGGCTTGTATAAGTTAAAGAATTAATGCTTTTTTGATACATAAACGCACTTTTCACACTACTTAAACAAACTGGGTATTAATTTAAACAATTGTGCTATCCTTAAAATGGGAGTTGCATTAGCTTCGAATACTAAATATATATTAACCATTATCTTTCCTTCAGGAGGTGACGTTGAAGTAAGTACAACCGGTACTTATTCTATAACACTTAGTACTGATCTTAAAGCCGGTGTGGTGCGAAAGGCAGATCATCGAATGATCAGGAAATCTAAAAAGAGGTGGTTTTTATTGTAAACAGTTAACCAAATAATATGAACCAAACTGAGCAAACGCTGATGAAAATACCCTGTTAAGTCCCGGTGCGGGTTGAAATCGTTCAACAGGTATCGAATACTAATCTCTAACCAAAATAAACCAAATCTTATGACAGAAAACTACTACTACTTTAAAGGGGAGGTAATCCGCTCTATCCTAACTAAAACAGCTTTTTCATCTGTTTTTATAATCCTATCTAATTAGGACTGGTATATAATTATCCAATTCTATTTCTCTTTAAATGATTTAAATAATGGAAAAAATAAACAAGATGGGTAATGATGTACGCTCCAGATATTGGGGGCTAAAGCAGCTGTTGCCTGTGATGTATTTAATATTGATTGTCTCCCTGATGTTAATGGACACGGCTGCAGCACAACAGCGGCGAAAGATAACGGGGACCGTAGCTGATGAACAAAAACAGTTACTAATCGGAGCTACCGTTGCTGTAAAAGGGACTAATTCTAAAGTGTTAACCGGCACAAATGGTGAATTTGCTATAGAGGTGCCTGCCGACCGGCAGATACTGACCATTGCATACGTTGGTATGAAATCTCAGGATGTGAGCGTTGCCGGCAAAACGACGGTAAGTGTAATCATGAAGCCTAACTCTGATCAATTGAATGATGTGGTGATTGTAGGTTACGGCGTCCAAAAGAAACAAAGTGTTGTTGGAGCAATTACCCAAACTACCAGCGAGGTGTTGGAAAGAACAGGTGGAGTATCCAGTTTAGGTGCAGCCTTAACCGGGAATTTGCCAGGTGTAATCACTACCGCCAGTACCGGAATGCCCGGAGATGAAGATCCTCAGATTCTTATCCGGGGTCGCAGCACCTGGAACAATGCCAGCCCGCTTATTTTAGTAGACGGGGTTGAACGATCGATAAATAACATCGATATCAGTTCGGTAGCCTCAGTATCTGTGCTTAAAGATGCCTCAGCCACTGCGGTGTTTGGGGTAAAAGGAGCAAACGGGGTCATCCTGGTGACCACCAAAAGGGGGCGGGAAGGAAAGGCAGAAATCCGGGCAGCTGCTAATACAGTCGTTAAATCAGCGTCCAAATTGCCAGGGAAGCTCGATTCCTACGACATGTTTCAGGTGCGTAACCGGACAATCGAATATGAATTAGCGCTTGCCCCCGGAGCCTGGAGTTCATATCTTCCGGAAGCCGTAATGCAAAAATATCGCTCACCCGCTAATCTCGAAGAGTCTGAGCGTTATCCAAATGTAGATTGGGTAAATACCTTGTTTAGAGATAATGCAATGTCTTATAATGCCAATCTTAATGTAAGTGGCGGCACATCATTTGTGAAGTATTTTTCTGCTGTTGATTACCTTGATGAAGGAGATCTGTTTAGAAGGTTTGGGAACGACCGCGGATATAACGGAGGCTACAGTTTCAAAAGGTTAAACGTAAGAAGCAACCTTGATTTTCAATTGACACCATCAACAGTGTTCAGAACAAATATCTCTGGTTCAAGAGGTACATCCGAGCGACCATGGATTGACGTTAACCCTTATAATACCTGGACTGCTGCTTATTCCGCCGCACCAAATCTCTACCTCCCTGTTTATTCAGATGGGACATGGGGATACTATAAGCCAAATGAGCAACAAAGTTTAAACTCTGTCCGGATTTTATCTACCAGCGGTCTTCAAACAACCACGACTTCCCGTATTACCACAGATTTTACCCTTGACCAAAGCCTGAATGCTCTTGTTAAAGGATTAAGTTTAAAAGGAACACTATCTATCGATAATACATTTATAGAAGCCGGACGCGGAATTGATGACCGGAATAACGGAACACTTAGTAAATACATCGACCCTGAAACAGGAGTAGTAAGTTATTCGCAAACTAAGGATGCCGCAACAGAGCTGGAATGGAGGGAAAGCGTAAGATGGGCGAGCAGGGCTGGCGATGTTAACGATGGTGCAACTTACCGCAGAATGTTTTCTCAAATGCAAATCAATTATGCCAGAACCATCGCTCAAAAGCATAATTTAACAGCAATGGGGCTTTGGAGTAGAGATAATACAGCTACGGGAAGTATTATTCCATCTTATCGTGAAGACTGGGTTTTTCGTACTACTTATAATTATATGGGCAGGTACAGCCTTGAATATAATGGGGCTTATAACGGTTCAGAGAAGTTTGGGCCTGCTTATCGTTTTGATTTCTTTTCATCTGGAGGTCTTGGATGGATGATTTCTGAAGAAAAGTTTATGAAACCGGTCAAATTCATCAATTCTTTAAAACTACGCGGATCTTATGGAGAGATTGGTGATGATGGTGGTTCGCCAAGATTTGCCTTTTTAACGAACTGGGCATTTGGGGGAACAACGCCACTCGGTATTACTGGAGAAACGGCCGAAAACAGCCCTTACAATTGGTATAGGGAAACTGGTGTTGGTAATCCCAACGTTCGTTGGGAGAAAGTGGTAAAGAAAAATATTGCACTTGACTTTGGTATCTTCGGAAACATGATTTCCGGAAGTGTAGATTTCTTTCAGGATAATCGCAGTGACATTCTTACCGGTACTGCCCGTGCTGTTCCAAGTTATTATGGCGCCCAGCCACCTACCTTTAATGTAGGTAAGGTACGTTCCAGAGGTTTTGAAATTGACATCCGGTTTAACAAAAAAATCAGCAGCAATTTTACAATATGGAGTAACATCAATTATACCCGTACAAAAAACAAAGTGATTGATGCCGACGTAGCCGAGTTATTGCCGGAATATGCAAAGCCTGTCAATAAACAGATAGGACAAGCTTATACTTATGTAAGTCAGGGCTACTATAATACATGGGATCAGCTTTATGGAAGTACGATGCATAATGCTAATGATCAGCAGAAGCTCCCCGGTAACTACCACATTGTTGATTATAATGGCGACGGTATTATCGATGCAAATGACAACATACCTTATGGTTACTCCGGTTCTCCTGAAAACACTTACAATGCGACAATAGGTTTCGAGTGGAAAGGGTTCAGTGCCTTTGCTCAATTTTACGGTGTAAATAATGTTACCCGTCAAGTCGTATTGGGAACATTTTCCGGAAAAAATACTGTTGCTTACGCGGAGGGAAGTTACTGGTCTAAAGATAACACAAATCCGGACGGACCGATGCCACGTTGGGAAACAACGCCAGCAGGTTTTTACGCGGCAGACAGGTACTTCTATGATGCATCTTACCTGCGTTTAAAAAATGCGGAGATTGCTTATACTTTTAGGCAAGATTGGGTTAAAAAAGCAGGTATCTCGAGTATCCGTTTATTCCTGAATGGAAACAATTTACACGTCTGGACCAAGATGCCGGATGACCGTGAAGCGAATTATCAAAGTGCTGGCGGACAAGGATGGGCATCACAGGGCGCTTATCCTACCGTAAAACGATATAATCTAGGCGCTAATTTCATTTTCTAAACATGATCATTATGAAAAAATATATAAAATCCTTATTATTAATAGGGATGATTTGGATGGGAACCGGAATGATATCTTGTAAAAAATATTTAGACAGAGATCCGGAAGCAACTGTGTCCGCTGAATCGGCCTTCAAAGACTTTCGTAGTTTTCAAGGGTTTACCGAAGAACTTTATAATTGTATTCCAGATTTTACCAACCGGTACTGGACCAATAGTTTTAACTGGGGTGAAGATGAAATCCAGTCTACAGTTCAAAATTTCCACTTCGTTAACAAAATTGATAATGGTGATTTTTGGGGTTGGCAACGAGAATTTGACGGATGGGGAGCAGGATTTTTAGACAATGCCAACGCGAATACCAATAACGATCGCTTTACCAAAGGCCTGTACCCGTTAGCCTGGTATGGCATTCGTAAAGCCAATTTAGGTCTTGAGAATTTAAACCTGATGGTAAACGCAACTGACGAAGAACGTAATTTGATCAAAGGTCAGCTGTTGTTCTTCAGGGGTTGGTTCCATTTCCAGCTCATTCAATATTTCGGAGGATTGCCATATATTGATAAAGTATTACCAGCCGACGAAGAACTGAGATTGCCCAGATTAAAATATCAGGAATGTGCTGCAAAAGCGGCACTGGATTTCAGAGCAGCTGCAGATCTTTTGCCAATTAACTGGGATAACACAACAGCGGGGATCCAAACCCTGGGTAAAAACCAGTTGCGTATCAATAAGATTATGGCATTGGGTTATTTAGGTAAAAACTACCTGTGGGCCGCCAGTCCATTGATGAACTTAGAATCTACCGGAAGCAAAACTTATAATATAGAACTGAGTAAAAAAGCTGCAGCAGCATTTGCAGAATTGTTGAAACTAACAGAAAGCGGAGCCGCTCCTCATAAGTTGTTGCCTTTTGCGCAATACAGCACCAATTTTTATACAACCGGCCAAAATTTCTTAATCCCCGGTGGGACTGAAGTGATATTTACAGGGCCGTACTGGGGAGCACATGGTTCGACTTATGGTACTGCAAAACAATATACGCCGGCAATAGTAGGTGCCGATGCGCTGGTATTTGCCCCGACCGCGAATTATGTCAATTACTATGGGATGAAAAATGGCCTGCCCATTTCGAATTCAGCACAGGCAGATCCTAATGGTTCGGGATATGATCCGCAATTTCCCTGGCGTGACCGTGATCCAAGGTTCTACAACGATATTATATACGACGGTGTTAAAGTGGTGCAGGGAACTTTGGCAGCAAATATGGAACCCCATCGATATGCAAATTTATTTACAAACGGAAGCTATAGAGATGAACGTTCAGGTAGCCGCACAGGGTACATGATGTTCAAATTTGTGCCCAGAACTGCCAATAACTTTGATCAGGGATGGAATTATGGACTGAATCTGAATATCAAGGTTTCCTACATGCGTTTGGCTGATATCTACCTGATGTACGCCGAATCGGTTGCGGCAGGATACGACTCTCCGGGGGCAACCGCAGAGGGATTTAGTAAAAGTGCCGTGGATGCGATCAACGTGATCCGGGACAGGGCTGGTGTCGGACATGTCGCCGCGCAGTTCTTAGGATCTGCAACAGAATTCATGAAAGAAGTAAGACGCGAACGAGCCGTTGAACTTGCCTTTGAGGGACACCGGTTCAATGATCTTCGCCGCTGGCATTTGCTGGCCGAGCTGCCTTATACCTTAAAAACAGCAGCAGAATTTGATCGCGCTGCGCCTTTAAATACGACAACCGACACCAAATTAAACAAGGTTGTAAATTATCGTGAGCGATTAATATTACAGCGTCCGTTTAGTGAAAAGCATTATTGGTTGCCACTTAAACGCGCAGATGTAAATATGTATAAGGAGTTTGCACAAAACCCCGGATGGTAAGGTAGTTCATGATCACAAATAATTAAAGACAAGAATGATGAAATTTTTAAGAAATGCATTGGTGTTGTGTGTCTTTTTTACACTGTTTGCTGGTGTAATCAAAGGTCAGGACGCCGTTAAGATACCTATAAAAGCTGTTGTTCGCGATATCAATGGAAATCCGGTAAAAGGGGCATCCATACGTATTGAAGGAAACGAGGTGACAACCATAGCAAATCAGGAAGGCGAATTCTCTTTAGCAGTAGATGCAAATAGCTCATTTACGGTAAGCGCCAAAGGCTATAAAACCTCGCTGGTAATTGCATTAGCGGGATTAAAGGAAATTACCTTAGCTAAAGATGAGCGGATGGTCAATGTTGGCTTTAAAAACACGGAGGAAAATAATCTTCCTCCCGGGGTTTCAAGTGTTAACCTGGCGCAGCTTTTTGAGAAAAACTTTATCACCTATGGCCTGGACGGTATAGAGGCATTCGCTCCGGGATTTAATGGCAACAACCTCTGGGGGATGAACACCTCGTTAATATTGGTTGATGGGGTTCCGCGGGATGTGAACAGTGTTACAACAAACGAGATTGAGGAAATCACTTTTCTCAAAAGTGCTGCGGCCGTTGCGCTATATGGCAGCAGGGGTGCAAAGGGTGTAATTCTGATTGCTACAAAAAGAGGTGCGCCAACCAGGCAAAAAATAAGCATTCGGTCTAATATAGGATTGAATACGCCAAAAAGATTCCCACAGTATCTGGGGTCTTCTGAGTATATGAGTTTGTATAATGAAGCTTTATTAAATGATGGTTTGACAGCAGCCTATACTCCGGAAACCATTTATAACCACTCCGGTGTTAACCCTTATCGTTATCCAAGTGTTGATTATTACGCTTCAGAATACCTTAAAAGTAGTTTCGCGCGCTATGATGGAGTGGCCGAAATTTCAGGAGGGAATGAGCGCGCCCGCTATTATACCAATGTTGGATTTGTATCTACCGGTTCGCTGATTAATTTCGGTGAAGCAAAAGAAAATAATACAACAGAGCGTTTTAACATTCGTGGAAATGTTGATATGCAGCTCACCAGAGCCCTAAAAGCCCGGGTAGATGCAAGTGCTGTATTTTCTAGCGGCGGCGGAGTAAATACGAATTACTGGGCTAATGCCGCAACGCTGCGTCCTCATCTGTTTACACCTTTAATCCCAATCAATTTATTGGAACAGGGCGATGAGGTGAGCAGGGCAATGATCAAAAATGCAACAATCATTGATGGACAATACATCCTTGGTGGTACTCAATTAGATCAAACCAATCCCTTTGCAGCCATTTATGCAGGTGGTAACAATAAATTTGTACAACGCCAATTCCAGTTTACCACTGGCATTGATGCTGATTTAAAAGGAATCCTGAATGGACTTACCTTTAGTACCAGCTTGGGGATTGATTACCTGAACAGCTACAATCAGGGCTATCGAAATGGATATGCAACTTACCAGCCCAACTGGACAACCTATTCTGGTAGCACGCTAATCGGAAGCTTAACACGCTGGGGAGAAGATACTAAAACCGGAGTTCAGAACATTGCAGATAGTTATTACCGGCAAACCATTTCACTATCCGGCCAGTTTAATTACAATACCACAATCCATAACAATCATCATATCTCTGCAGTATTACTGGGCGCAGCTTATCGTCAATCACAATCTGAAATTTATCAGCCAACAACAAACGCTAATTTAGGCTTGCAGTTCAGTTATGATTTCAACCATAAATATTTTGCTGAACTTACCGGAGCCGTGGTGCGCTCGCCAAAAATGCCACCGGGAAACAGGGTAGCCCTTTCTCCCGCAGCTTCGGTCGGATGGCACCTTAGCGAAGAGCCGTTTTTGAAAAAAGTTGCATTCATTAACGATTTAACGCTAACCGCATCAGCAGGGATTTTAAATACCGATCTTGATTTTGATGAGTATTTTGCCTACGAAAGTATCTATACTGCCACAGGTGGTAACTGGTACGGCTGGAATGATGGTACAGGTACACAGTCTACAGATTCCCGCCGTGGATCCAATATGGATTTAACTTTTGCTAAAAGGAAAGAAATCAGCTTCGGGGTGAAAGGTGCAATGTTCAAGAATCAGTTTAATTTCGGGGCAAATGTTTTTAGAAATAACATCACCGGAATTATAGGCCAAATTAATGTCCTTTATCCGAATTATTTCACTACCGGATTTCCGAGTTCTTCTTTCGTTCCCTACAGCAATTATAATGGCGACCAGCGTACTGGTTTGGATTTTTATTTAAATTTCAATAAGCGGATTGGTGCCATTGATTGGGCTCTGGGAGTGTCTGGCACATATTATACTACCAAAGCAACTAAACGGGCTGATTTGTTAACTTACGAAAATAGCTATCAATACCGTGCAGGCAAACCACTTGATGCAATTTGGGGATTAAAAAGTAATGGTTTTTATATGGATGCCAGCGAAGTGGCGGCAGCAGATGGAATTAATGGTGCAAAACCTGCATTCGGATCAGCACTGGCTCCTGGCGATATCAAATATATTGATCAGAACGGCGACAAAATTATTGATGATAAAGACCAGGTATATCTTGGTCGTGGTGGATGGTTTGGTGCCCCGTTTACAGCAGGAGTGAACTTAACAGCCAAATGGAAAAACCTTACATTATTTGTTTTGGGCACAGGCCGGTTTGGTGCAAGTGCCATGAAAAGTGATAATTATTTTTGGGTAAATGGTAGCGATAAGTATTCGGCAGTAGTACGTGACAGATGGACACCCCAAACAAAAAATACAGCAACCTTTCCGCGGCTTACCACTTCAAACGGCGATAATAATTTTAGGGCATCTGATTTCTGGTTGTACAGTACAGACCGGTTTGATTTATCTAAGATCCAAATTTCCTATACAGTTCCCGATAAATTGTTAAAAAGCAAATTACTGAAAGAACTGGGACTATATGTGGCGGGGTTTAACCTTTTGACAATTGCAAAGGAAAAGGAAATACTTGAGCTGAATTTAGGTGGAGCTCCACAAACAAGGTTATATAACCTGGGCGTAAAGGCAATGTTTTAATTGAATATTAGATTAGAAAAGATGAACAGAATATTAATACGATTTACAGTTGTCGTGGTGATGCTCTCGGGCTGTAAAAAGTTTACCGACCCCGCTCCACAAAATAATGGAGATTTTGAGAACATCTATACAGAACCTGCACTGGCCCATGGGTTATTGCTAAACGGTTACACGCGGCTTCCATCAAATGGCTGGTCTTTTAATGATGTGGCTACAGATGACGCGGTAAGTAATGATATCAATAATAATTTCAGGAAAATTGCCACCGGACAATGGTCGGCTGCATTTAACCCATTGGATCAATGGACAAATGCAAGGGCAGGCATTCAGTATATCAACTTGTTTTTAGCAGAGACCGATAAGGTGCTTTGGGATTCTAAAGATCCGATGTTAAGCAGGATGTTTAACGACCGGCAAAAAGGTGAAGCATATGCTTTAAGAGCCTACCTGATGTCGTATATGCTACAGGCACATGCCGGAAAAGTAGGTGGTACTTTATATGGTTTCCCTCTTGTACTTGACCCCGAAACACCTGCTTCTGACTTTAATAAACCAAGGGCCACATTTGATGCCTGTATCAAACAGATTTACAGTGATTTGGATAAGGCCGAAGAATTGCTTCCTTTAGATTATGCAGATATCAGCAGCACTAGCCAGATCCCAACAAAATATGCCGGAGTTAATGTTGAGACCTATAACAGGGTTTTCGGTAAGTTTTTTAATCAGCGTATGACAGGCCGTATTTCTAAAGCTATTCGTGCAAGAGTGGCATTAATTGGTGCAAGTCCGGCTTTTAGCACAGGTAATACTACCACCTGGGCTGATGCTGCCGGCTATGCAGCAAAGGTACTGGCACTTAATAACTGGTTAGCTAATTTAGATCCCAATGGTGTTACCTGGTATGATAATAAAGCGGAAATTGATGCACTGGCTTCTGGTGCCAGCCCCAGAGAAGTGCTTTGGCGTACAAATGTCGGATCAAATAGTGATTTAGAAGCGGCCAATTACCCACCAACCTTATCTGGTCAGGGCCGTATAAACCCAACCCAAAATCTGGTTAATGCTTTTCCAATGCAAAACGGTTATCCAATTACCAATACCACACAGAGTGGCTATAATCCAGCTGCTCCCTTTACCGGCAGAGATCCGCGTTTAACAAAGTTTATCGTGTACAATGGAAATACGATTGGGCCAACAAACAAGGTAATCAATACCACAACAGACGTGGCAACGAATGATGATGGGCTGAATAGAAAAGAAGTTTCTACACGGACTGGTTACTACATGAAAAAACTGCTAAGGCAAGATGTTAGCCGTACACCAACGGTTAATAATCAGAAGCACTACAGGCCGCATATCCGTTATACCGAAATGTTCCTGATCTACGCAGAGGCCGCAAACGAAGCATGGGGTCCTACAGCAAATGGTGGCAATCCCTATTCTGCTTATGACATCATCAAAGCTATTCGTGCCAGAGCTGGTGTTGGAACTACAAACGGCGATGCTTATCTCGAATCGATTAAAGCAGATAAAGATGCCATGCGCACATTGATTAGAAATGAGCGCAGGCTAGAGTTAGCTTTTGAAGGGTTTCGTTTCTGGGATCTTCGCAGATGGAACGCAACGTTAACCGAACCGGTGAAAGGACTGAGTATATCGCTGGGGAATTACCAGGAAATTAATGTAGAGGCAAGAAACTATCCGGAATATATGAGATTTGGACCAATTCCTTACAGTGAAACCCTAAAGTACAATGCTTTGCAACAAAATACAGGATGGTAATATTCATGCACGATAACAAATAATATAATGAAAAATAAAGTATATATTTTACTTGCACTCGTCTTAGCACTTGGCGCTTGCAAAAACGAAGAATGGGCATTTCCGGATAATGATGTTCAGACTGTTTATTTTGCCTATCAGGGGCCAATCCGGACCATCACGATGGGCGAAGATATTTTTGATACTTCACTTGATAACCAGCACAGATTTCAGATTATGGGTACGGTTGGCGGTGTTTACACCAATAAGGAAGATATTACCATTGGTATCAGTGTAGATAACTCACTCACCCAGGGATTATCTTACCCATCACCATACAGTGGTAGTGTAAGGCCCATGCCGGCTAATTATTATACACTTGCAGCTAACAAAATTGTTATCCCAAAAGGAAGTCTGGTAGGTGGAGTAGATGTTCAGCTAACTGATGCTTTTTTCAATGACCCGTTGTCTGTCAATACCACTTATGTGATTCCTTTAACGATGACCAGTGCGGATCAAAACAAAAAAATCTTGCCAGAAAAAAAATACACCTTGTATGCTGTGAAGTATATCAATACATGGCAGGGTTTCTACCTTCGAAGAGGAAAAGATGTGATTACAGGCAAAAGCGGTAACAGTTCACTCAATCAAAACGTAGTCCGCCACATGAAGTATGTTGAAAATGATGAAATCAACAAGATAAACACACGTTCACTCACCCAGGCTGAGTTTCCTGTCACTTTTAAAGTAACAGGAGGAACCAGCATCAGCCGAACCCTGTTGCTAACTTTCGATAACAAGGGCGATTGTACAATTACAGCTGCTGATGCCAGTTTTACGGCCAGCGGCACCGGGAAATTTGTAAAAAAAGGAGAGAAAAACAGCTGGGGCAGCCAGGATCGGGATGCCCTGTACCTGAATTATCAGATCGACCTGAATGACAGAACCGTGAGTAGCCTGGATACCCTTGTAATGCGCGACCGTGGTGTGAAGGCCGAAACATTTACGCCAATCAAGTAATTATTATTTAAGCTGACAATTGAGAAAATGAAACGATTATACAAAATAGTATTTGGCCTCACCGGAGCAATGTTGCTTGCTTCCTGCCACAAATATGAGGCGCTCGAATTTCAGGTGGATAAGCCAAAAAGCTTTGCGGACCAGGAACAGATCGATGCTTACCAGCCATTAAAAACCTATATTGACAGAATGGCAAGTCCCAAATTTAAATTTGGAGCAGGAGCAAGCCTGCAGTCCTATCTGTCCAAAGGAGTAGTATATAGGCTGGTTAACAGCAATTTTGATGAAATTACGCTAGGTTACGAAATGAAACATGGTGCCGTTGTACAGGCTGATGGAACTCTGGCCTTAGCCAATGTAAAAAACCTGCTGGAGACAGCATCCAAAGCGGGCATTACGGTATTTGGGCATACACTGGCCTGGCATGCAAATCAAAATGCCACCTATTTAAAAGGATTGATCGCTCCGGTGGTAATTCCTTCAAGCGGTGGCCCTACCTGGGATCTGGTAATTGGTGCAGATTTTGAAACCGATAATGCCTCAGTTTATCAATCCAATACCAACGCTGTTGCCTCTTTTACCGCTGCCGGAGAAGGCTTTAATGGTACAGGGCGGGCTTTGAAAATCAGCAATTCGGCAGTAAGAACCAACGATTATGACGCGCAATTATTTCTTAAGTTCCCGGCAGTAGCAGTAGGAGAGCGGTACGAGCTTAAAATGAATGTACGTTCTGATGTAGCAGCGTCTTATCCTACACAGGCCCACATCACGCCAGGCGCATACAAGTTTTATGATTTTTTTGGCACAATTTCTTCAACGCCAACCTGGACAACTTATACCAAGGAAATTACCGTTACAGCAGATATGGCAACAAGTGGTTCTGTCGCTTTTAATCTGGGAAAAACAGCAACAAATTTCTATTTCGATAATATTACGCTTAAAAAATACAATCCGCTTGGTGGCAGTATAATTGTTGAAAAAACTGCAGAGCAGAAGAAGGCCATTTTAACTGCTGCATTAGATAACTGGATTAAAGGTATGGTTACCGCTTCAAAAGATTATGTTAAAGCCTGGGATGTGGTAAACGAACCGATGGATGACGCAAAGCCGGCTGAACTTAAAACTGCTGCGGGCAGAACTTCCATAGCAGCAGATGAATTCTTTTGGCAGGATTACCTGGGGAAAGATTATGCGCTGCAGGCGTTTCAATTGGCCAGGCAATATGGTAACGCTACTGATATTCATTTTATTAATGATTATAACCTGGAATCTAACATCGATAAATGCAGGGGATTGATTGATTATGTAAAGTACTTGGAGGGTAAAGGTGCAAAAATTGATGGTATTGGTACGCAGATGCACATTGTGGCCACTGCTGATAAAGCTAAGATTGAAGAAATGTTCAGGTTATTAGCAGCAACCGGTAAACTGATCAAAATATCAGAACTGGATATGGGTTTTACAGGAAATATAAAAACTGCACAAGCTACGGCTGAGCAATATGCTGCTCAATCCGAGATGTACAAATATGTAATCAGGAAATATTTTGAACTTATTCCTGCAGCCCAAAGATATGGAATAACCATATGGGCACCTCAGGATAGTCCTGCCAACTCAAGTTGGAGAGCAGGAGAACCAATTGGCTTGTGGACAGAGGGTTTTGTGAGAAAACCAGCCTATGTCGGCGTAGCCGAAGGCTTGAAAAATAAATAAAAATTTACCTGCGGGTTTAAAGCCAGGAATTTCGGTTAACGTTATTCCTGGCTTTTTATTGCATTAGCGATGATCCCTGCCAGGGGCTACTGCAATTTAGGCTTCTCTTCCCCTTTCCATAAATTATCTCCTCATTGTTTACCGGTCATCTTTTGCTACCCAGGACATTAAAATTTAATATAGTTATGCAATCGATTGTTTTTTTCGAAAGTAAGTGATATATTCGGTTTAGAATTAGTCAGGTTTAGGCTTGGTGTGGAGCTAACTTCTAAAAAATAACCAAATATTAACGCTGTAGATGATGTATTTCTGTAAGAAAACCGGACTTAGGATCGTAAAAATCCATATTTCTTCAAAAATTATATACAGCCATATTTCTCAGATTTTATAAGCATGAACATAAAATCCTATCTTTCGCTTTGTGCATTGCTTTTAACCATTTTGTTGAGTAACCTAAAGGCTAAAGCTGAGGTAAAATTGCCACAGCTAATCAGTAATCGAATGGTGTTGCAACGAAATGTGAATTTAAAGATATGGGGCTGGGCGAATCCACATGAGAAGGTCAAACTTTCCTTTAACAATCGAAAGTTTGAGACAATTGCAAGCGTTGATGGGAAATGGTTGATTATACTTCCCAAAATGAAAGCCGGAGGTCCATATACCATGACTATTGAAGGGCAGAACTCGATTACATTAACCGATATTCTAATTGGAGATGTATATTTTTGTGCTGGGCAATCCAACATGGTATTAGCCATGGAAAGACTGAAAGAAAACTATCCAAACGAGGTTAAGGATGACAATTTTCCTCAAATCAGGAATTTCTTTGTGCCGACAAAAGCTGATGTGTCCAAAGTATCTCCCGATTTGCCAAAAGGGGAGTGGAAGTTAGCATCAGGCAAAGAATTACTTGAATTTGGAGGAGTTACTTATTTCTTTGCAAAAAAACTGTACCAAGAATACAAAATTCCAATTGGTATCATCAATTCCAGTGTAGGTGGAACACCGGTAGAGGCCTGGATGAGTATAGATGCATTTAAGGATTTTCCTGCAATTGAAGCTCAAATTAAAAATTTTAGGGATACCGCTTACATGAATAGTCTAAAAGGAAATGGGCTATCTATACCCGCTAAAACCTTCCAACTATCCTATGTGCCAAAAACATGGCATAGATTCTGGATGCCCGGCTATTGGGCAGATCAGGGAGCGAGAAACCTGAATGGCATCCTTTACTTTAAAAAAGAAATTGATGTTCCTGCAGGGATGACAGGTTTACCGGCAAAACTTTTTATAGGCCGTATTATCGACGCTGATTCCACTTTCATAAATGGTGTTTTTGTGGGTAACATTACTTATCAGTACCCTCCACGAAGATACAATGTACCGGCAAATCTGCTAAAGCCCGGAAAAAATATCATTTTAGTAAAAGTTACCAACACAAGCGGTAAAGGGGGGTTTGTTCCTGATAAAAATTATTCATTACAAGCCAACGGACAAATAATTGACTTACGAGGAGAATGGGATTACCAGGTGGATCAGGTATTTCCTAAACCAACATATTCCCAGCCGGCACAACAAATTATCCAGCCAATTGTTGCGCAAAATTCTCCGACCGGACTTTACAACACCATGGTTGCACCAGCTATCAACTATGCTATAAGTGGCTTTTTATGGTACCAGGGTGAAACAAATGCCGGGAAGCCTGGAGCGTATGCTAAACTGTTACCTGAACTGATTAAAGACTGGCGGAATAAATGGGAATTGGGCGATATTCCGTTTTTATTTGTGCAATTACCCAATTATATGGATGTTGACTATGTTCCTGTTGAAAGTGACTGGGCACAGCTTCGACAAAGCCAGCTCCAAACCTTAAAGGTAGTGAATACGGGAATGTCGGTTGGGCTTGATGCCGGCGAGTGGAACGATATTCATCCCCTAAATAAAAAACAAATCGGCGAGCGCCTGGCTTTGTGGGCCGAAAAACTGATATACCGTAAAAAAAATGTGGTTTATTCTGGCCCGATCTATAGATCTGCAACGGTTCGGGGCAATAACATGATTTTGAATTTTGATCACGTAGGAAGTGGGCTGATTGCAAAAGGAGAACCCAAACTTTATCACTTCGCCATTGCCGGTGCCGATAAAAAATACGTTTGGGCCCAGGCTAAAATTGAAGGTAACACCGTAATTGTTTGGAACGATAGTATTTCCAGTCCGGTTGTTGTTCGTTACGCGTGGGCGGATAATCCTGAAGGCGCAAATTTATATAATGCAGAAGGGCTGCCGGCAGCTCCATTTGAGGCTGAAATAAAATAGCTTAAAATAGGAGGATCTGTGTTATGTACAAACCAAATTTAAATCCATAGTGTACCTGGGGACTAAGGGAGTACAGTTACAATTCAGCTCGCTTAAAGGACGAATTTATTGTTATGATGTTAAAACAAGTATCAAACATAGGCTTAATGTCACTTCTGGTGATATTGTTATTGACCTACAGTAATGTAAAGGGCCAAAATAGCCCCAATTTTATTACCCTTAATACTAAAAATGGTCTGTCTTCAAATACTGTAAATACAATTCTGCAAGATCATAACGGCCTTGTGTGGTTTGGAACCAATGATGGGCTGAATAAATTTGATGGTACCAATTTTACAGTATATACCAGTAAAAGTGGTGATAGTACGAGCATCCCGTCCAATAATATCTCGGCACTTTTAGAAGACCGTAAAGGAAGACTTTGGATTGGTACGAACGGCGGGGGCCTGGCTTATTATGATGCCAAGCAAAATACATTTAAATCTTTTATAGGGGAAGGTATCCCGAATCGGAATATCCCATTTAATGTATTAACGCTTTATGAAGACAGAAGCGGAAATATCTGGGTAGGCACTTTTGGTGGGTACCGGGTAATCAATACCAAAACCTTCAAGGTAAGGAACGTAGGGATCAATGCATTGATGGGCAATGGCTCCAGTGTGCTTTCTTTTCTTCAGGGTAGCGGTAATAAGTTATGGATTGGTACTAATGTAGGGCTCTTGGCACTTAACTTAAATAGTGGTGCTACCGAGAAATTTATCCATAGTCCTGCTGACCGGTCAAGTCTCACCGACAATTTCATCAAAACTATTGTGAAGGATGAAAAGGGGCATATATTTTTTGGGACCAATAACGGGCTCAATATGTTGATGGATGACGGAAAGCATTTCAAATCATTTTTGCAATCGGGTAAACTGTTTTCCGACGATATTATTTATTCGGCCAGATTGCAAAAAGGGGGTAAATTGTGGTTAGGGACAGAAGATGGGGTCACTATTTTTGATACCAATACCGGGATTTTCTCCACTATTCGTCCCAATAAACGCGAGTCCTTTGGCCTCAGCCATAAATCGGTTAGAAGTATTTGTATGGCTAATAACGGGATTATCTGGCTGGGTACCTATCAGGGAGGTGTTAATAAGTTCGATCCGAATTTGGCCCTGTTTAACCTGAAGCGGAGCAGCCCATTTGACCCCAAAGGACTTTCCTCACCCATTGTTACTTCTTTTGCAGAATTCTCCAGGCGAAAAATATTTGTAGGCACAGATGGTGGAGGATTACACTTTTTCGACCGTGATAAAGGAGTGTTCGAGCATATCGATATTAAAAGTAAAATTGATTTTTCCCGAAACCCACTGGCTATACTAGCATTGACGCTTGATTCGCGGGGTACACTTTGGGTTGGAACGTACCAACATGGCTTATTTGCCTATAATACGAAAACCAAAACGTACAAACAATTTCTGGCCGGACCATCGGCTGCTGATCTTAGCCAAAATGAAATTTTCTCTATTAAAGAAGATAGCAAGGGTCTGATATGGATTGGCACAAACGGAACCGGCGTTAATGTATTTGATTATAAAACGAATTCATTTACCAGGTATGGTACACATTCCCTGCCGCCTATGATTCTTCCCAGCAATGGTTTCATACGGGCAATTGTTGAGGATCCTCATGGAGATATGTGGCTGGCATCCAGCGGAACTGGAATAGCCGTATTTCAGCGTAACAACGGAAAATTCAAGGCATATCGAAAAGCAAATGGTGGGCTTTCCAATGAAGTGGTATTGAGTTTGTTATGTGATAGTAAAGGAAATATATGGGCGGGGACTGACGGCGCCGGACTTGATTTTTTCAATCGCAGTACTGGAAAATTTACCAATTTTAATGAAACAAATGGATTGTCTAACGCTATTGTTTACAAAATACTGGAGGGCAGCGACGGACTGATTTGGTTCAGTACGGATAACGGCATTAGTTGTCTTAATCCTGAAACAAAAAAAATAAAAAATTTCGGCCGTCCCAACGGGATGCAAGACAGCCCTTTTATACTGGGTTCGGGAATCAGTACTTCGGATGGCGAGCTTTATTTTGGGGGGCAAGACGGTTTCAACTATTTTAACCCCCTTGAATTGCCCTCCAATAAGGTGGTTCCAAATGTGCTGCTTACCGAACTCAAGGTTGCAAATGCTGTTATAGTTCCTGGCGAAAAATCACCTATTCAGGAGCAAATTGGTTTCGCAAAAGAAATTAAACTGAGCTATGGGCAGAATTTTTCAATTAGTTATGTTGCACTTAATTACACTGCGCCGCAGCAAAACCATTATTCTTACCGGCTTGTTGGCTTGGATCATGACTGGAATGAAGTAGGAAAGGAGAAGACAGCATACTATACAAATCTGGATCCTGGAGAATATATTTTTCAGGTAAGGGCAAGCAACAACGATGGGGTTTGGAGCGATAAAATCACATCAATTGCTGTTCATATACAACCACCTTTATGGAGAACTACTTATGCTTATATTTTTTATGTGATATTATCGGGTACAATCCTTTTTGTTATTAGACGACGGGGCATTCAGCGTATTAAAAAGCAGCTTGCCATTGAACAGGCCCAAATTAACGCGGAAGAAAGAATACTGCAGCAGCGGAGAGATGCCGAACGGGCTCATGCATTGGACATACAAAAGATCAAATTTCTCACCAATCTAAGCCATGAGTTTAGAACACCGATTTCGTTAATCTTAGCACCTGTTGATAAGTTGCTTGCCGTTAAACAAGAACCTGCTGTAGCTGGTCAGGTAAAGATGATCCGAAGAAATGCCCGGAGACTGTTAAATCTGGTCAATCAATTGCTCGATTTTAGAAAAATGGAAGAGCAGGAATTGAAGCTGAACTTAAACGAAGCTGACCTTATTACTTTCATCAGCGAAGCTGCAGAGGCATTTCAGGATCTTTCCGAACGCAGGAAAATTTCACTTCGCGTCAACAGCCACATTAAAAAGCTGAGAACGAATTTTGATCAGGATAAAATGGAAAGGATTATTTTTAATCTGCTTTCCAATGCATTTAAATTTACAAAAGAAGGTGGGGAAGTATGCCTTGACATGTTCCTAAAAACACCCGCCAATCAGATTAAACCTGTATTTTGTATCGAGGTTTCTGATACCGGAATAGGAATCGCCAATCAAAGTAAGGGTAAGGTGTTTGACCGCTTTTTTATGGATAACAATGTCAGTGCTATCTTAAACCAGGGTAGTGGGATCGGGCTATCGATTGTTAAGGAGTTTGTAGAACTGCATGGTGGGCAGATTACCGTAGAAAGCGAACTTGGAAAAGGAACTGTATTTTTGATTTCGCTACCAGTAGAGATAGCAAATGAAGAAGAGGGGCTGAAGATTGACGATACAGCTTACAGCTTGATTAATGAAGAAAAGGATGAATCCGTTGGAGAACCGGTAACTGCTGAATCCAAAATGGCAACTATCCTGCTGGTTGAAGACAATGAGGAATTTAGGTTTTACCTAAAAGATAGCTTGCAGCCGTTTTACCAGATCATAGAAGCGGCAAATGGTAAAGAAGGCTGGCAAAAAACACTTTCGGGACACCCACAATTAGTTGTTACTGATATCAGTATGCCGGAAATGAATGGTATTGAGCTAAGCCAGAAAATAAAGGCAGATAAAAGAACAAGTCATATCCCGGTTATCCTGCTAACTGCAATTAGCGGAGAGGACGATCAGATTAAAGGCCTGAAATCTGGCGCCAATGATTACCTTACTAAGCCATTCAATTTTGGAATTCTCCATGCAAAAATTGATAATTTATTGTGGTTTAACCGCACGGTAAAAAATGCATATTCTAAACAGGTGCAGGTACAGGCTAAAGAAATTGAAATTGAGTCAAGTGAGGTTAAGTTGTTAAATAAAATTGTTCAGTATATTGATGAAAAACTGAATAATCCAGAACTCTCCGTAGAGGAACTTAGCAGGCATGTAGGGATGAGCCGGGGTTCTCTCTATCATAAACTGCTTGAAATTACTGGTCTGACACCAATCGAATATATCAGATCTGTAAAACTGGAAAGGGCAGTGGAGTTACTGGAGAAAAGTGATTATAATGTGGCCCAAATTGCATATATGACCGGTTTTGGTACGCCAAGCTATTTTTCAAAGCTTTTTAAAGTTCAGTTTAATATGCTTCCTTCCGAATATATTACTGCAAAACGAAAAGATAAACGTGAAGCTTCAAAAGCTATCTGATTACAAGCGGATGTAAAGTTCTGAATACCTAAACTGCAGCAGGCTGTGTTGCCTTACTCAAAATAACCCCGCAGGTGCTGCAGCACCTGCGGGGTTCCTATTAAACTAACCACAATATTGATCAAATAGTGTAGGTCAGTTAGCTTTTTATCAATTTTTATAGATTAGGGCAGGCTTACATCTAGCGTTTAACCCGTATCCCGGAATAGGATAGAAGCAAATAAACTTACCTGGCCGTAAATGTCCAGAAATCGATATTTACCTCTGGTTTGTCTGCCCCTTTAATGGTTAAGAAAAGATCTTGTTTTCCTGTTGCGCCATCAACTTTGCAGCTCACTTCTTTCCAGGCTTGCGCATTGCCGGTATTAGGTACAGCCAGCGTTCCGATTATTCTTCCTGCAGGACTACCTAAGCGAAGTTCAATTTTATTCTCTTTGCCAATACTCGAGACAGAAGCGGAAAATTTTTTGGCTCCTTTGCCAAAATCTACACCTTTCACTTTTATCCAATCTCCGTTTTTGATGTTTGTTACATTTAACCCACCTTTGCTGCACGTTTCTGTTTTAACGCCTAGCTGATCATTCATGGTTTCGGCTTCCACATGTGCATAGGGATTTAGTCCTTCCACCTGAGGCACTCCATCTGCAGTGTAGGTTACTTGTTCGATGCTTCCATCTGGCTTATAATTAAGCACCTCAATTGCAAGGTTTCTCTTAAATTCTGTAGGAATGCCCAGTTTGTATGCAACAGCCCTGTTATGATAGGCGTGGTACCATTGGCCTTTGAACTCGAAAATTCCCTGATGGTTGTTGTTATTGTTGTTAGGTGGCTGAGCGGCAACAATTCCTCCGTAGGTAAATCCAGTGGTTGGGCTTTTGCTCATCAAATAGTCGATACGCATCTGGGCTTTCGGATTAGTCGAATATGAAAAATAATATATCCCATTGCGTTTATGCATCCAGGAAGCCTCAAAAAATGCAGGTGCAGTGATAGAAGTTGCCGGACCATCTACGCTGATCATATCGCGGTTAAGTTTGATTACCCGGACATTACTATCGCCGTTACCACCAAAGTACATGTAGGCCTGACCGTCATCATCAATAAAGGTCATCGGGTCAAAGAGCCACATATTTGGGGCAGGAAGTACACCTGGTGTTTGTGTTTCAACTAATTTTTTTCCTATCGGATCTTTAAAAGGGCCTATCGGACTGCTGGAAGTAGCTACGCCGATGCCATTGCCACCATTTCCAAAGTATAGAAAAATTTTGCCATCGCGGGCGATTACCGCCGGAGCCCAGGTTCTGCCAGCCCAGGCTACATCTCTTGGCGCTTCAAATACAACACCGTGGTCTGTCCAGTTCTTCATGTCGCTACTTGAAACACAAACAATCGATTTCATTTTATAGCCACTGTTTTTATCGTAAGCGTTTTCATCATCGTTCGAAGCATAAAGATAAACCCTGCCGTTATAAACAAGGGTACCAGGGTCTGCCAAATGACGATAACCGACAATAACTTCATCGGAAAAACTACTTTTAGCTATTATTAAAAGGAAGAGAAAAATGCAGAAAGTAAAAAAGGGTTTAATTTTCATAAAAAGTAAATTTGGTTAGTGTCAATTAATGCTGCTAAAATATCAAGACCTGCATTGCCCGACTAGTTTATTTCGTCATTTTTACTAGCACATTTGGTTATTCTGGCCATTTTCTGTAACAGAATTGATGAATTAAAAAACATTCGTCATATAGATTTGAACAAAATAGTTCATTTACCTATGTAATTTCTGGATAGCTTTGAATACCCGATATAAACGCAGTGTAAGTTGAAAAGCTGCCAAACCTGTATGAAGAATTTTAAACTATTTATCTTCTCGCTTTTATTTTCGCTAATTACGCTTGGTGTTAATGCGCAACGAACAATAAATCCATTCATTTTTGCTGATGTACCCGATCTTTCGATGATCAGGGTTGGTAAAGTATATTACATGAGCAGTACCACCATGCACATGAATCCAGGGGTGCCGATCATGAAATCAACCGATTTGGTGAACTGGAAAATTGTAAGCTACGCTTATGATACCCTTGGAAATACTGACGAATTAACTTTATCCAATGGAAAGTGGGATTATGGGCGGGGATCCTGGGCCAGTAGTCTTCGTTTTCATCAGGGAGTATATTATGTTAGTACTTTTTCTGGTACTACCAGTAAAACGTATATCTACAGTACAAAAGATATTGAAAAAGGTCCGTGGAAGCTGATCTCCTTTAAGCCTTCACTGCATGACCACTCCCTGTTTTTTGAGGATGACGGAAAAGCATACCTGGTGTACGGAGCCGGAAAAATTACTTTAGTGGAGTTAAAGGAAGATTTATCCGGGATAAAACCTGATGTCAAACCTATAACGATCATTGAAAATGCAAGTCTTCCGGCAGGAGCGGGCGCAGGATTACCAGCTGAGGGCTCCCAACTGTTTAAAATCAATGGTAAATATTATCTATTTAACATTACCTGGCCACGAAACGGGATGCGTACGGTTGTGGTACATCGTTCCGATAAACTTACGGGACCCTATGAAGGCCGTGTGGCACTTAAAGATAAGGGTGTTGCACAGGGCGGTTTGATCAGTACACCTGAAGGGAAATGGTTTTCTTATCTTTTCAGGGATTTTGGTTCTGTTGGCCGCATTCCATATTTAGTTCCGGTTACCTGGGAAGATGGATGGCCTGTGCTGGGCACTAATGGTAAAGTTCCCGAAACGCTTGATCTCCCGGTAAGCAGAGGTTTAATTCCAGGCATTGTAGCATCTGATGAATTTAACCGCAAAAAAGGAGAGCCTCCGCTTCCACTCATTTGGCAGTGGAACCACAATCCCGACCATGCATTTTGGTCGTTAACCAAACGCCCGGGATTTTTGCGGATTACGACTTCCAGGTTAGATACCAATATGCTTTTGGCACGCAATACCTTAACCCAGCGCACCATTGGCCCTGTATCAACAGCAAGCACTGTAATCGATATTTCCAATATGAAATCCGGAGACCAGGCAGGACTAATGTTGCTCCAACGCCAGTTTGGTTGGGTTGGTGTAAAGCACGCAGGAACCAGAAAAACAGTAGTAATGGTAAGCGCCCAAAGTGGTATTATAAGTGTCGAAGATATTCCAGCGGGACAACAAAACATTTACCTAAAAGCAAGATGTGATTTTGAGAACCGTACAGATAAGGGTTATTTTTTTTACAGCTTTGAAGGCAAAACCTGGAAGCCAATAGGAGAGCCGCTGCAAATGTCGTACACGCTTCCCCATTTTATTGGTTATCGTTTTGCACTGTTTAATTATGCAACTGAAAATACCGGAGGATATGTTGATTTCGATTATTTTAGAATTGAGGCAAAATAGATGGGTTCCTTTTAATTTTATCCCATCAGTTTATCGGAATTTGGCTAATTCTTTAAGGTTTTGGACTACCTGCCAACATCAATTCATCATTAAAATTTGCATGTGCGATTTAAATCAAGTACAGGAAAATCCTGCACCATTACCGGTGACATTAAAAACTAAATATACATGAAAAAATCATTAGTGTTATTGTTAAGCCTGTCTCTGTTTTTGGGGATAGCAAATGCGCAAACCGGGCAAGCCCCCACAGGGTTTGATGAATTAAATTCTGCTATTGCCCATGGTAAATTAGATACCATCAGCTACAATTCGAAAACGGTTGGTGTGAAAAGACGGGCCGTTGTTTACCTGCCTCCAAATTATTCAGGACTTAAAAAATATCCTGTGCTTTATCTTTTACATGGTATTGGTGGTGATGAATTTGAGTGGCTAAATCAAGGCCGGCCGGAACGTATACTGGATAATCTTTATGCGCAGAAAAAAGTAAAAGATATGATTGTGGTGTTGCCTAATGGTAGGGCAATGACAGATGATCGTGCCCTAGGCAATGTTATGGCTGCGGATAAAGTGGCTGCTTTTGCTGCATTTGAGCGCGATTTGTTAGATGATTTAATTCCGTACATAGAAAAAAATTATTCTGCAGAAACTACCCGGGAATACAGGGCTATTGCCGGATTATCCATGGGTGGCGGTCAATCCCTAAATTTTGGCTTGGGGAATTTAGATAAGTTTGCCTGGATAGGTGGATTTTCATCGGCACCCAATACCAAAATGCCAGATCAGTTATTGCCCAATCCAGATGTGGCGAAAGATAAAATAAAGCTGCTTTGGATTTCCTGTGGCGATGAGGACGGACTTTTAAAAATCAGTGAACGTACCCGCGATTATATGGCTGAACATAAGGTGCCTCATATTTTCTACAAAGAACCAGGAAAACATGACTTTAAGGTATGGAAAAACGATCTGTATCAGTTTTCTCAACTGGTGTTTGCACGTAAGTAGTTGCTATCGATGGAAATCTGACATTGCATGAAATTTCCATCGATAAATTGAAGCACTGTAAAAATTGTTACTGCATCAGTTCCAATCTGCAGTTTCCATATTTATTTAACGAATGGTTCAATCATTTGGATTGTTCCGTCTGCATTGTGTTTCAAGTCGGTTACTTTCACATTTCTAAGGTGTGTTTTACCTGAAAGTTGGGTGTCGTGGTAAAAAATGTACCATTTACCGCTGATCTCCAAAATGGAATGGTGAGTAGTCCAGCCTTGAACGGGATTCATAAAAGTACCCTGATAAATAAATGGCCCATAGGGCTTGTCGCCAATTGCGTAAGCTAAATAATGGGTGTCGCCGGTTGAATAAGTGAAATAATATTTGCCGTTAAATTTGTGCATCCAGGCCCCCTCAAAGAAACGTCTGTCATGATCTTTAGTAAGTAATGGTCTTCCTTGTTTATCTACTAGCTGAACATCTTTTGCTTCACCCTCAAAAGATAGCATGTCGCTGCTCATTTTTGCCACTTTAGCGCTCAATGCGGGTTCATTCTCTAGCTGTGAGTCGGTTTTGGATCCGTTGGCATCATATTTTCCTTTATTCCAACGTTGTAGCTGCCCACCCCAAATGCCGCCGAAGTACATGTAACTGGCGCCATCCGTATCAGTAAACACTACCGGATCGATACTAAAACTTCCTTTAATGGGTTCGGGCTCAGCTTTAAATGGTCCTGCCGGATTTTTTGAGGTAGCAACACCAATTCTAAACACATCAGATTTATCTTTGACAGGGAAATATAGATAATAGATTCCGTTTTTAAAGGCGGCATCGGGTGCCCAAAGTTGTCTGCCTGCCCATGGAATATCTTTTATACTTAATGCTACACCATGATCGGTAACTTTACCATTAACGCTATCCATACTCAATATGTGGTAATCTCTCATGTCAAAATGATCGCCACTATCATTTTCCCGAGTGCCGGCTTCGATATCATGCGAAGGATAGATATAAATTTTTCCGTTAAAAACGTGTGCAGATGGATCAGCAGTATAAATTTTGGTGATAACAGGCTGCGATAGATAACCTGATTTTTTAGGGGTATCTGAGCTTTCCTTTGCTGTTGTTGGGGCTGCCTGCTGACAAGAGCCGGTAATAGCCAGTCCCATTATGGATGTAAAAAGACTTAGTTTTTTTAATTCGTTAATCATGTTGTTTATAACTTGGTTAAAATGAGTTTTGCTTGCTTTTAATACTCTCTGGCGGCCCTAAATAACTGGATTTTAATCCGCCAAGATCCAGTACTAATTTTTGTAATACCACTCCCGGGTTAATCATCCAGTAATTAATGGTGTGTTTCCCGGTCTTGTTAAAGAAAAGAGGAGTTTTGAAAGTTTTGATGTTACTGGCTACCGATTGCCCCCAGGCATTATCTGAAGTATAATTTGTGTTGATATTAACTGTTATTGGAGCTTGCTCATCCAATGAAATAGCAAACTTTAGCCCATCTTTCCCCCTGAAATCTATAGTGGGTGAGATAAACGTATTTAGGGTAAAACTACCGGTATCAGTTACAAAAATATCGTAAGCCAAATGTGGTGAATCTCCACCAGGTTGTTGTATGGGTGAAGTTACAGGTGCTGCGATTACCCCGCCATTGGTTTTTCCATAATTGAGGATGGTTTCCCAGTAAACAGCCCTGCTGTTTATTGCCCTGCTATAACTTGTTGCTTCCATCGAGATGTAACCATTGTCACTGAGGAATAAATGTGGAGTTAGGTTTGCTGGTATAACCTTTTCGATTTTGATAGGGAGGATAATGTCTGATTTATCACTGCCAGAAACTAAAATTTCACCTGTTTTGGTGCCTTTTGGCACTTTACTCCAATCAATTCCGATTTTAATTTTCTGATCAGCACCTAGTGTTCCTCTTTTGCTACTTAACGTTACAAAATCGGGGGCTTTGATGTCGTATTTTATTTCATCTGCACCTGTTTTAAAAATTTCAAAGGTATGTGAGGCGTTTGTAAGTGCTGAAAAAGTCAATCCTTGTGCAGCCTTTGTTTTTCCTGTAAAGTGAAGCTCCGAGTTTTCCGGTGAAATGCCCAGGCTGTTAACTGTATTATTGATTCGTGTAGTTTTAGGGATAATATTGCTATCGGGTTGTTGCCAGGAAGTGTAACCAATGTGCGTTTGGTCCATCATATGATCCCATTTACCCCCGGCCATTGTTTTGTTGTAGTAAGTGCTGATTTCGGTATCCCGCTTAAACAGAGAATCTACCTTGCCGGCAAAACTATTGGCAGAAAATCTACCCTGTTTGGCATATAACTTATTTTTGGCTACAGCGAGATACATTTCATATAAATTAGCCACAGCCTCAATGGGATGAAGGACCAATTGGTAATAGGCATCTTTTTGATTATAAGTTAATTGGTTATAGGTGTTGGTGGCTTGTTGTTTGAGCGTATTGAAATCGGCAGTGACTTGCCCGAACTCGTTATAATTACTCAAACTATAGGTGTTTGCATCGAGGAGTTCTGGTTTAATTCTGCCTGCGTATTTCAAATAGGTGTCTATATAGCCGGCTATTGCCACGGCGTGCTCATCACCAAATTGCTTAGCCGCCCAGTTAACCGTGTAACCCATTAATTTATTAGCTGGTATGGCGTTTGGATTCCATGCATAATCTAAGAAGAATTGAATAGGGAACTCCATTGGTTTTAAATCGCCCACGTTTACGATCCAGATCCGATTCGCATCGTGCTCGTAAGCCAGTCGCATTTGTTCCCAGATTTTTTGAATGGGGTTGGTATTTACCCATTTGTAGTTTCTGGGGCCACCCACATAGTCAAAGTGGTAATAAATTCCGTAGCTCCCTTTTCTGGACGTTTCGCTTAAACCCGGTAGTTTTCTGATGTTACCCCAATTATCATCACATAAAAGTAAGGTTACATCATCCGGAACCCGCATTCCTTGGTCATAATAATCCTGAACTTCCTTATACAATGCCCATAGCTGCGGCGTTTGCGCTGCAGGTTGTTTGGTTACTTTTTCAATAATTTCACGCTGATCTTTTACAATTTTTTCCAGTAGGGCGGTAGCAGTGCCGTCCGACATGGGTTCGTCGCCATCGCCACGCATACCAACCGTAATGATTTGTTCTTTACCGGCCACGCGTTGAAGGCCGCTTTCCCAAAATGTACGTAACTGTTCTGGATTTTGGTCATAGTTCCATTTGCCACCTTTATATCGTTTCCATTCATCATGCGCACGTGTTAAGGGTTCGTGGTGCGAAGTTCCGATTACTACGCCATACTCATCGGCCAGAATGGGATTAAGTTTGTCATCATCGTTAAATGCATTCCCCCACATGGCAGGCCATAAATAATTTCCCTTTAAACGAAGGATTAGTTCAAATACCTGCTCATAAAATTTGTGGTTAAAACCACCAAATTGTTTTCTGCTCCATCCTGAAAGTGCAGGAGCTTCGTCATTCAGGAATATTCCCCGATATTTTACAGCAGGTGAAGAAATTACATGACTCCCGGCAATAACATAACATGAATTGCTTTTTTTTACCGGAACATCAGCCCAATAATACCATGGTGAAACACCAATTTGAGCAGAAAGCTCATATATTCCATATATTGTTCCCCGCTTATCACTTCCGGCAATCACTAAAGCAGAATCAATGCCTTTAACTGGATTTTTTACTACCTGAATCAGGGTAGCTTCCCATTTTCCGGAAATTCTGGAGACATTTAGTCTGCGGTTGCGAATCATCTCATCGATGATTTTACTGCTGCCGATAGTACCAATGATGATCGACCTACCGGTTATGTTATCCGTTGAAAATGCGGGTGCAATTCCACTTACCTTTTCAATATCGTTTTGAAGATTTTTGGCGGCACGTACCGCACCGGGCCATTCATTGGCACTTACTAAAATAGCGGGAACTTTACCTTTGCTCACCAGGGCAAAGCTTCCCGGAAAATACGTGTCTGCCGTAATCGGCTCAAAAGTAGCAGCTTGTGCAACGATGAGGGAAGAAAATAGTAGGATTAGCGGGAATAATTTCTTCATGGGTTAAAAATTAACGACTCCCCAGTAGGCCTTTTTGGGTTTTAACTGAGCATCAAAAAGTAAAGGATAGTTTTTGCGGCCGGGTACCGGATAAGAATCCAGCCAGGTACGGCGATCTGAAATGTTCCAGAAGGTAACGTTAGTGATTACAGCTTTATATTTTCTAAATACATTGAACACCATTTTGTACTTTGCAACCTGCAGCGCTTCAAGTTCAGTGGTATAAATGTCTTGTTCATCCGGGCCTTTGGCGCGCTTATTTTTCTCCCATGGGTAAATGGAAAGATCCAACTCAGTAAACTGTATTTTAAGACCTAAAGAGGAATACCGTTTAATGGCTGTAACAAGATCTTTTTCGGTAGGTTCATAGATAGACCAATGTGCCTGGAGGCCTACGCCATCTATAGGTGCGCCTTTGTCTTTCAGGCTTTTAAGTAGTTTGTATACACGTTCTCTTTTTTCTGGCCGTTCGGTATTGTAATCGTTGCAGTAAAGCTTTGCATCGGGATCAGCTGCGTGTGCATATTCAAAAGCTTTGATGATAAAGTCTTCACCACAGATTTGGAACCACTTTGAATTCCGCAGGTATTTGGTTGAATCGTCGTCAATCGCCTCATTTACAACATCCCAGGCATATACTTTCCCCTTGTATCGGCCCACTACAGCATCGATGTGTGCCTTGAGCCGTTGTAGCAATAGTTTTTTAGTAGATTCTTTCCCCTCTTTATCTACGAAAAACCATGAAGGTACCTGCTCATGCCAACATAAATTATGCCCCCGTATTTTGATGTTATTCTGCTCTGCAAAGCTGATGATCGAATCGGCTTCCTTCCAGTTGAATTTCCCCTCCACAGGCTGCATCATTTCCATTTTCATGTCGTTTTCAGCCGTGATGCTGTTAAAATGTTTTTTAATCAATGCACCTTCTTCACCGCTAAAATGCCTTTTGTTAACGGCAACACCAATAGGGAAGTAGTCTTGGTAATAATCTTTTAAACCTCGGGTATCTGTTTGATAATTGGAAGGAAGCTTGCGGGTTTTACATGCTCCAACGCTCAGCACGAAGAATAGAAATAGGATAGGGCTTAAGAATATATTTTTGGTACTCATGGTATCTAGATCAGTTTTTAAAAACAGGCTGTTTGATTATTTTTGTCGGAGTAAGTCCAGCATCTTTTCTCCATATCTTTTACCCAGCATGCGATAGCCTTCAGCAGAAAAATGCAGGTTGTCTGGCCCATCAGGGCAGCCGGCAGAAGAAATAACGTGTGCATTAGGAATGGTTTGCGGTAAGGTTGCAATAATGCCGTTCATACTGGCACAAACGCCACCTTGATCTACATTTACCACTTCGCCGGCAAGCAGCGGTGTATTTTTAGCATCTAATTTCAGGTCCTTCAACAGGTTTTCATACACGTGCTTTACTTTTTCGGGCCATACTTTATCACCTGTATTGGATTCACCCTGATGCAACAATATGCCCTTGATTACGCCACTTTGCTGTGCAATTTTGGCTAACTCAATCAGGCGGCCATATGGGTTTCCCTCGTATTCGGCTAACATGGTCTTCATCCAATCTGGTGCTGTTGCAGTATAGGATTGGTAATTTTCTTTGTCGAACAGTTCAATTTTACATCCGCCTACAGCGACATTGATTACGCCAATTTTGATATTTTTGGGAAGCCCGGCAACAAGCGTTCGGCCGAAATAATCTACTGGTCCAAGCCCGGTTTTACATCTTGTAAGTGGTGGAACAGCGGTATACCAGTTGCCTTTTGTACGGTTTAAGCTGGTGCAATTAACGGCCGCTAATAGTTGAAACCGTTGATCGACATCGGTGGTGTCTTGTGTTTCAAATTTAGCGGCACCTTCCATGTTCGATTGTCCGAAACACAGAAATATATAAAAATTCGGATCCTGTGAAAATGAGGGAATGCTTACCAGCAATAAAGCTGCGCAAATCGTGATGGCACGTAGTTTAGTCATATTTGGTCTTAGTTAGTAGAAATTGATTTTATAGTGGCCGGTAGTGGATGGTTTTAAGAGTACTTGCTGTCTTCAACCATTAATTTAATTGTTGCCTGTTTAAAACTTTATAATCTCATAGTATGCTTTTTTGGGTTTTAAATCGGTATCAAATAGTAAAGGAAAGTTTTTTCTGCCTCTGCCATCAAGCCAGCTATACCGGTCTGAGAGGTTCCAGAAAGTGACACCGGTAATATTCTTTTTATATTTTCTGAACACTTCGAAAACCATCTGGTATTTCTCCAGTTGTAGCTGTTCCATTTCTGGTGTAAAACCTGCTGAATCGGTTCTTGTTTCCCCCGTAATCATCTGGCCACCCTGTCTTCCCGAATACACCGAAATATCAAGCTCGGTAAACTGGATTTGAAGGCCGAGAGATGAGAATAATTCAATAGATTTTTCAAGGGCTGAGCGACTGGGGTTATTGATAGACCAATGCGCCTGTAATCCGATGCCCTGGATAGGAACACCTTTTGCCAAGAGCTTTTTAAGCATCCGGTATATCTTATCCCTTTTTATAGGATTTTCCGTATTGTAGTCGTTGTAAAACAGCACTGCTTTCGGATCTGCTGCATGTGCAGATCTAAATGCTTGCTCAATAAATTCCTCTCCTGCAATCTTATACAACGGAGATTTCCGGAAAGTGCTGGTGTCATCTGCAATTACCTCGTTCACGACATCCCAGGCATAAATTTTTCCACGATACCGGGAGACAACTGTGTTAATATGGTTTTTGATTCTGGAAAGTAACACTTCTTTAGTTACCAGGTTTCCCATTGAATCTTTAAATAGCCACCTTGGTGTTTGTGCATGCCAAACCAGGCAGTGGCCCCTTATTTTTAGCTTATTTTTTAATCCAAACTCAACAATAGAATCTGCAACTTGCCAGAAAAACTTATTTTCAAATGGATGTATGGGACCCATTTTCATTGCATTTTCTGCAGTGATAGAATTAAAATGTGATAAGATTAACGACTTTTCCTGATTACCGAGATCGCCTGGCTTAACAGCAACACCTATGGGGAAATAATTTTTATAATAATCTTTTAGTCCGTTGGCTGTTTTGTATGCAATTAGAGGTAAGATCCCGAAGAAAAGGAATACAGGAATCGTTCGAAATTTTTTCGGCTTTAGGCCCATAATTTGGTTTGATGATTGGTAGGCTAAATTATTTGGATTAGGGCTTTGTGAATAGTTTATTTCATCATTTTTACTAGTACATTTGAATAATTTTAGTTTTTTTAAGCGAAAAAACTAGTCGTAACCTTCGTTAAACCAAAAGAGAATTGATTTTGGCGAATGTTGACTGTTTGTTGTGATTGTTTCAAAAATTGGAACAGGTTCTTTTAAATCCGCTTTTAAATCTGCCGGTTATTCAGTAACAACTCAGGAGGCTTAATAGTACCAATAAAGTGTAGCCCCATAATACATCATGTTTTATCATAGTGAACTATCTGTTTTGTCCTGAAACAAGATTGCGCAATCTTGTTTCAGGACGGTACACATTTTATTTAAATAGAAATAAACTTCCCTCACCAATCCTCATCTCAAACGTAGTATTTAAGGGCTATTGTAGTCCTTTTTTGTTGTTGATAATTTAGGGGCGGTCTTAAAGATATTATAAAAATTATAAGCATCAATTATGACTTTGATAGGCAGATAAAATAAGAATTTAATGCGCATAGCAATTCTAGGAACAAGAGGTATTCCCAGTCAGTATGGAGGTTTTGAAAAATGCGCAGAGCGTATAGCATTATGCTTGGCAGAAAGGGGACATGAGGTGGTTGTGTACAATTCTCATAATCATGCCAACCAAAAAGTATTGTGGAATGGAATTAGAATTGTACACATACATGATCCGGAATTTAAATTCGGAGGACTCGGACGATTAATATTCGACTATAAATGTATGGGAGATTTAAAAAAACAAAATTGTGATATTATTCTGCAATTTGGATATAGAAGCAGCATGCTTTGGGGATTTAAAATGCCAAGATATATAAGTCTTGTAACCAACATGGGTGGTTTGGAGTGGAGTCGATCCAAATATGGTTTTCTATCAAGTAAACTTGTTATCCTAGCTGAAAAATTAGCGGTGTATAATTGCGACAATTTAATTTCAGACTCTTTAGGTATTCAAAGTTATTTATTGAAAAAATTTAGAAAAATATCCCAATACATTCCATATGGAGCCGATATTTTTAATGACCCAAATGAAGCGGCTTTAGAAAAGTTTAAGGTTTTAAGGTTTAAATTTGACCTTTTCATTGGAAGCCTTGAAGTTGAAAACAGTTTGGAAATAATTTTAGATGGCGTTGTAAAGGCTCAGGCAGACCGTGATTTTTTGGTTGTCGGTAACTGTCTGACAAAGAATGGAAAAATACTAACGAATAAATATAAAAAATATGCAAATATCAAATTTTTGGGCGGTATTTATGATGAAAAAGAATTAAATAACCTGAGGTACTTCTCAAATTTATATTTTCATGGACAAACTCTAGGAAAAGCAAGTCCACTCTTATTAGAGGCTATGGGCTGCAGAAGTTTGATTTCTGCGAATGATAATATCTTCAATCGCTCTATTTTAGGGAATGATGCTTTATATTTTCAAACGGTAGAAGATATTACTCAGCAAATGAAAGCAGCTTATAGAGAAAATCCAGAGCATAACCATTATCTTAATAACAATGCTTTTAAAATTAAAAATTATTATTCATGGAAGAATATTGGCGAAAGATATGAGCAGTATTTTTATGATATAATGAAAAATAACTTTTCTAATCATCATGATTCTGTTTAAAAAGCAATGAAAAACTGACGCAAAGTATAGCATTTTGTGAAAGCGAAATGAAAATTTTCAATATCATTCCCTTATATTTTTAACATCTAAACTTCCAGTAATTTTTTTTGATTTCACGTTTTATATATTCATATCTTTTTTGCCTACTGTATTTTTGATCATCTATAGTGTGCTATTGAAAAAACGATGCTGATTTCCATTGGTATAATGATTTCTATTTTACTTTTTGAGCTTTAGAATAGTTGATCACATTATCGTCCTTTCTTTAATGAACACATTACAATTTTATCCTTATTAATTACCCCCACTTTTATTTCTGTCAGAATGTTTTGAAGATAGCTAAAAGGTAATAGGGCGTAATTAATGGTATTCCAGGTATACTTTTAAGCTAGGTAAAACAATTTAGTGGGCAAATTGTGGCCCTTTTATAGTTCTAAATGAATCAGTATTAAAGTTTTGATTTTGCAGCTTTATTATTTGTGGATAAAAAGTTGAGCCAGATTGATTGGGCTATTTTTAAAAAAATAACAGTTTAAAATATGTTTCAACTATATACATGGGTGTTTAGCGTAGAAATAAATAACTCAACTTATCAAAAAAAACAAAAAAAAATATAAGAAGTATTATTAATCATGCGGAAAATACAGGTATTGGCAAGCTTTTTGTTTTTTACTTAGTACTGTCCCAAGTTTAACATCCCTATTTTTTTTTGATAATGAAAATTAAAATTTTCAAATACCATAACCTAATGGTTATTGTGTATTGAAATGTTGTTACTATTAATAATGTAAATTTATGATTTCAGTTTCTATTATAGAAGGGGACAACTTCTATCGTGATTTGTTGGTGAGGATACTTAAAGAAAAAGACTTCCTCGAAATCTATGGCGTTTATTCCTCGGCAGAAGAAGCAATACAACAGCTACCTGTAAATGCACCTGATGTGGCCATAGTTGATATTACGCTTCAGGTAAAATCAGGCATAGAACTTATCGAAACAGTGAAACCGTATCTGGCGAACACTCAATTTTTAATATACTCCGGACTTCAACATGAGGAGAATATCATTCATGCACTTAAAGCAGGTGCATCGGGTTATATTATGAAAGGTTCTACAAAAGGGGAAATACAAAATGCGATATCCGAATTGTATAATGGAGGTTCTCCAATGAGTCCCTACATTGCCCGTAAAGTGGTTAATTTAATGCATCAGAAGAAAAAAAATGATGATAACCTGGGTTTGAGCTCAAGAGAACTGGAGGTGCTTTCTTTATTAAGCCGGGGTTTACTTTACAAAGAAATATCCGATCAATTAAATATTAGTGCTAATACCGTTAAGAACCATTGCAAAAATATTTATAAACGCCTACATGTTCAAAATAAGATAGAGGCGATCAATAAATTTAGCAATTATAATTTACAGGCATACGCCTCCTAAACTCTTCCCTTCAATCACGTCCCACTAAAAAAAATAGCCTTTGTTGGCTGTTATTTTAAGCCCAGAAATATTGGGTGACTTACACTGTATAATTAAACTGGTCTGATTTAAAATCAGAAGGATTCAATCTATTATTTTAAGTTATGGAAAGCCGTCATATTTTTATTTTAATCATTTTATTAATTGCTCTGGATGCATTGGCATTAAATGGCTCATTTGGACTAGTTTATAGTTCTGGAATCTTAGATGGTCAGTATTCAAAGAAAGAGATTACAATTTTCCTCCTCTTGTTGAATTTTACCTGGTTAGTCGCATCTTTCGTTAACCAGGTCTATAATCAGGCAAACGTGCAATCAATTGAAGCACTTTTCAAAAAAATGCTTTGTACATTTTTAACTCAGGTTATATTATTATCGGTAGGGTTGGCCTTTATAGAGCATATTCAGTTTTTTAATATTTATGTCTTTTATATTTTTCTAGCTCAAATTTTAGGGACTGGTGTGGTCCGCTTCACAATTTATTTTTCAGAACGACTCTATCCTAAAATGAATCATTACAAAAAGAAAATTGTAATTATTGGTGATCATGATTTAGCCAGTCTATTAGAGCGGTACTTTTTGAAAAACAAATTATCTTTTAATTTGGCCGGCTCCTTTACCGATTTTAATACCGAGGTGATAGACGAAAGGAATAGTAAGAAAATTAACAGACTAAAAGATACTGTTAAGTTTGCAATAGAAAACAACCTTGATGAGGTTTATACAACACAGTTTCCAGAGCAATGTCAAGATCTTCATGGCGTACTAAGTCTTGCAGAAAAAAATTGTGTTCGAGTTAAATATGTAACCTCCTTTATACAGTATAAAAAAGAAGAAGAAGCTTTTGCCAATTCCAGTTACATCTTTAATAATTTTTATGATGGAATTCCAATTCTGGTAAACCGGCGGGAGCCATTGAGTTCTATCGGAAACCGGATAGTGAAACGTTTATTTGATATTGTATTTAGTCTTTTGGTAATTGTGTTTCTGCTTTCCTGGTTTTTGCCCTTAATGATACTTCTGATCAAATTGGAATCAAAAGGCGATGCTTTATTTTTACAACTCAGATCAGGAAAGAAAAATAAGCCCTTTTACTGTTATAAGTTTAGGAGCATGAATATGAATAAGGATAGTAACAATCTTCAGGCTTCCAGAAATGATCCCAGGATTACTAAAATAGGCGCCTTTATGCGAAGGACAAGTATTGATGAACTGCCGCAGTTTTTTAACGTGCTTTTTGGCAATATGAGTGTAGTAGGGCCGCGTCCGCATATGCTTAAACATACCGAAGAGTATAGCCAGCTAATAGATAAATATATGGTGCGCCATTTCCTTAAACCCGGTATCACAGGCTGGGCACAAATTAATGGTTTCCGTGGTGAAACCAAACATCATGAACAAATGCTTGGACGTGTAAAACATGATATTTGGTATATGGAAAATTGGTCGCTGTTTTTGGATATCAAAATCATGTATAAAACGGTTGTTAATGCTGTTAAAGGAGAAGAAAATGCATTTTAACAGAAAATTTAAAATAAAATAAAAAAAAGAAACGTGTGAGGTTTTAGGGTGTTGGTGTAAAAAAAGCGTTAAATAAATTTGAAGGTTTTACCTTCAAATTTATTTAACGTTTAAGATCCCTTTAATCTATTTTCATGTTTGCAACTAAGATGCCGGCACAATTAGGTTTAATTCATATCTTTTTTCTTGTTTTATGTACTATAACAAGCTGTGAAAAATCTGTAAAGTCGGTTTTCGAAGGTGCTGTCCCGGTTGATAGTGTATCATTTCAATCTCAGGGCTCTTTTTTTAGTGATTGGTCTGCAAAGAAATTAACATTGCCGGTCTATAAAGATGCAGAGCCAATATCAGATGTAGGAACCACAATAATAAATGTTAATACCAGTAAAGTTTTAAATAACATTACGCCCTATATTAATGGAAATAATGCCAATCCTTTTTCTGGGCAAATGGTTCATGAAAGTAAATTAATTTTTCATATTAAAAATCTTAATCCGGAAATCATTCGTTTTCCGGGAGGAGACATCAGTAGTTTATATTTCTGGAACAGAAGCAACAAAGAAAAACCCGCTGATATTCCTTCGGCTATATTTGCTTCAAATGGAGACAGTACTACAAATGATGTTTGGTACGGAAAAAATGATGAGCCCTGGACGTTATCGTTAGAGAATTATTATAAATTATTGGGACTTACCTCTTCAACAGGAATAATTACGGTAAATTATGGGTATGCAAGATATGGATTAGGTGCAAATCCGGTTCAGGAAGCGGCTCATTTAGCAGCCAATTGGGTTCGGTATGATAACGGAAGAACTAAATTTTGGGAAGTGGGGAATGAAAGCTATGGCTACTGGGAACCGGGATGGAAAATTAATGTGTCTTTGAATAAAGATAAACAACCTCAATTGATGACCGGAGAACTTTATGGCAAACACTTCAAAGTTTTTGCAGATTCGATGAGGAAGGCTGCAGCAGAGAAAGGGCATAAGATAAATATTGGTGCGCAATTGATTAGCAGGCCTACCGATAATAACATAAATCCGGCAGAAAGCTCCTGGAATAAAGGTTATTTTGCGCAAGCAAAAGATGATGCTGATTATTATATTATACATGATTATTATACTGATTTTGGCGAAAACAGTTCCGCTAAAACAATATTAAACTCCGCAACCACCCGGACACAAGCTATAAAAAATTATTTGCGAAGTTCTTTTTCAGAAAATGGGAGACAGGAGAAACCCGTTGCTATGACGGAATGGAATATTTTTTCAACAGGTAGCAATCAAAAAGTTTCGACGATTGCTGGTGTCCATGCTACTATTTGTATGGGTGAAATGCTTAAAGCAAACCTGGCAATGGCTGCCAGATGGGATTTATTAGGTAAGTATGACAACGGAAATGATTTTGGCGCTATAAGTATTGGTGATGAGCCAGATAATTCCGAAAAATGGAATCCAAGGCCAATTTTTTTCTATATGTACTATTTTAAAAAGTTGCTTGGCGATCAATTGATTGAAACTTCGGTTAAGGGAAGTGATAATATTGTCTCGTACGCCTCCAGGTTTTCATCTGGTGAAACGAGTATTGTTATCGCAAATAAGACAAAATCTGATGAAGTTGTATCTTTAAATATTGATATCTCAGCTAAACTGAAGCACTATTACACTTATACCCTTGAAGGCGAGGGAAATAATGATTTCTCACGAAAGGTGTTAATTAATGGTATAGGCCCAACTGGAGTTTCAGGTGGACCTTCAGATTATACAAATTTGGCGGCAAAAAGATTTACGGTCTCCGATGGGAAAATCAATGTCAAAGTTCCAAAATATGGAGTAGTTTTCATCGTTGCCGCCGATAACTAAATTTAAATTATTTATCGTTTAGAAAGTTAATAATGTCATTAACAGATTGAAGGCGAATTATATTTTCTTCACTTATTTCAATGTTATATTTTTGTTCTAAGGCGACCATAATGCTCAAATGCCCAAAACTATCCCAATTGTAATGTTGGCCAAGTGCTGAATTTAAATTTAATGATTGCGGTTCGCATTCTAAAGCCGTTGCTATAGTTTGCAGTACTTCTGATGGACTGATGTTCATTTTATTGATGGTGTATTAATTCTGACGTTAATTGCTTTATATCTATTTTTCCACTGCTATTAAATGGTAAACTGTTTTTATTAATAATTTTATTGGGCACATAATATGCCGGAAGTTTTTTCTTTAAATAATCCTGAAGGCTGGCTTCGTTGTAATCCTTTAAGACAACAAATGCTATAATTTTATCATCAACACAGGTTGTTATATTGGTAATACATCCATATTCTCGTAGCGCATAATCAATTTCACTCAAATCAATGCGATTACCTTTTATTTTAATCTGAGAATCCTTTCTACACACATAATAAAGATTGTTGTTTACGTACTCAACATAATCTCCGGTAGCATAAGACCATTTTTTGATTCCATCGATAACTAATTCTTTAAAAGCTGTATTTGCAGAATTGTCTTTTGAACCCAGATAACCACTGGCAATGTAATCGCCCAAAATAACCAACTCACTAAGGTTTTCTTCTTTATTCTGTAAAACCAATTCGTAGTTTGTCAAGGGTTTTCCTATGGAAACTGTATGGGTACAGTAACCCATATAATCATCTTTGGTTAACTTTTGATAGGTAGCATATATTGTTGTTTCTGTTGGCCCGTAACAGTTATAAATGATTAATTCAGGATTTGCCTCAAAAAGTAATTGTACCTGTGAAGGAAATAGTCTTTCCCCTCCAAAAATCATTGTTTTAACGTGACCAAAAATATCTTTATTGATATGATTGGTTTTGAGCATTAAATCAATTGCGCTTGGAACGGAATGCCATATGGTGATTTTTTTATCCTTAATGTTTTTGGCAGGAAGTAGTTTTTCTGCTGTACCGGGGAAAGGTACCAGAGCAGCCCCGCTTATTATTGCTGTAAATATATCCAGTATGCTTATATCAAATCCTAGATTAGAGTATTGCCCCCAAACATCATTTGATGATGAGCCAAACTCTTGAGCACTAAATGCTATAAAGTTATTTAAGGATTTTCTGGGAATCATTACCCCTTTTGGTAAACCTGTTGATCCTGATGTGAAAATAATATATGCCGTCGAGTCTATTTGTGGAACCTCGAACTCAAAATGGGGGAGGAACTGATCTGCATTTTTAAAAAAAGATTCAGGTGTTGTTAATCGTTCGCTTTTAGCGCCAATTTGTATCTCGGTATCAATTATTAGGTCAGGCTCGAACTGCTTAATAAAGTAATCTTTTCTGTCTTCAGGCAAACCTATATTGACAGGGCAAAACGTGGTACCCGCTAAGTAGGCGCCCCAAATTAAGGTATATGCATAAAACCCCTGAGGAGCAGTAATTAAAACTTTATTGATGTTGTGTTCTAAGAAATACGCTCTGGCATATAAACAATGTTTACAAAAATCTGAATACGAATAATCACCTGATTTTTCTGAGACAGCAGTCCCGTTATTTTCAAAATGTGTCTTTAAAATTTTAATTAAATCCATATAATAGTTTACTTTCAAGCTTATTTTATTTGTTTTTAAAGCTTTTTATTTATCTTTTCTTTATTAATTTGGCCGGAACTCCGCCCATAATGCTATAGGGCTCAACACTTTTAGTTACCACACTGCCTGCTGCAATTATTGATCCTTTACCGATGGTCACTCCGGATAATATCACACTATTTGTTCCAATCCAACAATCATCCTCTATGGTAATAAATTCCCTTTCAACCCCTTGTTCGTGCATTGGGATATCGGTTCTTTCAAACTTATGATTTTCAGCAAAAAGACCTACCCGGGGGCCCATCATAACATTGTTGCCTATGTCAATGAATCCCGAACAACCGATGTAATTGTAAGTGCCAATGCTGGAATTATTTCCTATTCTAAGCCCTTCGCCTACCTCACCTCCATAAGCATTAGAAGGCCGGATAATGGCGAAGCGTCCAATGGTTACCCGGTTACCGATTGTGATGTTTCTTGATGACATACAATTAACTTCTGCATAATCTTCAATAATTAAATCACTACCAGCATATAAATGATTAGCGTATCGAATGTTTGTTCCCTTACCAACCATGACCAGCCCCTTCGTTTTACCCATAAATAATCGGGCATAACTGCCTCTTAAAATATAAGTTAGGATTGTTAACATGGTGGTAAATATATCCCGGTTGGACCACCCTGAAAACCTATTTTTTAGTTGTTCGATATACTTATTCAGTGCCATGCGATGATTGTTTAAACGGCTCTGCCTCATTATGCCTTTTAATAACGCGTGCCGGATTCCCTAAGGCTGTAGTATTTGCCGGAATATCTCTAACAACCAGAGATGCAGCACCAATTAAAACGTTATCTCCAATATGAATACCTCCAATAATCGTTACACTAGCACCCACATCTACATTATTGCCCAGTACTGGAGGGCTGCTATAACTCCCATCTTCGTGTTTTATAATTCCTATAGTGGTTAAATGTCTGATTGTACAGTAATTTCCTAAAGTAGCATCACCATGTATAACCGTTCCGTGCCCATGCTCTAATCTAAGCCCTTTACCAATATTTGAGTTCCAGTGCAGTTCAATATTTAAGAACCACTCAACAAAAATCCGGTAAAATAGGAGGTACCAAAAAAAGAATATAACCAGTATTTTTTTACTTCTTATTAGTGAGGCAAGCCGATATAAAACCAGCACTATCCGTCCTTTAATATTTCCCTCATTTATCTTCCAGTCCTGAAAAATATTATAAGTTTTTTTGGGTATGATATGATTTGATGTATGATTAAAATCTTCCATGCAGCTATTGAATATGTTATATTATTGTTGAGAAAGTTTTTTTTTCCTGTTTATGTGCTCAGAATTTGTTAAAGCACTATAGAATTTCAGAATTCTGGTGTAAAGCAAGGGTGAAAATCTAAAAAGAGTGTACCCATATTTATACCTTTTGCGTACATGCTGGTTTCCTTTGTAGAAATTATTATAATGACGAAGGTTTTCTTTAATGATGTTATAATCCTGATCGTGTGCTTTACTTGATTCTACGAGAATCATGTTTAAGTTGATCATGTTTATATTAAAATCAAAGGCTTTTGCTTCATCCACGTGATTTGGGAGTTCGGCTTTACAAGTATTTACCATTTCTTTAGTCAGAAGCAACGGCATCATATATTTCTGATTAAATGCGGCCTGGCTAAGAGAATTATCTCTAATCATGTAATCATACAAAATGGTGTCGTCATAAACCGTTTTGTTTGCAATTTTTAAGGCCTTAAAGTTATAGTAGGCATCTTCAAATATTGATAATGCCGGCGAAAAAAGAATTCCCTGAACAGTTTCCTTTCTATAAATTTTATCGTAATTACTCAATAAAATTTCACCAGTAAATAACCCTGTTATTCCCTCGTCCCGGGTATAAGTTTTTATCGTTTTGTTACCGCCATACCATTCTACTCTATCTGCAGAAACCCGCTTAACTCCGCATATTGAAATGTCAGCATTGTACTTTTTAATGTTGCCAACTAAAACTTCATACATTTTGGTATTCAACACATCATCGGCATCAACAAAACCAATATATTGGCCCTTTGCAACTGCTAAACCTGCGTTTCGTGCCGAAGATACACCCTTATTAACTTGATGTATGACAATTATTCTATCATCTTTTTTTGCAAATTCATCACACCTTTCCCCACTGTTATCAGTAGAACCGTCGTTAACCAAAATCACTTCGAAATCAGACATGGATTGACTTAATATCGATTCAATACAAACATCAATATATTTTGTTTTATTATATACGGGCACAATAATCGATAGTTCTCTCATTACTTTTTATCAATTAAATTTTAGCGTATTTATAATAGATTTTTCATACTGTTCTTTCGAGAAAAATTCGTTCACCCTTTTATTGGCATTATTTCCCATTTTTTCACGGGTCTGCGAATCAGCTATTAAATAAGAAAAGCGTTTAACTGCAGCTTCAGCATTATTCCATGGAATTAGAATACCGGTATTCATATGGTCTACCATTTCTAATGCACCACCATGTTCTGTTGCAACAACAGGTTTATGGCTGGCCATGGCTTCCAGTACTACTGTTGGTAAAGGATCTGGTAAAATAGAGGGTAATATAAAAATGTCTAAACCTTTTAAAATATTTGGAATGTCTTTCCTGAAACCTAAATCTAAAACCGTATGCTGAAGTCCACTGCTTATTATGATTTCTTTCAGTTCATCATGGAGGTATTCATAGCCGGGGTAGGCATCACCAGCCATTAAAAATTTGATGTTACTAAATTGTTTGGTAAGTGCGGTGGCCAGCTCCAGAAAGTATTTTTGCCCTTTCCATGCATTTACTCTTCCAACCATACCAATTAAGATTTCATTGGGTTGAATATTTAATTCTTCCCTAATGGATGATTTACCCATGGAGTAATCCGAGTAATCCAAACCGTTGTGAATGGTCAAAATTTTATGCACGTTGATGTGTTTCGACCAGTGTTTTTTTACCTCATCCGATACAACCAATACTTTATCACTATAATTGTTAATGACCTTACCAATGATTAAACTAAATAAAGCAGGCTTTTCAATAATCTCATGAATGTGCCAAATGTGTTTAACCTTGCATTTTTTTGCTGCAAAAGCACCAACTAAAACACCTGCAGTATTAGAATATACCAGGCCAATATCTTTTTGATTTATAATTTCAACTAATTTTTTTTTGGCAGAGCTAAAGGCCGAATAACGGTTAATGAGTCCGCTTATATTGAAATACTTCCGCCTTAAAATACCTAGTTTTAATACAATTACTTCAATCTGCAGGTCTCTTAATTGCTGTATCAATGGCCCTTCATCAGAAAGCACTACTGTTACGTTATAGTTATTTTTTTTAAGCAGAGAAACGGTAATCAAGAAAATTTTACTCGCTCCATACACATCGGAAGAACTATGTAGCATTAAGATATTTAAATTCTGATTTTTCATTAAATTAAGTTCAAGGCGGTATTTGTATTTAAAAAATGCGTTTAAAAATTCCTTTTACTAATAAACCAACCACCAGAAGCAACAACCAAAATGCCGTAAATAATAGTTATGGATTTATCGTATCGGATAGGAGTATGTATAATAATACGATGCTGTTTATAGAGCAATAAACAAGTATTGAGTACTTTAAAGTAATAATGCGCCTTTTGATCAGTATGATATCCTGAATGATATGTAACACAACGAAAGAAATAAAAATTGAATAATTTATTACGCTCAAAGATTTAACATAAGAAAGTCCTATAAATGTTAGTACTAGATAGACTAAGATTCCTATGATATTTAAAAGCATATCTAACTTTTCCAGCTTCATGGCTATTAATACATTAGCTTGTAGTAAAAACGTTGGAAACACAATCATAGTCAGAAACATTTCAGCGGTATACTTTGAAGTTTCTATATAGGTAGAACCGAACGCGAAAGGGATTAGTAAACTGGAAAAGGAAAAAATGAAAGTGAATGAGGCTAATCCGAAAAGTAAATACATCATGTAAAATTTCCGGTAATGAGATTGGAAATCGGACTTATCTGGCAATTCGAAAAGTTTTACAAGCGTTGGAAATACGGAAGAAGATAATATTAGCGGAACCAACTGGGCCAGAAGAAATATTTTGAATGAAATCTCATAGTTCGCGACATCTGTATCGGTTAATAATTTAGAGATAATAATGCTGGCTATCCTCCAGTATACAATGGAAATACTTCCTATTACTATAAACGACCAATTGTTACTAATGAGGGTTTTTAAGTCTGAATAGCTTACCTTGGTTTTAAGTATCGTTGTGAAATTTACCAGATGCTTTACTCCAATATTTATAAATAGATAGAGCGTAGCAAACCGTACAGCAACAATCATTAGGCATAAAATCATCATTGGCATTGGATAAAACAGCAATACAACTCCAATCAGAAACCTTAAAACAGCATCTATTAATAAAATCCGAAACGTCTTTTTTTGTTCAAAATCGGCAATGTTTAGGTTTTTTACCGCAAAAATAATATTGTCGAAAACAACATTTATTCCCAACACAATAGATAATTCTCTAACCAGATTGCCATCATAAACAGAATAGGCTAATGCTAAATTAACGATGTAAAAAAAAGTGCCTGAATAGAATTGAATTTTTAAAAATTTACTGATCAGGGATTTTTTATCCTCACTAATCAGGTATTCCCGAACGAACCACTGTCCTAAACCCAGTGTAGAAAATGCAGCTACGATTTGATACAGTGTATTTGCAATTAAAAATTGAGCAAAATCAAATGTGGAATACTTTCTGGCTACGATTACAAAAAATAAACTGAGCAAAACGTTTTGTGTAACGCTTGACGCCAATCCCCAAATACTATTTTTGAGAACCGGAGATTCGTTTATTTTCTGTATCGCAGGACTAAATTTCATCGGAAGTATAAAATGAAGAAATATGAGGAGGTGATATCAAGATTGAAATGAGTGTTACCACAAATATTCCTATTCTTAAATCACTAAATGAATAAACAGTTACAAATGCAACCAACCAACAAATAAGACTTGCAGAAACAAACAATAATATTTTTTTTTCATTAACAAAAAAGGGGTTTATAATCACCCTAAATGCATTAATTATAGGTAAGAATATTAACAACAGCAGTAATATAAATCCAAGAATTCCAAACTCGACTAATAGTTTAAGGTAACCACTCTCTGGATGATCCATGTATTCGTACGTTCCGAAAAAAAGCCAGAACTGATCTTGTGCATGTAAGGAAACATAATTCTGATAATTGCCAATACCAATGCCTAGGAGAGGGTTTTGAATAAATATTTTAAATGCACCTGCCCAGTAAGCATATCTAACACTGGCTGTGTCGTTAACATCTGCACCTCTATTAAATATGGCAAAATGATTGGAGAAAAATATGGCTGTTACAATAACAATTGCGGTGCAGGCAATACCCAACAATTTATATTTTTTATCTCCAAATACAAATAGAATGATCATGCCTACGCATAGGCCTGTAAAGGCAGCTCGAACTCCTGTTAAAAAAAGGGCAAAGATGACCAGAAAAAATAGAGCCGGGCTGATTAAATTATTTATTTTTTTTGCCGGATTTTCAATCAAAAATATAAAACTGCTCATGGCTAAAAACTGCCCGTATTTCTGAGGATCTTCAAAGTAACTGGGGTATCTTATAATAGAATCATAGGCAGATGCATTAAGATTAAGTTTATAAAGTGCTACAGACAGACCGAAAATTAATTGCATCGTTAAAAAAGCCAATGAAAATAGACAGGAAAATTTAAGCCCTTTTAAAATATCGTAAATAAAGGCAGGTTCCTTGTGCAGTTGCCTAACCAATATACCTGCATAGATAAATACGGTTATAAATTGAGATAAGAAAACAAAAGATCTGGCAATAAATTCGGAATGTAAACTTCCAATAATCAAAACCACCATTAATAAAAGGCTTACTGCAGTATAGAATGTTCTTAAACTAATTAGATTTTTAGGTTTGCCAATTAATAGAATAATTGTAAAATAGCTTATGATGTCAAATACCTTATATCCGCCCCAATCCTGAGTAGTGATGAATAAATCCATGAAAGGGAAGAGAAAAACTGTATATAATAAATAATTCTTTTTAATATCAGTTCCCATTAAAACAAAAATGAAATAACTGAATACAGAAAGAAGGCTTATTATATTTTTAATGTCCATTATTTAACTTTTCAGGCTTTTATCCGTTAAGAATAAGATTCAATTTAGGTAAGCGGTCTTCGTTAAATAATTTATTAACAAAACTTAACTCAGGTTTTTTTGTAACACCCTTTCTAATCACAAATAGTGTTAATTCTGACTGTACAGCAAAAGCGTAGACATCTGTATAAACTTTTAAAGCTGGTGTATCTATAATAATATCATCATAAATTGTTGTTAAATGGCTTAATAAATTCAGTATCAATTTACTGCCAATCAATTCTGAAGGGTTTTTGATTATTTCCCCAGCAGTAATTACATCGAGGTTTTCTATTTTCGAATGTTGAATTATTTCATTTATTGAAGCTTTTTTATTCAAGAAATTTGAAATGCCCGGGTTTTCTTTTGGTAAATTGAATAATTCTACAAGACAAGACGATTGCAAGTTTAGATCTACTATTACTGTTTTTCGGTCAGAAGATGCAAGAGAAGCAGCTAAGTTAGAAGCGATAAAGCTTTTGCCTTCGGCAGGTTTGCTTGAAGTGATTGCGGTGATACGTCCTTTTTCCTTATTTCCGTGTAAGTAATCTATTTCACTTCTAAGTACCCGAAATTGTTGAGAAAGGGTAGCGTCGTCGCCTTGTGGCGCTAATGATTTGCCATTTTTTGACGCAAATGTAATTTCTGTTAAGATAGGTTTCCCTATCGTATCTTCAACTTCAGCTGAAAAAGAGATTGTATTATTAAATATTTCCTTTATAAAAATAAACGATGCCGCCATTATTAAGGCTATAATTAATGCAATTGCGTAGACAAACGATTTTTTTGGCCACACAGTAGCATTCACGTAAGCCATTTCAATAATATTTGCGCTGGCTAATGTTGTTGCATAACTTAATGCAACTTCCTCTCGTTTTTGCAAAAGATAGGTGTATAAATTCTCCTTAATTCCCTGCTGTCTTTTAATGCTGATGTAACCACGTTCCTGACCAGGCAAACTTTTAATAGAAGATTCTACCTTTGTATTAACATTCTGCAAGCTACTTTTCATAGCCAGAAGCGACAGTTTGATGTTTTTTACATTTTCTCTGATGGCGGCCGTTGTGGTTTGTATTTGTTCTTTAATCGGAGCAAATAAATAGTTTGTTTCTGGTGTAGTAGCAAGCAATTTATTACGTTCCAGCTGAAGTCTGGACAATTGATCGATCAGATTAACTAAACCCTGATCTTCGATACCTATGGTTGCAGGCAAACTGTTTTTATTAATGGCGCTTTCTATTCCTTCAATTACCTGTAGCTGAACATTAACCTCATTTAATTTACCATCATTTGACTGCATGTTTTGTAAATAAATGTTAGATTCAGCTGAAATATCGGTTAATCCTCTACTGCTTTTGTAACCTTCAATACCCTTTTCAACTGTAGTTAATTCGCCGCTTAACAAACCCAAACGCTCATCAATAAATGCCAAAGTATTCTTTATGAGTTTGTTTTTCTCGTCTGTACTGTTATTCTTATATTCTGCAATTAAATAATTTAAAAAATCTTTGCCCCTTTCTTTATTTTGATCTTTGTAACTTAACTCAATTATAGGGGCCAGTTTATCAACAAGCCTTGTTTCAAGATTGGATTGATATTTTGTAATCACATCTTCCGCATCTTCAAAATTCATCCCAACTGTAGATCTGATATAATTTTTAAAGTACTTTGTGCTTTTGATCATTCCCAGTCCAATAGCACTCTTAAATGTCTTGTTGAGGCTGGTTTTAATCGTATTTGTCCCTAAAGTCAATTCAATATTGCTTGCATCTAATATTTTTACATGCACCATTCCTTTGTAAAGAGGTTGATTATCAATAGGCTTATATAGTATTGGCGATGTGTTATATAATTCATTTTTGTTTGAATCATAATAAGAAGACCAGGCATTTAAATCCGTTATTACCTTTTTGATCAAAGGTCTGGATTTAAGGATTTCCATCTCAATTTCAACTTTTTTAGATGTGTTGGCCAGATCAATCTCATCCAAAGCGGCTTTTTGTTTCTCAACCTTATCCTTATCTGCTACCACAAGCGACGCTTTAATTTCATATACCGGACTTGCAATTTTCAGATATATAAATGCGATTAAAAGGGCAATGATTATACTTACCAGGAAAAAGCGCCATTTTGGTATATATCTTAACAGGATTATGGTTAGTACATTTTGACGCTTAACCTGTGAATTCATTCCATTTGATATTATGTTGTTCATCAGGTTTACTTATGTAAAGTGGAAAATACGATGGCAATTACGGATAATGCAGAAACGATTAGCGTTCCGGTTTGGAAACCGCGACTAACCTGGGCATATTTCGTTTTACCTGGCTGGACATATATTACGTCATTATTTTTTAAATAATATTGACTGGAAGTAAAAGCACTTTTTGAGGTTAAATCGATTGGTAATATGGTTCTTTGCCCATCTATTTCTCTTATCAGGATTATATTGCCTCTTTTTGCAGTGATATTTAAATCGCCGGCAAGTGCCAAAGCCTCTGTAATTGTAACCCTTTCATTTGTAACTGGAAAGACACCAGGATGCTCAACATCACCTAAAACAGAAACTTTAAAATTTAATATGCGCACCGTTACATTTGCTTCTTTTAATAGCGATGAAACTTTGGTAAGAACTTTTTGCTCTACCTCCGAAGTGGTCATTCCCGCAACTTTGGTTTTTCCAAGTACTGGTAAGTTGATATTCCCTTCTTGGTCAACTAAATAACCCATAACAGGGTTAATCGGGCTTACATCAAAATTGCTTCCATTTGTTCTGGTTAAATTATTGTTAAAAATTGCAGATGCTTCAGGATTTAAACTGGTAATGTTTATTCCAAGAATATCATTTTTTTGAACTGTCAATGGAGAATAGTTTTGAATGGGGAGTGTTGAATTTATCTCAGCATCTTGAAAATAAGGTACTTGTTTGTATGCACTACAAGAGAACAGGAGAGATAACAATAAAAGCAGTAAATAATAATTACGTTTATTTTTCATTATGAATTTCAAGCTTAGATTTTTTTAAAGTATTTATTGTAAAAAAATGCTGTTCGTACTGATCTATTATTTTTTGCCAGCTGAACTGTTCTTTTATTTTTAAGTTGTTGTTAATAACAAAATCCAAGTATTTTTTTGATGATTTATTTGTATCATTTAGTTGTTCCGCAACTTCATCAGATGTTGTAAAATACATAGCATCATCACCAAGAATGTATCTGTTGAAATTATTGTCGTTTGCCGAAATTAAACTGGACGAAGCCATGGCCTCCAATAAAGAGGGGTTTGTTCCTCCTACTGTATGACCATGAAAATATAAATTGGAAAAATACCTCAGGTTGTTCAAGGTGTCTATATCATAGACCCCCCCTATAAACTTAATTTTGCAATAAGGTTTATATTTATTCTTTAAGTATTCGCCATATTTTGTTTGATGTTTGCCTATGACCAAAAATGATTTACTGGTATTAGATTTAACCATTCCATCAAGTATAATTTCTATGCTATTCTCAGGTTCTAACCTTGCCACAAGCATATTGTATTGATACTTTGATAAACTATAATCATCTAGTTTCCTTTCATTTGGATTATCAAAAAAATCGGCACCATAAGGAATGTACGTAGAATTAGCATTATATTTTTGATTAATGTACTTCTGTATACCTATAGAATCGCTTATTAAATGGTCACTTGATTTGACTGCAAGTTTTTCAGCAACCAGAAGAAAACTGCGTACTAATTTTCCAAATTTGGTTCTTTTCCATTCTAAACCATCCATATTTGTAGTAATAACAGGTTTATCCGGAAAAAATTTGTACCATACTGAACTGCTGGTATACCCCAATTGTAAAATGATGTCGAGATTATGTTTTTTTAAATTTCTTATACAGTTTAAATCATAAATGAACTGACCAATAGTTCCAAGTTTATATTCTGGATCGAATATATGTATCAGTTTAACCCCATTCCAACTGGTTTCTTTATATGGGTGATTATGTGAATTGTAAACGATTACTCCATGTCCTCTCTTTACTAATCCCAAAGCTAAATATTCCGCAAATTGCTCAAATCCTCCGTAATGATTTGGAATCCCTCTGGTACCTAAAATTGCTATTTGCATTAAATTCGATAATTAAGTTTCAGCCTCAAATTTCAAAAGATTATAATTGAACATTACGAAAGTATTTATAACTGCAAGTAAGAACAATAGCCCTTTAATACTAAAGTCAGGACATTTAATTGGTGATGCACTTCGTATGCGCTTTGCGGAAAACATGGTCAAAAGATGTCATAAAATGAATGGCTTACGGATAAAGGCTGTGAAAAGTTGCCAGTTGTGTGTCAGGAAACTGGCAGTCTGGATATTATGGGCGTTTGAGGTTATCCGCGATGGAAAAATTCAAATAAGCGCAGGAAGTTATCGCTTCAATCGCAGCTGACGTAAGAAAGTTTTATAATGATGGAAATGCAGCAACAGGTACAAGTATTCGTAAAGCAATGCAGGAGTTGAAAAATCTAGCTCAGGATATCAGGGCTGAAGTTACCGAGAAAAGAAAACAGCGATAAATAAAATGTTTACTGTTTTGGGACAACAGGCTGCCGATCATCAGGAGTCTTTCAAGTTTTGTGGTTTCCATCTTAATATAATCAAGATAGAAGCAAAAAACCGCTAACTACTAAAAAACAAAAGCCTGCAAATAGTTGATTTGCAGGCTTTTTTTTTTTTTTTCAGTGATTTCTGATACTGATTCCAGTGGAGCCGAAGGGAGTCGAACCCTTGTCCAGTTGTGAGATAAATTATACCTTCTACATGCTTATTTTTC
>Ga0308157_10000402_pt1 | contig 150178 bp, 137 predicted proteins | sample PhyBR1_FD_201035 | JGI IMG/M metagenome (GOLD analysis project Ga0308157, IMG submission 201035) | Phyllosphere microbial communities from UC Gill Tract Community Farm, Albany, California, United States - DLSLB.R1 | ecosystem: Host-associated > Plants > Phyllosphere > Unclassified | place... | reverse complement strand
CAGCCGGTGCCAGACACCGCGTCGCCTGCTTCGCGGGCTTGCCCGCTCCCACAGGTGAATCGCGCAGGCTTTTCAAATTTTGAGAAAGACAGTTGCTCCTGCAAGTACGGCGGCAACTCCAAGCCAGCGCAGGCCCTGTGGGAGCGGGCGTGCCCGCGAACACCGGCGCAGCCGGTGCCAGGCACCGCGTCGCCTGCTTGGCGGGCAAGCCCGCTCCCACAATGAATCGCGCAGGCTTTTCAAATTTGCAGAAAGACAGTTGCTCCTACCGGGTTAGGTGAGATACCTGTTGCTGCAAGGCAGCCCCGGCGCTCTATTTGACCTGGCCCAGGTTCGCCTCGCTCATATCCAGCTCGCCCAGCACCTGCCGCACCACTTCATCGCCCACCTGGTGCTGACGATGCAAGTTGTACAGCTCCAGCCGCTGCGCCCTCAGCGCCCGCAGGCGCAAGCGGCGCTCCAGCAAATCCATCTGCTCGGCCAGTGCCTTGGCTTCGGCCGTGTCGTTGTAACTGTCCAGCTCATCCCGGTACTCTGCCATCAGGCGCGCCTTCAGTTCCGTGGCCAGGGTTGCCTGGTCTGCATCCTGCGGCGCATTGCTGTCGATCACTTCCTCCGCCTCCAGGGCATGGATCGCAGCTTCTGCCGTGCGCCGCCAGGCTTCCTGCACCTCCTGTTGCAAGCGCTCGTCGGCGCTTTTGGTCACCCCGCGCAGCAACAGCGGCAAGGCGATACAGGCGCTGACCAACGACAGCAGGATCACCCCTGCCGCGATGAAAATCAGCAGGTCCCGTTCCGGGAACGCCTTGCCTGCCCCCATCAGCAACGGCACCGACATCACACCCGCCAGGGTCACTGCACCCCGTACGCCGCCGAAGGTCAGCAGCCAGCAGGAGCGTGCCGTAGGTACCAGCACCAGCGCCGGCTTACCGCGCCAGCGGCGCACCACGCCGATCGCGCGCCAAATACTCTGCACCCAGATGAAGCGCAGCAGGATCAGCGCGGCAAAAATCGCCAGCACATCCAGGCAGCGGTAGACCAGGGTAGGCCACACGGTGGTTTCGTGGCTGACCACGGCCTTGATGATGTCCGGTAACTGCAGGCCCAGCAGCAGGAAGATCAGGCCATTGAAGGCGAACTCCAGCAGCGACCAGACGCTGCGGTTGAGCAGGCGGGTGCTGGTCTGGCGTGGCAGCAGGTCGAGCCAGCTCTGCATCATGCCGGCGGCCACTGCCGACAAAATGCCCGACACGCCCAGGCGCTCGGCCAGTACATAAGCCGCGAACGGCAACAGCAGCATGAACACGACATGGGTCGCAGGGTCGTCCCAGCCCCGGGTGATCATCCACATGCGCAGGCGGCCGATCAGCCAGCTCAGGGCCACGCCCACTGCAAGGCCCCCCAGTGCTACCAGCACGAAGCTGAAGCTGGCGTCGGCCAGCGAGAAGACGCCGGTGATTGCCGCCGCCAGGGCGAACTTGAAGGTCACCAGGCCAGACGCGTCGTTCATCAGCGCCTCGCCCTGCAGCATGTGCATCAGCGGGCTGGGCAGGCGGTCCTGGGTAATGGCCGATACGGCAACGGCGTCGGTCGGCGACAACACGGCGGCCAAGGCGAAGGCCACCGGCAGCGGGATACTGGGCATCAGCCAGTGAATGAAGTAGCCGGCCCCGACCACGGTAAACAGCACCAGCCCTACCGCCAGCGCCACCACTGGCCCTCGAAGACGCCACAGCTCGCGCTTGGGAATACGCCAGCCATCGGCGAACAGCAGTGGCGGCAGGAACAGGAACAGGAACAGCTCGGGGTCCAGCGCCACATGCAGGCCCAGGGTAGGCCACGCCAGCAAGGCGCCAGCAGCGATCTGCACCAGCGGCAAGGGCAGCGGAATCAGGCGACCGACCAGTTTCGACAGGCTGACCAAGGTCAACAAGATGAGGACGGTGTAGGCGGACTGCATCCGGTAAGGCTTCCTTTATGAACCAGAAACGACAACAGGGCGAAACATCGCCATTGAAACAATATGTTAGCGGCGATCAGCGAACCGGGACCGCTGCACGATAGTCGCAGGTGGCGGATGAATATGTAACATGATGATACCCAGCAATCATGGCCGGCGTTACCCGAGCAACGTGCAGCGAAGCCCTTGAACTACCGCGATGAGGTCGTATAATCATGCTTAACGAATAACGTTATGCATTCAATCTCATGATTCAAAGCTTTAGCTGTGCCGACACGGAAGCACTCTTTGTTACTGGAAAAACGCGACGTTGGTCAGATATCAAATCAGTCGCGGAGCGCAAACTGGCCATGCTCGACGCCGCAGCAGAGCTGCGAGACCTGCGATCGCCACCTGGCAATCGCCTCGAGGCGTTGAGCGGCAACCGTGCCGGTCAGCACAGCATTCGCGTCAATGACCAATGGCGCTTGTGCTTCACCTGGACCGACAACGGGCCGGCCAACGTTGAAATTATCGATTACCACTGAGGTGCATCATGCTCAAGAACGGTATGCGTCCAATCCATCCCGGTGAAGTCCTGCGTGAGGACTTCCAGAAAGAAATGGGCTTCAGTGCTGCGGCATTGGCCAGGGCGCTGGGCGTCGCCACTCCAACCGTCAACAATATCCTGCGCGAACGGGGCGGTGTTTCCGCCGATATGGCGCTGCGTCTGTCCATTTGCCTGAATACTACCCCCGAGTTCTGGCTCAACCTGCAGACCGCCTTCGATCTGCGCACCGCCGAACAGCGACACGGTGAAGAGATCATCGGGGCGGTACAGCGCCTGGTCGCCTGAACACGCCTTGATCAATAGACATGGACGTCTCAGGCGTGGCGCCGCGAGGTTGCTTCCCGCATAATCCCGCGACTGAAATCGAAAAACGGAGAGGTTGGGGCAACCTGTGATCCCCAATGCACACAATGACCTACACGCTCTACGGCATCAAAGCCTGCGACACCATGAAAAAAGCGCGTACCTGGCTCGAAGACCAGTCCATCGCCTACGAATTCCACGACTACAAGACCCGAGGCATCGACCGTGACAGCCTGAACCGCTGGTGCGACGAACACGGCTGGGAAGTCATCCTCAACCGTGCCGGCACCACGTTCCGCAAGCTGGACGACGCCAGCAAGGCAGACCTCGACCAGGCCAAGGCCGTCGAGCTGATGCTGGCCCAGCCGTCGATGATCAAGCGCCCGGTGCTCGACCTTGGCCCGCGCACGTTGGTCGGCTTCAAGCCTGACCTGTACGCCGCAGCCTTCGCCTGAGCCCCTACCCTATTTCGCACGAGGTAATCACATGTCCAATACCCTGTTCAGCCTGGCCTTCGGTGTCGGCTCCCAGAACCGCCAGGGCGCCTGGCTGGAAGTGTTCTACGCACAACCCCTGCTCAACCCAAGCGCCGAACTGGTCGCCGCAGTCGCGCCTGTTCTTGGTTACCAGGGTGGCAACCAGGCCATCGCCTTCAGCAACGCCCAGGCCGCCCAACTGGCCGAAGCCGTGAAAGGCGTGGATGCCGCCCAGGCCGCGCTGCTGACCCGCCTGGCCGAAAGCCACAAGCCGCTGGTCGCCACCCTGCTGGCCGAAGATGCTGCGCTGGCTTCGACCCCAGAGGCGTACCTCAAGCTGCACCTGCTGTCGCACCGCCTGGTCAAGCCACACGGCGTGAGCCTGGCCGGCATCTTCCCGCTGCTGCCGAACGTGGCCTGGACCAACCAGGGTGCGGTCGACCTGAGCGAACTGGCCGAACTGCAACTCGAAGCACGCCTCAAAGGCGAGTTGCTGGAAGTGTTCTCGGTGGACAAGTTCCCGAAAATGACCGACTACGTGGTCCCCGCCGGCGTGCGTATCGCCGACACCGCCCGTGTGCGCCTGGGCGCCTACATTGGCGAAGGCACCACCATCATGCACGAAGGCTTCGTCAACTTTAACGCTGGCACCGAGGGCCCGGGCATGATCGAAGGCCGGGTTTCCGCTGGCGTATTCGTCGGCAAGGGCTCGGACCTGGGCGGCGGCTGCTCGACCATGGGCACCCTGTCCGGTGGCGGCAACATCGTCATCAAGGTCGGCGAAGGCTGCCTGATCGGCGCCAACGCCGGTATCGGTATCCCGCTGGGTGACCGCAACACCGTCGAAGCGGGCCTGTACATCACTGCCGGCACCAAGGTGAACCTGCTGGACGAGAACAACGAACTGGTCAAGGTGGTCAAGGCGCGTGACTTGGCAGGCCAGACCGACCTGCTGTTCCGCCGCAACTCGCTGAACGGCGCAGTGGAATGCAAGACCCACAAGTCGGCCATCGAGCTGAACGAAGCATTGCACGCCCACAACTGAGAACCTTGCACGGTTTGAGGTGTTAACATCGGGTCTGGCGCCAACACGCCAGACCCGTTTTTCATTCCAGGCCCCGCGATCATGTTCCAGCCCTCCCCCTGGCGTGCCGATTTCCCCGCCATCGACGCCCTGCAACGGCAGCACCAGACCTACCTGGACAGCGCCGCCACCACCCAGAAGCCGCAAGCCTTGCTGGATGCCCTGGGCCATTACTACGCCCATGGCGCGGCCAACGTGCACCGCGCCCAGCACTTACCCGGTGCACTGGCGACCCAGGCCTTTGAAACCAGCCGCAACAAGGTGGCCGCCTGGCTCAACGCCGCCGATCCCCGGCAAATCGTGTTTACCCATGGCGCCACTTCGGCGTTGAACCTGCTGGCCTATGGCCTGGAGCACCGCTTCGAGGCGGGCGACGAAATTGCCGTCAGCGCGCTGGAGCACCATGCCAACCTGCTGCCCTGGCAGCAACTGGCGCAGCGGCACGACCTGCGCCTGGTGGTACTGCCGCTGGACATTCACGGCCACATCGACCTGGACCAGGCCCTGCAGTTGGTAGGCCCACGCACCCGGGTACTGGCCGTCAGCCAGTTGTCCAACGTGCTGGGCACCTGGCAGCCCTTGCCTGCCCTGCTGGCCCATGCCCGTGCGCAAGGTGCGGTGACCGTGGTCGACGGCGCCCAAGGCGTGGTCCATGGGCGCCATGATGTGCAGCAGCTGGGCTGCGACTTCTATGTGTTTTCCAGCCACAAGCTGTATGGCCCGGACGGTGTCGGCGTGCTCTACGGCCGCAGCCAGGCCTTCGAGCTGCTGCGCCATTGGCAGTTTGGCGGTGAGATGGTGCAGCTCGCCGACTACCATAGCGCCAGCTTCCGCCCGGCGCCGTTGGGTTTCGAAGCGGGTACCCCGCCCATTGCCGGGGTGATCGGCCTGGGCGCGACCCTTGCCTACCTGGCCAGCCTCGATAGCCACGCGGTCGCCGCCCACGAAACCAGCCTGCATCAGCAACTGCTGCGCGGCCTGGCCGACCGCGAAGGTATCCGGGTGCTGGGCACGCCACAGGCGGCGCTGGCCAGCTTCGTCATCGAAGGCGTGCACAATGCCGATATCGCCCACTTGCTCACCGAGCAGGGCATTGCCGTGCGTGCCGGGCACCACTGCGCCATGCCGCTGCTCAAGGGGCTGAGCCTGGAGGGTGCGATCCGTGTGTCGTTGGGCTTGTACAACGACAGCAGCGACCTGCAGCGCTTCTTCGACGCGCTGGACCAAGGCCTGGAGTTGTTGCGATGAGCCTGTCGGAACAGGCGCTGCAGGCGCTGGCCGCGTTTGAACAGGGCAAGGGCTGGGAACAGCGTGCTCGCTTGCTGATGCAATGGGGCGACCAGCTGGAGCCGCTGGCTGCCAGCGAAAAAACCGAGGCCAACCGGGTGCACGGTTGCGAAAGCCTGGTGTGGCTGGTGGCCGAGCAGGCCGATGGCGCATGGCGGTTCAAGGCCGGTAGCGATGCCCGTTTGTTGCGCGGGCTGCTGGCTTTGTTGCTGGTGCGGGTGCAGGGTTTGACCAGCGGTGAACTGCTGGCGCTCGACCTGCGGGGGTGGTTCAGCCAGCTGGGGCTGGAGCGCCAACTGTCGCCATCGCGCAGCAACGGGCTGCATGCGGTGTTGCAGCGCATGGCAGAGCTGGTGGCCAACCGTTAATTGGCGGGGGCGCCAACATCGTCGGGGGCGCTGCGCGCCCCATCGCGACACGAGGCCGCTCCTACAGCGGATTTACACGGGCTTGACCCGCTCCGATGGCCGTCGCGCACCGGCCACCAGTTTCTCTATCGCCTTGCTCGCTGCCACCATGCCAAAGGTGGCGGTCACCATCATCACCGCGCCAAAGCCGCCGGCACAATCCAGCCGCACGCCTTCGCCAACGAAACTTTTCTGCAGGCACACGCTGCCATCGCCCTTGGGGTAACGCAGCTGCTCACTGGAAAACACGCACGGCACGCCATAGTTGCGGCTGACATTGCGCGAGAAGTTGTAGTCACGCCGCAACGTGGAGCGAACCCGCGAGGCCAATGGATCGTTGAAGGTCTTGTTGAGGTCGGCGATCTGGATCTGCGTGGGGTCGATCTGCCCGCCCGCCCCCCCGGTGGTGACGATGGCGATCTTGCGCCGGCGGCACCAGGCGATCAGCGCGGCCTTGGCCATGACGCTGTCGATGCAGTCAATCACGCAGTCCAGGTGTTCGGTGATGTACTCGACCATGGTGTCGCGGGTGACGAAATCGGCGACTGCATGCACCGTGCAGGCAGGGTTGATCGCCCGCAGGCGCTCGGCCATGACCTCGACCTTGGGGCGCCCCACCTGCCCTTCCAGGGCGTGGGCCTGGCGGTTGGTGTTGCTGACGCAGACATCGTCCAGGTCGAACAGGGTGATTTCGCCCACGCCACTGCGCGCCAGCGCTTCGGCCACCCACGAACCCACCCCGCCAATCCCGACTACCGCCACATGGGCCTGGCCCAGGCGTTGCAGGCCTTGGTCGCCGTATAGCCGGGCAACGCCGGCGAAGCGTGGATCTTCTGTACTCATGTTCATACCCCAAAAAACCGGCGCGCATTATATGCCAGCGAGCCCAAGGCCTGCACCGTTAGGAAATGGACTACTAACCCTGCTTTAATGTCCTATCACTTCGACAGAAATGGACGACAATGTCTTCACGTAAATTCGGCCTGAACCTGGTTGTGGTGCTGGCCATCGCTGCGTTGTTCACCGGCTTCTGGGCGCTGATCAATCGCCCGGTTTCCGCGCCCGCCTGGCCAGAACAAATCTCCGGCTTCTCGTATTCGCCGTTCCGCCTGGGTGAAAGCCCGCAAAAGGGCCAGTACCCCAGTGACGAAGAAATGCGTCAGGACCTGGAGCAACTGAGCAAACTGACCGACAGCATCCGCATCTACACCGTGGAAGGCACCCAGGCAGACATCCCACGGCTGGCCGAGGAGTTCGGCCTGCGCGTGACACTGGGCATCTGGATCAGCCCCGACCTCGAACGCAACGAACGGGAAATTGCCACCGCCATCGAGTTGGCCAATACCTCGCGCAGCGTGGTGCGCGTAGTGGTCGGTAACGAAGCGCTGTTCCGCGAAGAAGTGACCCCGGAAAACCTCATCAAGTACCTGGACAGGGTGCGTGCCGCGGTCAAGGTCCCGGTAACCACCAGTGAGCAGTGGCATATCTGGAAGGAACACCCGGAGCTGGCCAGGCACGTCGACCTGATTGCCGCGCACATCCTGCCCTACTGGGAATTCGTGCCGATGAAAGACTCGGTGGAGTTCGTGCTCGACCGTGCCCGCGAGCTGAAGCAGCAGTTCCCGCGCAAGCCGCTGTTGCTGTCGGAGGTCGGCTGGCCGAGCAATGGCCGCATGCGCGGGGGGGCCGATGCCACCCAGGCCGATCAGGCCATCTACCTGCGCACTTTGGTCAACACGCTCAACCGCCGCGGCTACAACTATTTTGTCATCGAAGCCTATGACCAGCCCTGGAAGGCCAGTGACGAAGGCTCGGTAGGCGCTTACTGGGGCGTTTACAACGCCGAGCGCCAGCAGAAGTTCAACTTCGAGGGGCCCGTGGTGGCGATTCCGCAGTGGCGCGCCCTGGCGGTCGCTTCGGTGGTGCTGGCCATGATCGCGCTGATGGTGCTGTTCATCGACGGCTCGGCCTTGCGCCAACGCGGCCGGACCTTCCTGACGTTCATCACCTTCCTGTGCGGGTCGGTGCTGGTGTGGATCGCCTACGACTACAGCCAGCAATACAGCACCTGGTTCAGCCTGACCGTCGGCGTGTTGCTGGCGCTCGGCGCATTGGGGGTGTTCATCGTGCTGCTCACCGAAGCGCATGAACTGGCCGAGGCGGTGTGGATCCACAAGCGCCGCCGCGAGTTCCTGCCGGTACAGGCCGACAGCGCCTACCGGCCCAAGGTGTCGGTGCATGTACCGTGCTACAACGAGCCCCCAGAAATGGTCAAGCAGACCCTCGACGCTCTGGCCGCGCTGGATTACCCCGATTATGAAGTGCTGGTGATCGACAACAACACCAAGGACCCGGCCGTATGGGAACCGCTCAAGGCCCATTGCGAAAAGCTCGGCGAACGGTTCAAGTTCTTCCACGTCGCGCCCTTGGCTGGCTTCAAGGGCGGCGCGCTGAACTACCTGATCCCGCACACCGCGCCAGACGCCGAAGTGATCGCGGTGATCGACTCGGACTACTGCGTCGACCGCAACTGGCTCAAGCACATGGTGCCGCACTTCGCCGACCCGAAAATTGCCGTGGTGCAATCGCCGCAGGACTACCGCGACCAACACGAAAGTGCATTCAAGAAGCTGTGCTACAGCGAATACAAAGGCTTCTTCCACATCGGCATGGTCACCCGCAACGACCGTGACGCGATCATTCAGCATGGCACCATGACCATGACCCGGCGCAGCGTGCTGCAAGAACTGGGCTGGGCCGAGTGGTGTATCTGCGAGGACGCCGAACTGGGCCTGCGCGTGTTCGAAAAAGGCCTGTCGGCCGCTTATGCCCACAACAGTTATGGCCAGGGCTTGATGCCCGACACGTTCATCGATTTCAAGAAACAGCGCTTCCGCTGGGCATACGGTGCCATCCAGATCATCAAACACCACGCCGGCGCCCTGCTGCGCGGCACGGGTAGCCAGCTGACGCGCGGCCAGCGCTACCACTTCCTGGCCGGCTGGCTGCCCTGGATCGCCGATGGCATGAACATTTTCTTCACCATCGGCGCGCTGCTGTGGTCGGCCGCGATGATCATCGTGCCGCATCGGGTCGACCCGCCACTGATGATTTTCGCAATCCCGCCGCTGGCGCTGTTCTTCTTCAAGGTCGGCAAGATCCTATTCCTCTACCGGCGCGCGGTGGGGGTGAATATGAAGGATGCCTTCGCGGCGGCGCTGGCAGGGCTGGCGCTGTCGCATACCATCGCCAAAGCGGTGCTGTACGGGTTCTTCACCAGCAGCATGCCGTTCATCCGCACGCCAAAGCATGCTGACAGCCATGGCTTGCTGGTGGCGATTGCCGAGGCGCGCGAAGAAGTGTTCATCATGCTGCTGTTGTGGGGCGCGGCGCTGGGTATCTACCTGGTGCAGGGGCTGCCGAGTTCGGACATGCGCTTCTGGATGGCCATGCTGCTGGTGCAGTCGTTGCCGTACGTGGCGGCACTGGTGATGGCGCTGCTGTCGTCGCTGCCCAAGCCTGCGCACAAGGCTGCCGAGGCGCAGCAGGCTTGAGATGTTGGGGGCGCGTGGCGCCCCTTTCGCGACTGGTTTGCTATAAGATAACGCCCCTCAGATTTCCCCGCCTTGCCTTGCCCCGGAGTTCCCCATGACGGCCCCTGCCGAGCTCTCGCCTACCCTTCAACTGGCCTGCGACCTGATCCGTCGCCCCTCGGTCACCCCCGTCGACGCCGATTGCCAGGCGCAAATGATGAACCGCCTGGGCGCCGTGGGCTTCCAGCTCGAGCCCATGCGCATCGAAGACGTCGACAATTTCTGGGCGACCCATGGCCAGCAGGAAGGCCCGGTACTGTGCTTCGCCGGCCACACCGACGTGGTGCCCACCGGCCCCGTGCAGCAATGGCAGCATGAACCGTTCGATGCGCTGATCGACGCCGACGGCATGCTCTGCGGCCGCGGCGCAGCTGACATGAAAGGCAGCCTGGCCTGCATGGTGGTTGCCAGCGAACGTTTCGTGCAGGATTACCCCGACCACCGCGGCAAGGTCGCCTTCCTGATCACCAGCGACGAGGAAGGCCCGGCCCACCACGGCACCAAGGCTGTGGTCGAACGCCTGAAAGCACGTAACCAGCGCCTGGACTGGTGCATCGTCGGCGAACCGTCCAGCACCACCCTGCTGGGTGACGTGGTCAAGAACGGCCGCCGTGGCTCGCTGGGCGCCAAGCTGACCGTGCGCGGCAAACAGGGCCATGTGGCCTACCCGCACCTGGCGCGCAACCCCATTCACCTGGCCGCACCGGCCTTGGCGGAACTGGCAGCCGAGCACTGGGACGAAGGCAATGCATTCTTCCCGCCGACCAGCTTCCAGATCTCCAACCTCAACTCCGGCACCGGTGCCACCAACGTGGTCCCGGGCGAGCTGACTGCGCTGTTCAATTTCCGGTTCTCCACCGAGTCCACCGTCGAAGGCCTGCAGGCGCGGGTGTCGGCGATCCTCGACAAGCACGAACTGGACTGGTCGATCGACTGGGCGCTGTCAGGCCTGCCGTTCCTCACCGAGCCGGGCGAACTGCTGGATGCCGTTTCGGCCAGCATCAAAGGTGTCACCGGTCGCGACACCCAGCCGTCGACCAGCGGCGGCACGTCCGATGGCCGCTTCATCGCCACCCTGGGCACCCAGGTGGTTGAGCTGGGCCCGGTCAACGCCACCATCCACCAGGTGGACGAGCGGATTCTGGCCAGCGACCTCGACCTGCTGACCGAAATCTACTACCAGACCCTGGTCCGGTTGCTCGCCTGATGCTTGCCTGCCCCCTTTGCCAGGCGCCGCTGGCGCAAGTCGACAACAGCGTGGTCTGCCCGGCAGGCCACCGCTTCGACCGGGCCCGCCAGGGCTACCTGAACCTGCTGCCGGTGCAGCACAAGAACAGCCGTGACCCAGGTGATAACCAGGCCATGGTCGAGGCGCGTCGCGACTTTCTCGACGGCGGCCACTACGCACCAGTGGCCCGGCGCCTGGCCGAACTGGCCGCCGAGCGCCAGCCCGGTGCCTGGCTGGACATTGGCTGCGGCGAGGGCTACTACACCGCGCAGTTGGCCCAGGCCCTGCCCGCGGCCGACGGTTACGCCCTGGATATCTCCCGCGAGGCGGTCAAGCGTGCCTGCCGCCGCGCACCGGCTGTCACCTGGATGGTCGCCAGCATGGCCCGGGTGCCGCTGGCCGATGCCAGCTGCCAGTTCATCGCCAGCGTATTCAGCCCGCTGGACTGGGCCGAAGCCAAACGCCTGCTCAGCCCCGGCGGTGGCCTGATGCGGGTAGGCCCGACCAGCGGCCACCTGATGGAACTGCGTGAAGTGCTCTACGATGAAGTACGCCCTTACGCCGACGACAAGCACCTGGCCCTGGTCCCCGAGGGCATGGCCCATGCCCACAGCGAAACCCTGGCGTTGCGCCTGAGCCTGGCCGCCCCCAAGGCCCGCGCCGACCTGCTGGCCATGACCCCACACGGCTGGCGCGCCAGCGCCGAAAAACGTGCACGGGTGATCGACCAGCCCGAGCCGTTCGAGGTAACGGTGTCCATGCGTTATGACTATTTTGTGCGCCAAGACTGAGCACACCCGGAGCCCTTATGCGCCAACCTGATATCGAGATCTACCTGAAGGACGCCGACGTCGACCACAACCAGATTGCCGGGTGGCTTGCCCAGGCGATCGGCCCGTGCAGCGAATGGAAGCAGAAAGGCCAGACGTTCAAATGCCAGGCCGGTAACATTCCGGTCACTTGGTTACCGAAGGCTGTAGGGAAATGGAACAGCCTGTACCTGGAAAGCGACCAGACCCCCTGGGCCGACGATATTGCCTGCGCCCGCGCTGCATTCGCCGCACTGGGCGTGGAAGTACGCTGCGCACCGGGTGGCTGGGTCGAGGAAGACGGCGAGGAGGATGCCGACCGCTGGGTCCGCATCAGCGCCGACGGTGAAGAGGAAATCACCTGGCGTACGTCTTGAGCTGCAAGCTTCAAGCTGCAAGTTTCAAGAAGGCTCGCATCAGGCTGCAAGTACACGGTCACTTGCAGCTTGAAGCTTATAGCTTAAGGCTCAGAGGCCTACCACGTCTTCGGCTTGCAGGCCCTTCTGGCCCTGCACGCAGGCGTATTCCACCCGCTGCCCTTCGACCAGGGTACGATGCCCCTCACCGCGAATCGCCCGATAGTGGACGAATACATCCGCACCACCTTCGCGCTGAATGAAGCCATAACCCTTGGCATCGTTGAACCACTTTACATTCCCAGTCTCACGAGACGACATCTGAACTACTCCGGTTTTTTATTGTGAAGATCGCCGTGCAGGCATGGGCTTACCTGCCCCGTGCCAACGCCGCTTGCCGAAATAACCTGCAAGTGGCAGGCCGAGTATATGCCACAGCACAAAAAAATTTGATGACGGTCCCGCTGTTGGCCGATTTTTGCTGAACTTACGCACATACGGCAGACTAATTAACTGGATACTCACCTGAACATCACACCCAGGGCACACACCCCATGACCCGTTCCCCCCTGCGCCGCCTGATTTTCGGCGCCCTGCGTCGCCTGTTGTACCTGTGGGTGCGCTCCGAAACCATCAACCAGTCGGCCATGTCGTTGAACCTGGACCGCAGCCGGCCCGTGATCTATGCCTTGCCTACGCCGGCGCTCACCGACCTGGTCGTACTCGACCACGAGTGCACCAAGGCAGGGCTGCCGCGCCCGGTGCTGCCGGTAACGGTCGGTCCGCTGCAGGAACCCGCCGCGTTCTTCTACCTGACCCCCGACCCCGACTGGCTGGGCCGCCAGGACAAGCGTGGCGCCCCGCCCACCCTCGAGCGCCTGGTAGCTGCCGTTACCCAGCATGCCGAGGAAGATGCGCAGATCATTCCGGTCAGCGTGTTCTGGGGCCAGACCCCAGCCAGCGAGTCCAGCCCGTGGAAACTGCTGTTTGCCGACAGTTGGGCAGTGACCGGGCGTTTGCGGCGGCTGCTGACCGTACTGATACTCGGGCGCAAGACCCGCGTGCAGTTCTCTGCCCCCATCCACCTACGCGAACTGGTGCAGCACAACAAAGGCCACGAACGCACCGTGCGCATGGCCCAGCGCCTGATGCGCGTGCATTTTCGCAACCTCAAGACCGCGGTCATCGGCCCCGACCTTTCGCACCGCCGCAATCTGGTCAAAGGGCTGGTTCATGCACCGCTGGTGCGCCAGGCCATCGCCGAGGAGGCGCAACGCGAAAACCTGCCGCTGGCCAAGGCCGAAGCCCAGGCTTTGCGCTACGGCAACGAGATTGCCTCTGACTACACCTACACTGCCATCCGCTTCCTGGAGGTGGTGCTCAGCTGGTTCTGGAACAAGATCTACGACGGCATCAAGGTCAACCACATCGAGCAGGTGCAGGGCATCGCGCCCGGCCACGAAGTGATCTACGTGCCCTGCCACCGCAGCCATATCGACTACCTGCTGCTGTCGTACCTGCTGTTCCGCAACGGCCTCACGCCACCGCATGTGGCCGCGGGCATCAACCTCAACATGCCGGTGGTCGGCAACCTGCTGCGCCGTGGCGGGGCGTTCTTCATGCGCCGCACCTTCAAGGGCAACCCACTCTACACCGCGGTGTTCAACGAATACCTGCACACCCTGTTCACCAAGGGGTTCCCGGTGGAGTACTTCGTCGAAGGCGGCCGTTCCCGTACCGGCCGCATGCTGCAACCGCGCACCGGGATGCTGGCCATTACCCTGCGCAGCTTCCTGCGTTCGTCGCGCACGCCCATCGTGTTCGTGCCGGTCTACATCGGCTATGAACGCGTGCTAGAAGGCCGCACCTACCTGGGCGAGCTACGCGGTGCCAGCAAGAAGAAAGAGTCGGTATTCGATATCTTCAAGGTGTTCGGCGCGCTGAGGCAGCGCTTTGGCCAGGTGTCGGTCAACTTCGGCGAGCCGATCCGCCTGGCCGGTTTCCTCGACCAGCAACAACCCGGCTGGCGTGAGCAGGAGCATGGCCCGCAATACCGCCCGGATTGGCTCAACGCCACAACCCATCGCCTGGGTGAGACCGTGGCCCGCCACCTCAACGAGGCGGCGGCCATCAACCCGGTCAACCTGGTGGCCATGGCATTGCTGTCCACCAGCCGCCTGGCCCTGGATGAACGCGCCCTGGTCCGCGTGCTCGACCTGTACCTGGCCCTGCTGCGCCAGGTGCCCTACTCGCCGCACATCACCCTGCCCGAGGGTGACGGCCAGGCCTTGATCGAACACGTGCGCAGCATGAACCTGGTCGCCGAGCAGAAGGACGCCCTGGGCCGCATCCTGTACCTGGACGAAGGCAATGCGGTGCTGATGACCTACTACCGCAACAACGTGCTGCACATCTTCGCCCTGCCGGCGCTGCTGGCCAGCTTCTTCCTCAGCAGCTCGCGCATGAGCCGCGAACTGTTGGGGCAATATGTGCACGCGCTGTACCCGTATTTGCAGGCCGAACTGTTCCTGCGCTGGGCGCCGCAGCAATTGGACGAGGTCATCGACCAGTGGCTGACGGCGCTGGTCGAGCAAGGCCTGCTGCGCCAGGACAACGACATCTATGTGCGCCCGCCGCCCAGCTCGCGGCAGTTCGTGCTGCTGACCCTGCTCGCCCGCACCATCACCCAAACGCTGCAGCGTTTCTACATGGCCACGTCCTTGCTGCTCAACAGCGGGCAGAACAGCCTCAGCGCCGAAGCGCTGGAAGACCTGTGCGTGATGATGGCCCAGCGCCTGTCGATCCTGCATGGCTTGAACGCCCCGGAGTTTTTCGACAAGACACTGTTCCGCCACTTCATCCAGACCTTGCTCCAGCAAGGCGTGCTGCATGCCGATGCCCAAGGCAAGCTGGGTTACCACGACAAGCTCGGCGAACTCGCCGAAGGCGTGGCCAAGCGCGTGCTGTCGGCCGAGCTGCGCCTGTCCATCCGCCAGGTGGCGCTGCATCGCGACGAGCCTTCAGACGTGGTGCAAGGGTAGCTTTTCTGTCTGCCGCCAGGCCTTGAGAGGGGACAGCATCGCCATGCTTTCCCCCTCTCAAGGAGTACCACCATGAACCAGATCAAATCGATCGACGTCGAAATCGTTTCTTCCAGCGACAACTACCTGCCAGCCTCCGCCCAGGTGCAACTGAGCCTGCTCGACGTGTCCCATGCCGACGCGCCGGCCGTCAGCCAGGCAGAGCTGCGCCTTCAGTGCGCCGGTGTAATGCCGATCAAGCTGCAACTGGCCTGCGACCTCAGCCAGCTCGACCCGCGCGGCAGCTACGTGCTGGCCGTGCGCATCGAGCAGAACGGGCAACTGCAGTTCATCAACACCACCCACCACGCCGTAAACCCTCACACCTTGTCTGGCACCGAACGCGTGGTGGTCGATAACGTGGCGACGCCCACGGTCGTACTCCATGATTGATTAGGGAAAATCCGCTAAAGTCCCTGGGGTTGGCCACAAGCCGGCTCCAAGGACAACGGAGATTCCATGAAAAAGCTCTTTATGCTGTGTTGCGCATCCCTGCTCGCAGCCTGCTCCAGCCAAACCCCGCCCGCCCAGGCCAGCCTGGATGGCGAAGTCTTCTACCTGCAGCGCATTGCCCTGCCGCCGGCCGCCACCCTGAGCGTCGAACTGCAGGACGTGTCGTTGATGGACGCCCCGGCCGTGACCCTGGCCCGCCAGGCAGGCCCGATCAAAGGCAACGTGCCGCTGCCGTTCCACCTCACCTACGATCCGCGCCAGGTCAAACCCGGGCACCGCTATGCGCTGAGCGCGCGCATCGAGCTGGGCGGCAAACTGCTGTTCATCAATACCGAACACCATGGCGTGCTGCTCGACGGCACCGACCCACAACCCCTGCGCGTCAAGCTCGACCAGGTCCGCTGATACCCGTATTCATCTGTTTACAAGGAACGCTTCATGATCCGCACTTCCCTGCGCTTCACCACTCTGTGCACCGGCCTGCTGCTGTCGGCCAGCGCGCTGGCCCTGTCGCTGGGCGACTTGAGCCAGAAGGACGCCACCGGCGGCCTGAAAGATGCCCTCACCCAAGGCGCGCAACTGGCGGTCAAGCAACTGAGCGCCCCAGGCGGCTTCAGCAATAACCCGGACGTGCGTATCGAACTGCCGGGCAACCTGGGCAAGGCCGCCAAAGCGATGAAGATGTTCGGCAAGGGCGAGCAGGTCGAAACCCTGGAAACCAGCATGAACAAGGCCGCCGAAAAGGCCGTGCCGCAGGCTCAGGCGATTCTGGTAGATGCCGTGAAGAACATGAGCGTGACCGACGCCAAGGGCATTCTCAGCGGCGGTGACGACTCCGCCACCCAGTACCTGAACAAGAGCAGCCGCGAGCAGATTCGGGCCAAGTTCCTGCCGATCGTCAAGAAGGCCACCGACCAGGTTGGCGTGGCTCAGCAGTACAACGCCTTCGCCGCGCAGGCCAAAGGCCTGGGGCTGGTCAAGGATGACGCCAACATCGAGAACTACGTGACCGAGAAGGCGCTGGACGGCCTGTTCGAGATGATCGGCAAGCAAGAGCAGAACATTCGCCAGAACCCGGCCGCCGCAGCTACCAGCCTGGCCAAGAAGGTCTTCGGCACGCTCTGAACGCGTGGTGCCACGCCAGCGGCCTGCGTGAACCCGCGCGGCCGCTGCCTCTGCGTCGTTTTGCCTGTACCGCCTTTCCCCGCTCCCTCGGCCAACAGCAAGGTGCAGGATGGCGGCTCTTTTCGACGAGGAGTTTCCGCTATGCCCTGCACCCCACATTTCCAGATCTTCATCGACTGCGAAAGCCAAGACCGGATTACACCGGACGCTTCGGCGGGTTACGTATTGGTGCTGAGTGAAAAACTGGAGGGCTTCGGCGCTGCCAAAGGCAGTTCCGTCCTGCAGCCCGTGCTGACCATCGAGCAGCAAGGCGAACTGGCGCTGCCCCAGACCTTCAGTTTCATGATCGATGGGGCAACGCTCAAGGAAGGCCATGCTTACCAGGTGAGCCTGCGCTACCAGGCCACCAACGGTAACCCGCACGGCAAGCGCCTGGCCTGGAAAGAGACTTTCGTCGCTCAGGACCAGGCCCGCATTGCACCTGCCGCCGTCAGCGGCCATGGCCCGTGCAAAGGCCGCACCAACAGCTGCCTGAGCTGGTAAGGGCCGGCGCCTTCAACACCCAGGGCGCAAGCTGCCTGCATGCTCGCGCCTGGGTCTTCAACGCTGCTTTACCCTGAACCAGGCCGCGTACAACGCCGGCAGGAACAACAACGTCAGCACCGTGGCCACGATCAGGCCACCCATGATCGCAACCGCCATCGGCCCGTAGAATACGCTACGCGACAGCGGGATCATGGCCAGCACCGCGGCCAGGGCGGTCAGCACGATCGGCCGGAAGCGCCGCACCGTGGCCTCGATGATCGCTTGCCAGCGGTCCATCCCTGCCGCAATGTCCTGCTCGATCTGGTCAACCAGAATTACCGAGTTGCGCATGATCATCCCCGCCAGGGCAATGGTGCCGAGCATGGCGACAAAGCCGAACGGCTGGCCGAACACCAGCAGGAACAGCGTCACGCCGATCAACCCCAGCGGCGCGGTCAGGAACACCATCAGCGTGCGCGAGAAGCTGCGCAGCTGGATCATCAGCAAGCTCAACACCACCACGATGAACAGCGGCATGCCAGCGTTCACCGATTTCTGCCCGCGCTCGGCATCTTCCACTGTGCCGCCCACTTCCAGCAGGTAACCGTCGGGCAGCTTGGCGCGGATGCCCTGCAAAGAAGGCAGAATCTGCTTCACCAGTGTCGCAGGTTGCGCCTTGTCGTAGATGTCTGCCCGCACGGTCACTGTCGGCAAGCGGTTACGGTGCCAGATGATGCCCTCCTCAAAGCCATACTCCAGGGTCGCGACCTGCGACAGCGCCACGCTCTGGCCGTTGTCGGTCGGCAACGCCAGGCTGCCCAGGTTGCCCAGCTCGCTGCGCTCCTGGAGCGTACCGCGCAGCAGTATCTCGATCAGCTCGTTGTCTTCGCGGTACTGGCTGGCGGTGGTGCCGGTCAGCGAACTTTGCAGGAAACTCGCCAGGTGCGCGGTGCTCACGCCCAGCGCACGGGCACGGTCCTGGTCAATACTCAGAAACACCGCCTTGCTCGGTTCCTCCCAGTCCAGGTGCACATTCACCACATGTGGGTTCTCGCGAACCTTGGCCGCCACCTCACGGGCCAGTTCCCGCGCCTTCTCGATATGCTCGCCCGTGACGCGGAACTGCACCGGGTAACCCACGGGCGGGCCGTTTTCCAGGCGGGTGACCCGGGCGCGCAACTCGGGGAACTGCTGGTCCACCGTGGCGATCAGCCAGTTGCGCAGGCGCTCGCGGTCGTCCATCGACTTGGCCAGTACCACGAACTGGGCGAAGCTGGCGGCCGGCAGCTGCTGGTCCAGTGGCAGGTAGAAGCGCGGCGAACCGGTACCCACGTAGGCCACATAGTTGTCGATGCCATCCTGCTGCGCGAGCAGCGCCTCCAATTGCTTGACGCGCTCGGCGGTATTGGCCAGCGATGCACCTTCGGCCAGCTTCAGGTCGACCATCAGTTCCGGGCGCCCGGACGCCGGGAAGAACTGCTGGGGCACGAAGCGGAACAGCAGGATGCTGCCGATGAAAGCCGCGATGGTCAGCAGGATCACCGTCTTGCGGCGCCGTACACACCACGCCACAACCCGCCGCACCCGCTGGTAGAACGGCGTGGCATAAGGGTCTGGCGCCTGGCCATGACGGGCGGCGTGCAGCCGGGCCAGGTCGGGCAACAGGCGCTCGCCCAGGTAAGGCACGAACACCACGGCGACCAGCCAGGATGCCAGCAAGGCAATGGTCACCACCTGGAAGATCGAGCGGGTGTATTCGCCGGTGCTTGAGGCCGCCGTAGCGATGGGCAAGAAGCCTGCTGCGGTGATCAGGGTGCCGGTGAGCATCGGGAACGCCGTGCTGCTCCAGGCGTAACTGGCCGCCTTGAGGCGGTCGTAGCCCTGCTCCATCTTGATAGCCATCATTTCCACGGCGATGATCGCATCGTCTACCAGCAAGCCCAGGGCCAGTACCAGCGCCCCCAGCGAGATCTTGTGCAGGCCGATGCCAAAGTAATGCATGGCCGCGAAGGTCATGGCCAGCACCAGGGGGATGGCCAGCGCCACCACCAGGCCGGTCCGCAGGCCCAGGGAGAAGAAGCTGACCAGCAGCACGATGACCAGCGCCTCGGCCAGCACCTGAACGAACTCGCCCACACCGGCCTTGACCGCCGCGGGCTGGTCCGAAACCTTGCGCAATTCCATGCCGGCCGGCAGGTTGTGCGCCAGGCGTTCGAACTCGCTTTCCAGCGCCTTGCCGAGCACCAGGATGTCGCCGCCATCCTTCATCGACACCGCCAGGCCAATGGCCTCTTCGCCCATGAAGCGCATGCGCGGTGCGGGTGGGTCATTGAAGCCACGGTACACTTCGGCGACATCGCCTATGCGGAAAGTGCGGTCGCCCACCCGAATCGGGAACTGGCGAATCTGCTCGACGCTGTCGAAGCGACCGCTTACCCGCAGTTGCAGGCGCTCGCTGGGGGTTTCGAAGAAGCCGGCGGTGCTGACTGCATTCTGTTCGCGCAGGGCGTTCTGCACCGCTTGCAGCGGCACCCCCAGGGTGGCCAGCTTGAGGTTGGACAGTTCGATCCAGACTTTCTCGTCCTGCAAGCCGATCAGCTCGACCTTGCCCACGTCCTTGACCCGCTGCAGCTGGATCTGGATCCGGTCGGCATAGTCCTTGAGCACGGCGTAGTCGAAGCCCTTGCCGGTCAGTGCATAGATATTGCCGAAGGTAGTGCCGAATTCGTCGTTGAAGAAGGGGCCCTGGATTTCCGGCGGCAAGGTATGGCGAATGTCCGCGACCTTCTTGCGGATCTGATACCACAGCTCGGGAATGTCCTTGGAGTGCAGCGAGTCGCGGGCCATGAACGTGACCTGCGATTCGCCAGGCCGGGAAAACGAGACAATCCGCTCGTACTCACCGGTTTCCATCAGCTTTTTCTCGATGCGCTCGGTTACCTGGCGCGACACTTCCTCGGCCGTGGCACCGGGCCACAGGGTACGAATGACCATGGCCTTGAAGGTGAACGGCGGGTCTTCACTTTGGCCCAGCTTGGTGTAGGACATGGCGCCAATGGCCGCCAGCAGGATCATCAGGAACAGGACGATCTGGCGGTTGCGCAGCGCCCAGGCAGAAAGGTTGAAACCCATCGGGACTTACTCCTTGGCCGTCAGGTTCACTATGCGGTTGCTGCGGTCGACGGGGCGTACCTGCTGCCCCTCACGCAATACATGACCACCGGCGGCCACCACCCAGTCATCGGCGGCCAGCCCATCGAGCACGGGCACGCTATCGTTGCCGTACGCACCCAGGCGCACCACAGCCCGCTCCAGGCGGCTGTCCTTGTTCAACCGCCACACATAGGCCTGGCCGTCTTCGGCGGTAACCGCCGACAGCGGTACAGACAGTGGGATCAGGCCTTCGGTCGCAATGAATACCCGGGCGCTCTGGCCCAGCTCGGCCGGGGCAGCCGACGTGGTGAAGGCGATGCGGGCGGCGAAGGTGCGCGAGCGCGGATCGGCCGCGGGTGACAGCTCGCGGATGCGCCCCTGGAAGCGCGCCTGCGGGTGCGACCACAGCTCCACACTCACCGGTTGGCCGATGGCGACCCGAGCGAACTGCTGCTCTGGCAGGGCGATGGCCACCTCGCGCTCACCATCGGCGGCGAGGGTGAAGGCGGTTTGCCCAGCGGCAACCACCTGGCCCACTTCCACCTGGCGCTTGGCAATCACCCCGGCCTGGGGCGCGCGCAATACGGCATAGGCTGCCTGGTTCCCGGCCACGTCGAACTGCGCCTTGGCCTGCTTCAGGCGCGCCAGGCCGGCACGGTAGAGGTTTTCGGCATTGTCATATTGAGAATGGCTGACCATCTGCCGGTCCAGCAGCTTCTGGTAGCGATCACGCTCGGTGCGCACCAGTGCCAGGTTGGCTTCGGCGGCGGCCAGTTGTGCGCGGTTAGCTTCCAGTTGCAAGCGTACGTCCTGCGGGTCCAGCTCGGCCAGCGGTTGCTCGGCCTTGACCCGCTGCCCTTCTTCGACCAGCCGCTTGCTGACCTTGCCGGCAATACGGAACGCCAGTTCCGGCTCGAAGCGCGCACGCACCTCACCGGGGTAACTGGCGGCCCCCGCTTCGGCTGGCTGCGGCTGCACCACCAACGCCGGGCGCGGGGCGGCAGGGGCGGCGGCTTCCTGTTCGCACGCCGCCAGAAGCACGGCGACGGCGGCGGGCAACGCGATGGACAAGGCCTGGCGCAACATGATGAATCCTTTCGCAGAGGGTACTTCGAATATTTGTACTGGCGGGTATATTAAGTCAGGGAACTGCTGCCGAGAAGCCAGCGTCGATAAGAAATCACCTGACGATGGCTACGATCACTGCTGGAAACCGCTCCAGCCGGTAATATGGGAGCTTGATCAACCACATGCAGACCACAATGCCCAACGACGCACCCATCGGCCCAGGCCGGCCCAAGGACCTGGCCAAGCGCGAGGCCATTCTCGAAGCTGCCAAGTCGCTGTTCTTAAGCCTCGGCTACGCCAACACCAGCATGGATGCGGTCGCTGCGGCGGCAGGTGTTTCTAAGCTCACCGTGTACAGCCACTTCACCGACAAGCAGACGCTGTTCTGTTCAGCGGTCATGGCCACGTGCCAGATCCAGCTGCCGGACCTGTTGTTCGAGTACCCCGCCGGTGCGCAGGTCGAAGACGTGCTGCTGAACATCGCCCGTGGTTTCCAGGCGCTGATCAGCAGTGACGAAGCGGTCAAGCTCAGCCGCCTGATCATGGCCCAGGGCAGCCTGGATGCAAGCTTTGGCGAGTATTTCTACGAGGCCGGGCCCAAGCGCGTGCTGGCAGGGATGGAAGCGCTGCTGCGCGAGGCGGATGAGCGTGGGCTGCTGCGTATCGACAACCCGCTGCGGGCAGCGGAGCACTTCTTCTGCCTGGTCAAGGGGGCGCCGGATTACCGGCTATTGCTCGGCTGTGCGGGGCCGCTGGAAGGTGATGCGGCAGAAGCGCATGTGCGCGAGGTGGTTGGGGTGTTCTTGCGCGCGTTTCAGCCTTGAAACAGACGCTGGCATTCGGCGGCAGCCATGTTGTCTCGAGTGCTGAATCTTGCTCAATGCCTGTGGGAGCGGGCAGGCCCGCGAACACGGGCGCAGCCCGTGCCAACCACTGCGGTGCCTGCTTCGCGGGCTCGCCCGCTCCCACATCGGCCGCACTAGCCGGTCAGATAAAGGTCAGGCTTTAAGCGCTTTCTTCGGGTAGATGTCGTACCGGCTCGACTTGCCCTCAAGGCTATGGCTCGGTTTCGGCCCGTCAATGATCGGCGCCTTGCGTGGGCGCTTCACCACCACCCGGTGGCTGGCCAACGCCAGGGCGGCTTCAAGCAGGGCCGGGGCATCCAGGTCATCGCCGACCAAGGGCCGGAACACGCGCATCTCCTTTTTCACCAGGGCGCTCTTGTCGCGGTGCGGGAACATTGGGTCGAGGTAGATCACCTGCGGCGCCTCGCCTTCCCAACTGCGCATGCGCTCGATGGCATTACCGGTCAGCAGGCGCATGCGCCCGACAATCGGCCCCACTTCTTCATCCAGCCGGGCGCGCGCCAGGCCATCTTCCAGCAGCGCGGCTATCAGCGGCTGGCGTTCGATCAAGGTCATCTGGCAGCCCAGGCTGGCCAGCACGAACGCGTCCTTGCCCAGCCCCGCCGTGGCATCCAGCACCTGCGGTCGCACGCCTTGGGCGATGCCCACGGCCTTGGCGATCATCTGCCCGTTGCCACCGCCAAACTGGCGCCGGTGCGCGGCCTGGCCTTCGACAAAGTCCACCCGCACCGGCCCCGGTGCCTGCGGGCCCAATTGCTGGATCTGCAAGCCATCAACGCCCACCTGCACGGCAAACCCGGCATCATCGTCCTGCAACGGCAGCGCCAGGCGCTCGGCCCATGCAGCGGCCTGCGCTGCGAATTCGGCCGTTAGCGCCTCGACCCGGATACCTGCGCCCTGCTCTTCCATCTTCAACACCTAGAAATTGAACCCGGCCCTTAAGGTATCGGCCGCAACGGCCGATACAGGCAATATCCCGCTATTCTGCCAGAGCACAACGCGCGCGACTGCCATGTCAGATACTCTTCCCATCGGCTTGACCTATTTGTCGCCTGTCGGCAACTACAGTCAGCACAACACCCAGGCACTCGGGGGCGTCAGCCACCTGTGGCAGGATTTTTTCGCCCGGGCCATGGCCGAGCGCCAGGAAGAGCCGGTAGACTGCATCAGCCAGTCGTTCGTGCAGTACGACCACGACAGCGGAGAACCCATAGGCGGCGCCCGTGCGCTGGCCCTGATCGACGCCCAGCGCGCCTGCCCGGTGCAGGATACCCGCGTAGTCCCACCCGAGCCGCTGTTTCTACCCAAGGCCGAGCTGGAAGCCAGCCTCTTGCCGCCGGCCCCCGAGCCTTTCAGTGCCATGGAACTGATCGAGCAGCAGCGCCAGCTCGACATCAACAACAGCTGGCTGCGCCCGGTGGTGATGAGCCAGGGTCAGCCGCTGCCCGAGCCCGGACCGGGCCCTAGCCCGCGCCCGCTGTTCCTGCCCATCGCCGAACTGGAAAGCGACTTGTTGCCACCCGCCGCCGAACCGTTCGACGATGCCACGCTGAGCAAGCAGCAGACCGACCTGGCGTTCGACATCCACTGGGCCCGCCCGGTGGTGCTGAACAACGTGCGCGCCTACGCCTGACCTTAGCGGCAGACCTGCCAGCGGCCCATGTCCAGGTGGAAGTGATTGTGGTGCGCGGCGTTGTAGTCGGGCCCCAACACAGTGCTGAAGCTTTGGCAGGCAGCCTGCTGCACCTCGCGCAGGAATTGCGCCTTGGCCCCACCCGCCTGCCAGTCACGCGCCAGAACGATGCGCTGACCGTCCTGCAGGCGAAAGCCGCTGATGTCCAGGGCGTTGGCCGTCGCGTGCTGGCTCAGGCGGCCCTGCTTGCGGTGGTAGACGTTGCGGCAGGCAAAGCTGCCCAAATGGTCGACCTGGGTCACCGGCTGGCCCAACACCCGCTGCGCGACAGGCTGCAACGCGTGGTTTTCGAACAGTGCATACGCCACCGCCAGCGGGCAACTGGCCAGAAAGCTGCTGCTCAGGCGCGCCTTGCCGGCTTCGATACGCCACACATTTTCCAGCGGGCAGTTGGCCGAGGCCGGGCTGTCGGCCTGTGCCCGGTAGCGCAGTTGGCTGGTGGCCAGTGCCTGGCGGCACAGCGCGGGGTCATCCCGCAGCCGCGACAGCTTGTAGGGGGTCAGCCAATTGGGTGGTTGGCGCACATCCAACGGCGCCCAGGGGTTCCACGGCGCGGGCAGGCGCCAGCCCTGTTGCCAGGCAAGCACGGCCAAAAACAGCAGGCCGGCCAGCAGCGTCAGGGCCCGCATCAACGGCGGAACAGGTCGTTGAGCTGAGCGAACGGCAAAGCCTGGTCTGCGTAGCCGAAGGTGCCGTGGTCATGGACTTCCAGCGCGGCCCGCTGCAACGCACCCAGGGCCGCGCGGGCCAGCGACGAGCCCAAGCTGATGCGGCGCACGCCAAGGTCCTGCAACTGGTTGACGCTCAACGCCACGCCGGCCATGCCCATCAGCACGTTGACCGGCCGCGGGGCCACGGCCTGCACCACCGCGCGCACTTCTTCCGCCGTTCGCAGGCCAGGCGCATACAGCACATCGGCCCCCGCTTCGGCGTAGGCTTGAAGGCGCAGGATGGTGTCGTCCAGGTCCATGCGCCCGTGCAGCAGGTTTTCTGCACGGGCGCACAGGGTGAACGGGAACGGCAGGCTCCGGGCAACCTGCACTGCGGCGCGTACACGCTCCACCGCCAGGCCGATATCATAGATGGGCGCATCATGACAGCCGCTGGCGTCTTCGATAGACCCACCCACCAGGCCAACCTCGGCGGCACGCAGAATGGTCTGCGCGCAGTCCTCGGGCAGGTCGCCGAAGCCGTTTTCCAGGTCGGCGGCCACCGGCAACGCGGTGGCGTCGACGATTTCGCCGGCGTTGTCCAATGTGTCGTCCAGGCTCAAGGCCCCTTCGGCATCCGGGCGGCCCAGGCTGAAGGCCAGGCCGGCGCTGGTAGTGGCCAGCGCTTCGAAGCCCAGGCTCGCCAACAGCCTGGCCGACCCGGCATCCCACGGGTTGGGGACGACGAATGCACCGTCACGCTGGTGCAAGGCCTTGAAGGCTTCGGCTCGCAGGGTTTGCACATCCATGGTGGAACCTCCGGCAGTCAGGGAAGGGTCACAGTAGCCCCAGCTGTTCGACCTCGGGTGCGCGCGGCAATTCCGGCAGCGCGGCAAGGCCCGGCAAACGCAACATCAGGCGCTGGTGAAAATGCCGGGCAAGTGCCGCCGCCAGGCGGTTGTCCGAGGTATGCAGGAAGATATAGGGGTTGCGGCCTTCTTCGATCCAGCTGGCCACCTTGTCTACCCACGGGGTGAGAAACACGTCGTTGGCTTGCAGTTCCGGGTGGCCGATGAAGCGTACCTGCGGGTGTTGGGTAAAGGCGGCCGGGCGCGGCGGCACCTTGGGCTTTTTCGACTGCGCATGCAGCACGGCAGGGTCACGCGAAGTGCAGCTGAACAGCGCGCGCGGGTCGAGGCAGATACGCTCGACGCCGCGCTCGTGCAGCACCCGGTTGAGCATGCGCTCCTCTTCACCCTTGGCAAAAAACGCCTGGTTACGCACTTCAACTGCCACGGGCACCGCCAGCTCATCCAGAAAATGGCACAGCTCGCCCAGGCGCGCAGGGCCGAACTGGGCCGGCAATTGCAACCAGTAGGGGGACACACGCCCGCCCAATGGCGCCATCAACCGGGTGAAATCGAAGGCAGGCTCCAGCTGGTCGCGCAGGTCACCAGCGTGGCTGATGTCGCGGGGGAACTTGGCGGTGAACCGGAAATGTGCGGGCATTACCTGTGCCCAGCGGGCAAGGGTGCCAGGGGCAGGCCGGGCATAGAAGGTGGTGTTGCCCTCTACCGCGTTGAACACCTGGCTATAGAAGCCCAGCATCTGGCCGCTGCTGGCGTCGGCGGGGTACAGGTAGTCGCGCCAGGCGTTTTCACTCCATGACGGGCAACCGAGAAAGTAAGGCAGGGGTGATGGACTCATCCATCAAATGTACAGGTCGAGCCCTAGTACTTCCATGTCCCAGTCGGTAAAACCGGCGGTGCTCAGGTAACTGGCCAAGGCATTGGCGGTACGCCGGTCACGGGCGCGAGGGAAAACCATGTCCTGCTGGCGGGCTGGCAGACCAGCGCCAAGGCGGCGAGCGGCGGGCTCGGGTGGCGCGGCTTCAAGGCCATCGACGACCTCTGCATCATCGACCGCATCCTCGCGCACCGCGGCCTTGCGCGGCGTGCGCTTGATCGGGTACTGCGATGAGAAACCGTCGATACGCATGGCATGGCACTCGGGATCAATGATGGCAATTTAGCAGCATCCGAGCTGCGTCGCTAATGCTTCATTGATAACTGGACCACAGAATGCGAAAAAGGTTTTAGCGTGATCGGCAATAACCGACGGACAGCAGTTATTGCTTCTTCGGAGTAGCTACATTGTCGCGCAGATAGACCGGCTGCGCCTGCTCGGCGGTGACTGCCTCGCCACGCGCCCAGGCAAAACCGGCCAGGGCAAGTACGTCCACAGCGCTGGGCAGGGCCTGGGCATCACTGGCCGCGACTGTCACTGCCAGGCGTTCGCCATAACCCCAACCCGTGCCGGCACCGAACCAGGCACCGGTACTCTCTACCGGCAGCGCCACCTGCTCGGGTGGCAACACGGCCTCCCTGCCGACCAGGCGCATTTCCCCCGCCGTGGCCTGGTAGCACCCCCAGTACACCTCCTCCATACGCGCATCGATGGCCGCGGCGACCTGCTGCACGCCCTGTTCGCGCAACGCGCCCTGGGCCAGCGCGGCAAGGTTGGAGACCGGCAGCACCGGGCGCTCGAGGGCGAACGCCAAACCCTGGACCACACCGATGGCGATACGCACACCGGTGAACGCACCCGGGCCCCGGCCAAAGGCGATGGCATCGAGCGCATTCAGTGCCACACCGGAATCGGCCAGCAACTGCTTGATCATCGGCAGCAGCTTCTGGGCATGCATGCGCGGGATCACCTCGTAATGGCTGGTTACCTTGCCGTTATGCAGCAGCGCGACGGAACAGGCTTCGGTGGCGGTATCCAGGGCCAACAGGGTGGTCATCGAACGGGTATCCAGGTGCGAAGAAAAAGAGCGGCATTATAGAGCAGCTGCGCCGTTGTGTCCCCAAGGGGCCGCTGTGTGGGCCCTGTGGGAGCGGCCTTGCGTCGCGAAAGGGCCGCAAAGCGGCCCCAGGGTGTCAGCGACGTGGCAAAAATTGATGGGGCTGCTGCGCAGCCCTTTCGCGACGCAAGGCCGCTCCCACGAAAAGCGGACCGTGCGCCAGGTGCTGGATCAGCTCAGGGCTGCCAGGACCTTGGCCGTGATGGCTTCAACCGAGCCTACGCCTTCGATGTGGCTGTACTTCGGCTTGCCAGCATTGGCCGCCGACAGCTTCTGGTAGAAGTCCACCAGCGGCTTGGTCTGGCTGTGGTAGACCGACAGGCGATGGCGAACGGTTTCTTCCTTGTCGTCGTCGCGCTGGATCAGGTCTTCGCCAGTGACGTCGTCCTTGCCTTCCACTTTCGGCGGGTTGTACTGAATGTGGTAGGTACGGCCCGAGGCCAGGTGCACACGGCGCCCCGCCATGCGGCCCACGATTTCTTCATCGTCTACGGCAATTTCAACCACGGCGTCGATATCGACACCGGCCGCAACCATGGCTTCGGCCTGTGGAATGGTCCGTGGGAAGCCGTCGAACAGGCAGCCGTTGGCGCAATCCGGCTGGGCGATGCGCTCCTTGACCAGGCTGATGATCAGCTCGTCGGACACCAGCTGGCCGGCATCCATGACTTTCTTCAGTTCCAGGCCCAGCGGGGTGCCGGCCTTTACGGCAGCACGCAGCATGTCACCGGTGGAGATTTGGGGGATACCGAACTTTTCGGTGATGAACTTTGCCTGAGTACCTTTACCGGCCCCGGGAGCTCCCAGCAGAATAACGCGCATCTTGTGCTCCTCAAATTTTTTTATGAACTTCAATGGATTCGGCGACCAGGGCCAAGTCCGGAAAATCGGGTATGACCATAATTCGGTCAGAGGGCTGCTCAAGATACACAGCGCCCGGCAGCCAGACAAGCGTCCCAAAGTTGCAGGAATGCGCCACTTGCGACCAAGCAGGCAGGTGGTTGCGCCTGGCGCAACCACCCTTTCGCTGCTGCCGTACAACCGTTATGGCATGCCGACTGCCGCACCCGGCCCTGCGCTCAACCGGTGTTGCGCAAGCCGGCGGCGATGCCCGCCACCGTCACCAGCAAGGCCTGCTCCAATGGGCTGTCCAGAGCGGCTTCGCGGCTGCGCGAGCGCGCCAGCAATTCGGCCTGCAGGCGGTGCAGCGGGTCCAGGTAGGTGTTACGCAAGCTGATGAATTCCAGTGTCTCGGGGCTGTGCGCGAGTAGCACCGGCTGCCCGGTCAGGCCAAGCACTATCTGGCAAGACTGCGACAATAGGTCGCGCAGGTGCGCCCCCAAAGGCAGCAGCTGCGGTTGCACCAGACGTTCGTCGTAGGCCTCGGCAATTTGCGCATCCGCCTTGGCCAGTACCATTTCCAGCATGTCGATGCGGGTGCGGAAGAACGGCCAGTGTTCGCGCATCTGCGCCAGCAGTTCGCCTTGGCCACGCGCCAGGGCATTGCTCAGCGCGGTTTCCCAGCCCAACCAGGCCGGCAGCATCAGCCGCGTCTGGGTCCAGCCGAAGATCCATGGGATGGCCCGCAGGCTTTCGATGCCGCCGGCGCGGCGTTTCGCCGGGCGGCTGCCCAGTGGCAGGCGCCCCAGTTCCTGTTCCGGCGTCGACTGGCGGAAATATTCGACGAAGTCCGGGTTGTCCCGCACCACACTGCGGTACGCCTTGACGCCATCGGCAGCCAGCTGGTCCATGACTTCGCGCCAGGCCGGCTGCGGCGGCGGCGGTGGCAACAGCGTGGCTTCGAGTACGGCAGCCAGGTACAGGTTGAGGTTTTGTTCGGCAATGCCCGGCAAACCGAACTTGAAGCGGATCATCTCGCCCTGCTCGGTGGTACGGAAACGCCCGGCCACCGAGCCCGGGGGCTGTGACAGGATCGCCGCATGGGCAGGCCCACCGCCACGGCCCACAGTGCCGCCGCGGCCATGGAACAGCAGCAGTTCGACCTGATGCTCGGCACAGATACGCACTAGGTTTTCCTGGGCACGGTACTGCGCCCAGGCCGCTGCCGTGGTCCCGGCGTCCTTGGCGGAGTCGGAGTAGCCGATCATGACCTCCTGCGGGCCGCGCAGCCCTGCACGGTAACCTGGCAGGCCCAGCAGGCGCTGCATCACCGGCCCGGCGTTGTCCAGGTCGGCGAGGGTTTCGAACAATGGCACCACGCGCATCGGCCGGGTCAGGCCAGCTTCCTTGAGCAGCAGTTGTACCGCCAACACATCCGAGGCAGCCCCGGCCATGGAGATGACGTAAGAGCCCAACGAGGCAGCAGGTGCACCCGCCACTACGCGGCAGGTGGCCAGCACCTCGGCCGTATCCGCCTGCGGCTTGAAGTGTGCCGGCAGCAGCGGCCGGCGGTTTTTCAGCTCGGCCTGGAGGAATTCGATGCGCTGATCTTCATCCCAGTCGGCGTAGCGGCCCAGGCCCAGGTAATCGGTGATTTCGGTCAGGGCGTCACGGTGCCGGGCCGCGTCCTGGCGCACGTCGAGCCGGCCAAGGAACAGGCCGAATGTGACCGCGCGGCGCAAGCAGTCCAGCAGAGGCCCCTCGGCGATAACGCCCATGCCGCACTCGTGCAGGGACTGGTAGCACAGTTCCAGTGGGGCAATCAGGTCACGATTGTCGACCAGCACCTCGGCGCTGGGCGGCTGGCTGCTGTTCAACGCCGAGTGCGCCCAGGCACGCGTTGCGCGCAAGCGGTCGCGCAACTGCTTGAGCACCGCCCGGTAGGGTTCAGCGCTGTCGCCGGCCTGCTGGCGCAGGGCGGCGTTGGCCTGCTGCATGGACAACTCGGCGGCCAACGCATCTATGTCGCGCAGGAACAGGTCAGCAGCCATCCAGCGGGCCAGCAGCAGCACCTCGCGGGTCACCACGGCGGTCACGTTCGGGTTGCCGTCGCGGTCCCCGCCCATCCACGAGGCAAAGCGGATGGGGGCGGCCTCCAGCGGCAGGCGCAGCCCGGTAGCGTCCAACAAGGCCTTGTCGACCTTGCGCAGGTGGCTGGGGATGGCGTGCCATAGCGAATGCTCGATCACGGCGAAGCCCCACTTGGCCTCGTCGACCGGGGTTGGCCGGGTGCGTCGGATTTCCTCGGTGTGCCAGGCCTCGGCGATCAACCGGCGCAGGCGTTCACGCACGTGCTCGCGTTCTGCCGGGGTCAGGTCGCGGTGGTCCTGTGCAGCCAGCTGGCCGGCAATGGCATCGTACTTTTGGATCAGCGTGCGCCGCGCCACTTCGGTGGGGTGTGCCGTGAGCACCAGCTGGATATCCAGCTTGGCCAGCTGCCGGGCCAGGGCATCGTTGCTGTGCCCGGCCTGCTTCAGCCGCGCCAGCAACTCAGGCAGCACCCGCGCTTCGAACGGCTCGGGCTGGTCGGCATCGCGTCGGCGGATCAACTGGTACTGCTCGGCCATGTTGGCCAGGTTGAGAAACTGGTTGAAGGCCCTGGCCACGGGTAGCAGGTCTTCTTCGGCAAGGTCTGCCAGGGTCGAACTCAGTTGCTCCCCGGGGCCGCGGCGGTCGGCCTTGGCGCTGTGGCGAATGGCTTCGATCTTCTGCAGGAATGCATCGCCATGCTGTTGGCGGATGGTTTCGCCCAGCAGTTCACCCAACACATGCACATCTTCACGCAAGCGCACATCGATATCGGTCATTGGCCCCTCTCTCCGTTGCATCCCTTCCAGGCTCCACGCCATTCCTGTGGGAGCGTGCATGCCCGCGAAAAATCCAACGCGGTGGCTGGCACCGGCTTCGCCGGTGTTCGCGGGCATGCACGCTCCCACATTGGGGCGGTGACATTCACCCAAGAGTGCCCCCAGCCAAGCAGCGATGGCAAGCAGGGATCGGCCAAAGCAAACTAAAGTGAAGGTTGAGCACTCCCATGCCATGCAGCCTTCGAGGCGTAACCAGAGGTCATCATGAAAATCCGTGAACTCGCCCAGCACTGGGAACAGAATGCCGCCGGCACCTTGAGCCGTACCGGCCATGTCCTGCATCTGGACTTGGAGTCCGAAGCGCGCCTGGCCGCGCTGATCGACATGTACCCCAAACGCACCGCCGAGGAACTGCTCGGCGAACTGGTCGCGGCCGCGCTTGAAGAAGTGGAAGCCAGTTTTCCGTATGTGCCGGGTCGCCAGGTCATCGCCACCGATGAAGAAGGTGACCCGATGTATGAGGGTGTGGGGCCGACACCGCGGTTTTTGTCGCTGTCGAAGCAGCATCTGCACAGCCTTACCACCGGCGACAGCGAGGACGCAGGGGCGTAGGTCTTGCGCAGTCTTGTGTGATCGAGCGCCGCGCGCGCGGCGCCTGATTTCAGGCACCAAATGCACCGTGACGAACACTTCGCCGCGCCGCCCCCACCCGCCGCAATTGCCTCGGGCACTCGGCAAAAACCCTCCACCGAGTCAGAAATTTTTCGGAACTATCCAAAAAAACACTCAGTCACAGCTAATAGCCATCACGCTAAAACCCTGCACACCTGCCGTTGTGCACCGTTGATTCCAAGCGCGCGGACTTGTCAGGGAATGAGCGATGGACTGCTACGGACATCGTTATCAGGAGTGATCCAATGGAGCTGACCACCATGAAAACCCGCACTAGCAAACCGTCATCCACTCATGTGCGCGGGTTCAAGCTGGCCGCGCTGGCCCTGGGCAGTAGCCTGGTCCTGGCCGGCTGTGCGGGCAACCCGCCTACCGAGCAATATGCGGTTACCCAGTCCGCCGTGAATTCCGCTGTCAGCGCTGGCGGCACCGAGTTCGCCGCCGTGGAAATGAAAGCCGCGCAAGACAAGTTCAAGCAGGCTGAAATCGCCATGCACGACAAGAAGTACGACGAAGCCAAGCGCCTGGCCGAGCAGGCCGAATGGGACGCACGCCTGGCCGAACGCAAGGCCCAGGCGGCCAAGGCTCAGAAGGCCGTGCAGGATGCCCGCCAGGGCGTTCAGGACGTACGTGAGGAAGGCCTGCGCAGCGCTCAGTGAGCCCTGCCCCGCCAACCTTAGCCTTCGCACACGATCAAAGGATGAACACTATGCGCAATTACGTCATGATTCCCGCCCTGCTGGCCCTGAGCGTCGGTCTTGCTGCGTGCTCGCACGACCCTAACGCCAACCTGGAAGCCGCCCGCACCAACTTCTCGGCCCTGCAGAGCGATCCACAGGCGAGCAAAGTCGCCGCGCTGGAAACCAAGGACGCCCAGGATTGGCTGAACAAGGCCGACAAGGCCTACATGGACCGTGAAGACGAGCAGAAAGTCGACCAGCTGGCCTACCTGACCAACCAGCGCGTCGAAGTGGCCAAGCAGACCATTGCCCTGCGCACTGCCGAGGGTGAGCTGAAGAACGCAGCCGCCCAGCGTGCCCAGGCCAAGCTGGATGCCCGCGATGCCCAGATCGCCAAGCTGCAGAACAGCCTGAACGCCAAGCAGACCGACCGCGGTACGCTGGTGACCTTCGGTGACGTGCTGTTCGACTTCAACAAGGCCGAGCTGAAAAGCAACGCCTACCCGAACATCACCAAACTGGCCCAGTTCCTTCAGGAAAACCCTGAGCGCAAGGTGATCGTAGAGGGCTACACCGACAGCGTCGGCTCGGCCAGCTACAACCAGAGCCTGTCCGAGCGCCGCGCCAACAGCGTACGCATGGCCCTGGTGCGCGCCGGCGTAGACCCAGCGCGCATCGTGGCCCAAGGCTACGGCAAGGAGTACCCGGTTGCGGACAACTCCAGCAACTCCGGGCGTGCACAGAACCGTCGTGTGGAGGTGACCATCTCCAACGACAATCAGCCGGTGCAGCCACGCTCCATGAGCCAGGCCCAGCAGTAATACTGGCCAGCTGACAGAGAAAGCCCCGCGATCGACGCGGGGCTTTTTTTTGCTTCGCTGCCGCTCACTGTACCTGCTGCGGCGTTTCCTCACCCATGCAGCGCACTGCACGCTTGCGGTTGTCCACCAGCACGCCCGTCAGGCCTTTCTGCTGGGTATCGAACAGCACCAATACACCGTCCACGCACTGCGCCACTTGCGGTGCCGGGTCCAGCGAAACCTTGTAATCCTCGCCGGGGACGGTCTTGAGCATGGTGTAATCCTGCAACAACAGGGCATCCTCGGGTTTGGCGAAATGCAGGTAGCCGTAGTACCACAAGGCGCCCACCGTCACGATGATGCTGCCCACACCCGTCAGGATCAGCGGGATGGCGTTGCGTTCTTCACTCATTGGGTGTTCTTCTCGTCAGGGTAATCAGGCACTTCGGCGAGCCGCCGCAGGCCGTTGAAATGGCTAGGGTCATCGAGGAAGCGCAACATCACCTGGCGCCATGTAGGGTCGGCGAAGGTCTGCACATGGCCACCTCGAGTCAGTTGCAGCACCCGTGGCGGTGGCGCGTGCTGATACAGGCGGATACCGTTTTCCAGCGGCACCAGGTCGTCATCGATGCTCTGGAAAAACAGCTTGGGCGGGCTGCGCAGTTGCTCGATCGAGCGGATCGCGCTGTCGCCGTCGGGCACCAGCCACGACAGTGGCACCTGCAATGGCCAGGTCATCCACGAGGTGCTGAGGGCATAGCGCCCCACCGCCCGGTAGCTGGCCGGCACCCCGTCGAAAACCAGGGCAGCGAAGCGCTGGCGCTGCTCCGGGTGGCCTGCCAGGTAATGAATCGCCATGGCGCCGCCCAGGCTCTGCCCCAGCAACACCAGCGGCTTGCCCTTGGCCTCGGGCGCCTGGTCCAGCCAGGTCATGGCCGCGGCGATGTCCTGGTATACCTCTGGCAGGCTCGGTTTGCCCTCAGACAGGCCATAGCCGCGGTAGTCGACCATCAGCACCTGGTAACCCTGCTCCGGCAGCCAATAGCTACCACCCAAGTGCCCGGGCAGGTTGCCGCCGTTGCCGTGCAGGTGCAGCACCGTACCCTTGACCTCGACACCCGGCTTGGCCGGCAGCCACCAGCCGTGCAGGCGAACGCCATCGGCAGTGGTCAGGGTGACATCACGGTACGCCAGCTTGGCCCGTTCAGGGGTGAACGCCTGCCCACGCTCGGGGTAGAACAGCAGGCTGCTGCAGCCGCCCAGGGCCAGCAGCACCAGCCCCAGCAGCAGCGGGCGGCAGTACTCAGAGAATATTCGCGTAGTCGGCTTCAATGCGATCCAGGCTCAGGTGGTTGAGGAAGTTGGAGAAGCACATCCAGGCCGACAGCGCGTTGAGGTCACGGAACTGTTCGGGCAAGTACTTGGGCGGCTCGACCAGCCCCTCCTCGACCAGTTGACGCAAAGTGCGCATGTCTTCCAGGGTGGTCTTGCCACAGAACAGCAGCGGTATCTGCTCGAGCTTGCCCTTCTTCACAGCCAACTGAATGTAGTTGTAAACCATGATGAAGCCCTTGAGGTAGGACAAGTCCTTGGTAAATGGCAGGCCGTTGGGCACCGAGCCGCGGAATACCCGGCTGGCGTTGCTGTAGCTTTGCCCCATCTCGAAGCCCTGCTCGCGGAAGAAGCCGTACACCTGCATGAAGTCGGCGCCCTCCTCGACCATGTGGATGGCACGGGTGCGGTTGGTAAGCTTGCGCAGGCGGCTGGGGTAGGAGGCAAAGGCAATCACCTCCATGAGGATGGCCAGGCCTTCCTGGGTCACCGTCGACGAGGGCGGGCCCTTGGCCAGGAAGGTGCAGATCGGCTGGTTCAGGCCATTGAGCGTGGTGCCGACGTGCACCAGCCCTTCGTGCACTTCCAGCGCCCGCACGTCACGGGCATTGAACATGGCATCGGCGCGCACCTTGATATAGTCGGCGCCAGCGGCGGCGTCAGCGACAATGCCGTCGGACTCGAACACACGGATGGTGCCTTCGGCTTCACCGAACACCGTGTTCAAGCGCCGCTGTAGGGTATCGACAGCCTCTTTGGCGGTCAGGTTCTTCGGTTCGTCCTTCAGGTCGCCGCGGCCATCGATGTTGTTCAGATAGTCCGACAGCATCAGGCCGAGGTCGGCCAAGGTCGGGTCACCGGCATGAAAGGCGTCGGAAGCGGCGCCATACAACTCCTGGGAGATCAGGCCGAACTCCTCGGTGCCGCGGGCTTCGAGCATGCGCACTACCATGCGGTACTCGCGGCACATGCGCTTCATGATCTGCCCCACAGGGTTGAACTGGCCCAGCTGGCGAATGATGTCGCGCTCGATCCCCTGGAACTCGGCCTTGACGGCGCTGGAGTCGAACGACAAGGGCCGCGACTGGTAATAGGCGCGGTCGACCGCTGGCGGCTCCTTGCCCTTGCCCTGCAGGAAGCCCTGGCGAATGCTGTCGTCCCACTTCACCGCATCCAGCACCCGAATCGGTGTTTGTGCCGCGACGATGCGGTCGGACAGGGCGCGGATGGTCTGCTGGTATTCGTCCACCGGGGACTCCTTTCTAGTACAGAAAACCTGTACCGGCCTCATCGCCGGCAAGCCAGCTCCCACAGGTACAGCACAGGGCTCCAAGGAAGTGTGGGAGCTGGCTTGCCGGCGATGAAGCCAGCACGGTCATTTGCCGGACCGCTGGAACCGGGCCACTTCAACGAACAGGTCCGAGTTGGCCGGGTCGTCCAGGTACGCCAGCACCCGCGCTGGCGGGCTGTCGATCAACACACCGTCGCCGTTGTCTTCCGGCACCTCGGTACTGCGCCCGGTCAGTTCCTTATTCTCCACCGCCTGCTGCACCTGCTCGACATCCAGGTTGTACAGCACCAGTTCCTTGCCATCGACGATGTCAAAGCCGCCAATCAGGAAATTGCCGCCCAGGCGCTTAGGCACACCGGCCGACAGGTACCAGCGGTTACCGTGGCGCGACACCGTGAACATGTAGGTTTCCGGTGCCTTGCCTTTGGCCGTGGCAACTGCCTTGTAGGCATCGCCACTGCTGCGGGTGATGGTGAGCTTCAACGGCTCACCCCAGGCGTCCTTGCTGCTCCACTTGCCGAGCAAGGCCTTGGGCGCGGCCTGATTGCTGGGCAATGGCTCATGGAAGGTCACCAGACAACCGCCCAGCAGCAGGAATGACAAAGTCAACAACACCACACGCCAGGCTTTCATCAGGCTCTCCTCGAAAAGTCGGTCTCGCTCAGGCCGATGCAAGCACCAATTGCAGGTATCGGGTAAGCATAGCGAGCATCTGCCCATCGGCTTGCGCATTGGCATCCTTGAGCAGGCCCTGATATTCCATCTGCTCGATAATCGCCGTCAACATTTGGGCGTCCTGCTCCGGTTGCCGCGAGCCGACTACCTGCAGCAATTGACGGGTGCCGTGCAGCAGGATCTGCTCGTGCGCACAGACCAGTTCCGCCAGGCGCGGGCACAGCAGCGCCTCTTGGCGGAACGCCTGTTCGGCCATCAGGAAGTCGCGGCGGTTCAGCAACTGGCGCTGCACGTAGTCGGCGGTCATGCGTGCCACTTCGTCAGCCAGCCGTGCCCGCGCCTGCGGGCTGCCATCCCCTTGGGCCAGCAATTGGCGCAGCACCACCTCGGTGTTGGCCCACAGTTTGGCCATGTAGGCGGCGCTACGTTCGACGTACTGGGCGAAGGTATCGGTGAGCAGGTCTTCGATGTCCTTGAAATAGTAGGTGGTGGCCGATAAAGGCACGCCGGCCTCGGCAGCCACCGCCCGGTGACGCACGCCGCGAACGCCATCGCGCACGACGATGCGCATGGCGGCATCGAGAATCTGCTGGCGACGCTGTTCGCTGCCTTGGCGGGCAGCTTTGCGGCCTTGGTATTGCACGCTTTCGGCGACGGCGGTGGCGATGCCAGCGGCGCCTTGGTGAGGGGTGGCGGGTGTCATGGGGACCTCTGTGAAGAAGCGGCAAGCTACAAGCGGCAAGCCACCAGAAAAAGCGGAACGCACGCGGACTGCCGTTTCTTGTAGCTTGCCGCTTATGGCCTGCCGCTCGCAAAGAAAAGCCGCCTTAAAAGGCGGCTCGTTCTGCTCACTCAGGCCTGCGGGCGCATGTGCGGGAACAGGATCACATCGCGGATCGACGGCGAGTTGGTCAGCAGCATCACCAGGCGGTCGATACCAATGCCTTCACCCGCGGTCGGCGGCATGCCGTACTCCAGCGCGCGAACGAAGTCGGCGTCGTAGTGCATGGCTTCGTCGTCACCGGCGTCTTTCTCGGCCACCTGGGCCAGGAAGCGCTCGGCCTGGTCTTCGGCATCGTTGAGCTCGGAGTAGGCGTTGGCGATTTCGCGGCCACCGATGAACAGCTCGAAACGGTCGGTCACGGCCGGGTTGTCGTCGTTGCGACGGGCCAGCGGCGACACCTCGAACGGGTACTCGGTGATGAAGTGGGGCTGCTCCAGCTTGTGCTCGACCAGCTCTTCGAAAATCATCACCTGCAGCTTGCCCAGGCCTTCGTGGCCCAGCACCTTGGCACCGGCCTTGCGGGCGATGTCACGGGCGCGGTCGACGTCCTGCAGGTCGGCAGCGGTCAGCTCCGGGTTGTACTTGAGGATCGAGTCGAACACCGACAGGCGGGCGAACGGCTCGCCGAAGTGGAACACCTTGTCGCCGTACGGCACGTCGGTGCTGCCCAGAACCAGCTGCGCCAGCTCGCGGAACAGTTCCTCGGTGAGGTCCATGTTGTCGCGGTAGTCGGCGTAGGCCTGGTAGAACTCGAGCATGGTGAATTCCGGGTTGTGCCGGGTCGAAACACCTTCGTTACGGAAGTTGCGGTTGATCTCGAACACTTTCTCGAACCCACCCACGACAAGCCGCTTGAGGTACAGCTCCGGCGCAATGCGCAGGAACATGGCCATGTCCAGGGCGTTGTGGTGGGTTTCGAAGGGCTTGGCCGCAGCACCACCCGGGATGGTTTGCAGCATGGGCGTTTCGACTTCGAGGAAGTCACGCTCGATGAGGAACTTGCGAATGTGCGAGATCACCTGCGAGCGCACACGGAAGGTGTGGCGGGTTTCTTCGTTGACCATCAGGTCGACGTAGCGCTGGCGGTAGCGTTGCTCGGTATCGGTCAGGCCGTGGTGCTTGTCGGGCAGCGGGCGCAGCGACTTGGTCAGCAGGCGCACGTTGGTCATTTCAACGTACAGGTCGCCTTTGCCAGAGCGTGCCAGGGTGCCTTCGGCGCTGATGATGTCGCCCAGGTCCCAGGTTTTGACTGCGGCCAGGGTTTCTTCCGGCAGGGTCTTGCGGTTGACGTAGACCTGAATGCGGCCGGTCATGTCCTGGATCACCATGAACGAGCCACGGTTGAGCATGATGCGGCCCGCCACCTTGACCGGAATCGCGGCTGCTTCCAGCTCTTCCTTGGTCTTGTCCGCGTACTGCTTCTGCAGGTCGTTGCAGTAGCTGTCGCGACGGAAGTCATTGGGGAAGGCATTGCCCTTGGCACGCTCGGCGGCAAGCTTTTCCTTGCGCAGGGCGATCAGGGCATTCTCTTCCTGTTGCAGGTCTTGCGATTCGGTCTTGAGGTCGCTCATCTGGTCATTTTTTCCATCAGGTATTCGTTGCCCTTTTCGGGCAGGGCACGCGCCAGCGGCGGTTGGCCGATGGCGCGGCGGTGGAGTGCGGCTTACAGGCCCTGCTTCAGGCTTGCTTCCAGGTACTGGTCGAGGTCGCCGTCCAGCACCTTCTGGCAGTCGCTGCGTTCCACGCCGGTACGCAGGTCCTTGATACGCGAGTCATCCAGCACGTAGGAACGGATCTGGTGGCCCCAGCCGATGTCCGACTTGCTGTCTTCCAACGCCTGCGAGGCGGCGTTGCGCTTTTGCATTTCCAGCTCGTACAACTTGGCCCGCAGCATTTTCATGGCGGTGTCCTTGTTGGCGTGCTGCGAACGTTCGTTCTGGCACGCCACCACGGTATTGGTCGGTACGTGGGTGATACGCACCGCCGAGTCGGTGGTGTTGACGTGCTGGCCACCGGCACCGGAGGAACGGTAGGTGTCGATGCGCAGGTCGGACGGGTTGATCTCGATTTCGACCTTGTCGTCGATTTCTGGCGAAACGAACACCGCCGAGAACGAGGTGTGGCGACGGGCGCCGGAGTCGAACGGGCTTTTGCGCACCAGGCGGTGCACGCCGATTTCGGTGCGCAGCCAGCCAAAGGCGTACTCGCCCTTGATGTGCACGGTGGCGCCCTTGATACCGGCTACTTCACCTTCGGACAGTTCGATGATGGTGGCGTCAAAACCACGCTTGTCGGCCCAGCGCAGGTACATGCGCAGCAGGATGTTGGCCCAGTCCTGCGCCTCGGTGCCGCCAGAGCCGGCCTGGATATCCAGGTAGGCGTTGTTCATGTCCATCTCGCCGCTGAACATGCGACGGAACTCAAGCTGGGCGAGGTTTTCTTCCAGGCCTTCCAGCTCGGTCACAACGTCGCCGACGGCGCCTTCGTCATTTTCCTCGACAGCCATGTCGAGCAAGTCCTGGCAGTCGCCCAGGCCGTTGGACAGCTTGTCCAGGGTCTCGACCACCTGTGCCAGCATGGCACGCTCGCGGCCCAGGGCCTGGGCGTACTCGGGCTTGTTCCAGACGTTGGGGTCTTCCAGCTCGCGGTTGACTTCGATCAGGCGGTCATGCTTGTGATCGTAGTCAAAGATACCCCCGAATTGACTGGGAACGCTCGGTGAGGTCCTTGATAGTGTTCAGGATCGGTTGGATTTCCATGGGCTGGCTACTCGCACGAATTCGGTGAAAAGCCTGCGAGTATAACCGAGTCCGCCGCAGGGCGGCAGACCCGCCGGGCGGTAGCCTGTACATGAGCTACCACGAGGGCCGGTGCTGTTATCGGCACGTCAGGCAATGCCGACCTGGTTGCGCCCGCCATTCTTGGCCAGGTACAGGCCCTTGTCGGCCGCCGAGATCAGTTGACGGCAATGGCTGCCGATACTCGGGGTCTGGGTGGCCAGGCCAATGCTCACGGTAAGGAACGCATCAGCCGCCGGTGCAGTGTGCGGGATCCCCAGGCCATGTACGGTCTGGCGCAGCTTTTCGGCCACCAGCCGTGCCCCGCCAGGCGAGGTATTGGGCAGCACCAGGGCGAATTCCTCGCCGCCGTAACGCGCGGGCAGGTCACTGGGCCGCGAGCACGAGCCGCGGATTGACTCGGCCACCTGGCGCAGCGCCTCGTCACCGGCCAGGTGGCCGAAGCTGTCGTTGAAGGCCTTGAAGTAGTCCACGTCGATCATCAGCAGCGACAGTTGTTGCTGCTCGCGCATGGCCCGGCGCCACTCCAGTTCCAGGTATTCGTCGAAGTGCCGGCGGTTGGACAGCCCGGTCAGGCCGTCGGAGTTCATCAGCCGCTGCAGCATCAGGTTTGAATCCAGCAGCTGCTGCTGGCTGACGCGCAGGGCGCGGTAGGCCTCGTCGCGCTGCAGCAGGGTCAGGTAGGAACGCGAGTGGTAGCGAATGCGCGCCACCAGTTCGATGGTGTCCGGCAGCTTGACCAGGTAATCATTGGCCCCGGCCGCAAACGCCGCACTCTTGACCAGAGGGTCTTCCTTGGTGGAGAGCACGATGATCGGAATGTCCTGGGTCACCGGGTTGTTGCGGTACTCACGCACCAGGGTCAAACCGTCCAGGCCCGGCATGATCAGGTCCTGAAGGATGACCGTGGGCTTGATGCGCATGGCCTGGGCCACCGCCTGGTGGGGGTCGGCACAGAAGTGGAAGTCGATGTTGTCCTGGTTGGCCAACCCTCGCCTCACGGCCTCGCCGATCATGGCCTGATCGTCGACCAGCAGTACCATCGCCGCGTTTTCGTTGGCGGTCGCAAAACCTTCGATCGGTAAATCATCCATACATGGTCACCCGATCACTACCGGCGTGGCGGCGTGATTCAATACGTGTCGTCATTTTCCAAAAATTTCCGTCAAGCGCCCGGCGATGTGGTCCAGCGGGCGAATTTCCACGGCAGCATCAATGGCTGCGGCGGCCTTGGGCATGCCGTACACCGCACAGCTGGCCTGGTCCTGGGCAATGGTCAGGAAACCCTGCTGACGCATCAGCTTCAGGCCTTGGGCACCGTCGCGGCCCATGCCGGTGAGCAATACCCCCACCGCATCGCCGTGCCAGTGTTGGGCCACGCTCTCGAAAAACACATTGATCGACGGCCGGTAGATTTCATTCACCGGCTCGGCAGTGTAGGCCAGCTGGCCGTTCTTTAGCAGGCGGATATGGTGATTGGTGCCGGCCAGCAGCACCACGCCCGGCTGCGGCGGCTCGCCTTCACGGGCCAGCCGCACCTCGCGTTTGGCGGCGGTGTCGAGCCACTCGGCCATGCCTGCGGCAAATACCTGGTCCACATGCTGGACCAGCACGATGGCCGCCGGAAACGCCGGCGGCAAGCCCTTGAGCAACACTTCCAGGGCTGCCGGGCCACCGGCCGACGAACCAATCGCCACCAGGCCGCGACGCTGTGAAGCTTCGCGCAGCGGCAGCTCAACCGGGCGTGCAACCGGTGCTCGCTGCTGGCCAATCAGCCAGCCGATATTGAGGATCTTGCGCAGCAGCGGGGCCGCCGCTTCGCGGGGATCACCCGCGCCCAGTGCCGGGGTGTCCACCACATCGAGCGCGCCATGGCCCATGGCTTCGAACACCTGGTGCACGTTCTGCTTGCGGTCGACCGTGACGATGACGATGGCACACGGGGTTTCGGCCATGATCCGCCGGGTCGCCTCCACGCCATCCATCACCGGCATGATAAGGTCCATGAGGATCAGGTCCGGAAGCTGCTCGGTACAACGCTGCACTGCCTCGGCGCCATTGCTGGCCACCCACACCAGCTCATGCGCTGGCTCAAGGGCGACTGCACGGCGTAGGGCCTCGACCGCCATGGGCATGTCATTGACGATAGCGATCTTCATCCCTGAGCCCCTCCGATCAGTTCCACCACAGCATCCAGCAACGCGTCGTCGTGGAAACTGGCCTTTGCCAAATAGTAGTCGGCGCCAGCATCCAGGCCACGCCGCCGGTCTTCCTCACGGTCTTTGTAGGACACCACCATCACTGGCAGGCCTTGCAGGCGCTGGTCGCGCCGCACCAGGGTGACCAGTTCGATACCGTCCATGCGGGGCATGTCGATATCGGTGATCAGCAAATCGAAGTCTTCACTGCGCAAGGCGTTCCAGCCGTCCATGCCGTCTACCGCTACCGCCACGTCGTAGCCACGGTGGCTGAGCAGCTTGCGCTGCAGTTCGCGCACGGTCAATGAATCGTCGACCACCAGGATGCGTTTGTGCGCCACCCCACGGGTGCCGCCACTGCCGCGTTCGATACGCTCCAGGCTCCCGGTGCTCAGCAGTTTATCCACCGAGCGCAGCAGGTCTTCGACATCGACGATCAGCACCACTGAACCATCATCGAGCAAGGCACCCGAAGAAATGTCCTGCACCTTGCCCAGCCGTGGGTCGAGCGGCATCACCACCAGCACGCGTTCGCCTACCAGGCGTTCCACGGCCACACCGTAGAGTTGCTCGCGCTCACGGATCACCACGACGCGCAGGCTGCTGCCGTCGCTTTGCCCCAGCGGGCGGTTGAGCAACTGGCTGGCCGCAACCAGGCCGATGTGCCGGCCCTCGTGCCAGAAGTGCTGGCGGCCTTCGATCTGCACGATCTGCTCGGCGGTGACGTCCAGGGTGCGTTCGATATGCGCCAGTGGAAAAGCGTAAGCCTCGCCACCGACTTCGACGACCAGGCTACGCACCACGGACAGGGTCAACGGCACCTGCAGATGGAAGCGGCAGCCCTGCCCTGGCTGCTGGCTCAGCTCGATCGAGCCGCGCAGTTCGCGAATCATGTGTTGCACCGCATCCAGCCCAACGCCGCGCCCGGACACTTCGGTCACCTTGTCGCGCAGGCTGAAGCCGGGCAGGAACAGGAATGTCAGCAGTTCCGCTTCGCTCATGCGCGCCACGGTGTCGGCCGGCGACAGGGCGCGCTCGACGATGCTGGCGCGCAGGCGCTCCAGGTCGATACCGGCGCCATCGTCGATCAGTTCCAAGCTGAGCATGCCAGCCTGGTGCGAGGCACGCAGGCGCACCTGCCCTTCCGCTGGCTTGCCCGCCAGCAGGCGCCGTTCCGGAAGTTCGATGCCGTGGTCCACGGCATTGCGCAACAGGTGGGTCAATGGCGCCTCAAGCTTTTCCAGCACATCACGGTCGACCTGGGTCTTTTCGCCCTCCACCACCAGCCGTACCGGCTTGCCCAGCGAGCGGCCGAGGTCTCGGACCATGCGACTCTGCCCTGCCAGCACATCGGCGAATGGCCGCATGCGGCAGGCCAGCGCCGTGTCGTACAGCAACTGCGCACGCTGACTGGCTTGCCAGCCGAACTCATCGAGGTCGGCGGCCTGCTGTTGCAGGATCTGCTGGGTCTCGACCAGCAGGCGCTGGGTTTGCGCCAAGGCTTCGAGCACTTCACTGTTGTGGCCGCTGTCTTCCAGCTGCATGCGCACGCCGTCGAGCGCCTGCATCCCTTGGCCGTGCATGCGTTTGAGGCGCTGCAGGGTGGCCAGGTAAGGCTTCAGGCGCTGGGTCTCCACCAGCGACTTGCTGGACAGGTCGAGCAGGCTGTTCAGGCGGTCGGCAGTGACCCGTAACACCCGTTCGCCGGCATCACCGACGCGCTTGCCCGCTTTGCGCCGCAGCGCTGGCTCGGGCTCGGGCTCGGGCTCGGGCTCGGACAGCTCACTTGGCAGCACCAACGGTGCCGGGGGCTGGCTGACCGGCGGCGACGACGGCAATGCTGCGCCTGCCGCCAGGGGCAGCGGGGGCACGCCGGCGCCGCCTGGGTCGAGCAGGCTGGCCATCTGCGCAAGAAACACCGGCAGGGTCGCCTGCGCCGCGCTGTCGCCCGGTGTGGCAATGCGCATCAGCAAGTCGGTCCCCTGCAACAGCGCATCGATATGCTCGGCATTCAACCGCAGGCGCCCCTCCTGGGCGGCTACCAGGCAATCCTCCATGACATGCGCGACGCTGACGCCCGCGTCCACGCCAACGATACGGGCGGCACCCTTGAGCGAGTGGGCCGCGCGCATGCACGCCTCGAGCTGGTCAGCCTGGGTAGGGTTGCGCTCGAGCGCCATCAGGCCAGCGCTGAGCACCTGGGTCTGCGCTTCGGCCTCCAGGCTGAACAGCTCGAGCAACGAGGCGTCGCGCATTTGCTCTGGGGTCATGACAAGCTCCGCTGCACGGCAGCCAGTAAGTGTTGATCGTCCAGTACCCGCACGCTGCGCCCGCGCCATTGCAGCACCGCCGCGGTATAGCGGGTGGCGTCCTGGCCACTGCCCAGCAGCAGCGGGTCGAGCCGGTGGATGCCGTCGATTTCCTCGACCGCCACCACCACCGGGCCGCCCTCGCTGGCCAGGATCAGCATGCGCGGCATCGCCCGGCCGCTACGCTGCTCGGCAGCACCCGCCTGAACCCCCAGCAAGTCAGCCAATGACAGGCACGGGACCAGCGCCCCACGCACGTTGGCGACCCCCTGCAACACCCGCGATCGCTGGTGCGGCAACGAATGCACGGCCTGCAACGGGGCTATTTCGGCCAGGCAGGCGGTCGCCAGCGCCAGCCATTCCTCACCCAGACGGAACAGCAACATGGAGCGACCGGTGTGCTCTTGCAGCGGCGCCTGCTCGGCCCCCGAGTGCTCCTGCGTCAATGCATAGCGGTCAAGCAGGCGGCTAGCCGCAGCGGCGTAGACTTCGCAGTTGCGGCAATGCACATGCCGCTCCAGGAGCGGGCATTGCTTGTTGCCATGCACACCAATGCGGTTCCAGCAGTCGTCGATGAGCGCCTCGTCATCGGCCAGCAGTTGCATCGCGGATTCACCGTTCACCGTTCAGACTCCCGCCCAGCCCGCGCTGCCCGTTCCTGCAGGCGCCGGGCCCCGGCCAGGTCACCCTGGGCCGCAAGCAGGGCCGCCAGGTGCAGCAACGCCTCGGGGTGTTGTGGCTCTAGATACAGCGCTTTGCGGTAGTGGGTCAGGGCTTGCTGCGCATCGCCCTCGGTATCGCTGAGCAGCCCCAGCCAGTAATACACCTGCGCCGACGGCGGGTACTGGCCCAGGTAGCGCTGACATTCGTGGCGAGCCTGTGCGCTGGCGCCGGCATTGGCCAGCCGGGCGATGCCGGCCAGCAGTTCGCTGGGGCCCTCGCCCCCAAGCTCGCGGGCCGGCGCTGGCCGGGCCACCACCGGCAGCGCACGCTGCGGCCGCGGCACTGGCAAGGCCGGCTGCGAATACCCGGCAGGCCCCGGCGCCGGCCAACTGCGCCTGGCAGGTGCTGCCGCTGCCGCCGGCGCAGGTGTGCTGCTGCCTGGGTCTCGTACGTAGGCAAACGACTGGGCGATCCCCAGCGGGCGCATGCCCAGGCGCGCCAACAGGCTGCCCTCGGCCGGACCGATGAACAGCACCCCCTGTGGGTGCAGCAGGCGCTTGAGCACTTCAAAGACGCGTTGCTGGGTCGGCACGTCGAAGTAGATCAGCAGGTTGCGACAGAACACGAAGTCATACAGGCCATCGCGGCTGGCCAGCAGCGGGTCGAGCACATTGCCTACCTGCAGGCTGACTTGCTGGCGTACCCGCTCGTGCAGGCGATGGCCTTCGTCGACCACATCGAAGTAACGCTCGCGAAAACCCAGCTCGCTGCCGCGAAAGGCATTGCGGCCATACACGGCCTGCCCGGCCTTGGCCACCGAGCTGGGGCTGATGTCCATGCCATCGACCAGGAACGCCCCCGGCGCCATGCCGGCATCAAACAGGGCCATGGCCAGCGAGTACGGCTCCTCCCCCGTCGAGCACGGCAGGCTGAGCAACCGCAGCGGGCGCGCGCCGTTCAGTTCGGCACGGCGCTTGTGCGCCAGGCCCGCCAGCGCGGTGAAGGACTCGGGGTACCGGAAGAACCACGTCTCTGGCACGATCACCGCTTCGATCAATGCCTGCTGCTCTTCGCCGCACTGCTGCAGGCGCAGCCAGTAGTCGTCCAGGTCGGCGGCGCCCACCGCTACGCAACGTTGGCGCAGTGCACGCTCGACCATCGGCGTGCCGACAGACTCCACATCCAGGCCAATACGCTCACGCAAGAAGCGGAAAAAACGCTGTTCGGTCATGTCGGCCCCCCGGTCGGGCACTGCGTGTACAGCAATGCGTGCACGGCGTCGGGCAGCAGGTCATTGACTTCGATACGCTGCAGCATGCCAAGGGCATCCTGACGCACCGGCCCCAGGTAAGGGGCTTCGCCCGTGTCTACACCATAGGGCTGGAACTCATCGGGCCGGCAGCGCAGGGTCTCGGTTGCCTGCTCCAGCACCAGCCCCAACTGCAGCCCACCCCGGTAGTGCACCAGTACCAGGCGGGTGCTGGTGCGCTTCAGCGCCGGCTGGCCGAAGCTGAGCGCGGCCAGGTCGATGACGGGTATGAGCAGGCCACGGTGGGCCAGAATACCCTCCACCCAGGCTGGCGCCCGGGCAATGGGCTTGAGTGGCCGAAGTGGCAGCACTTCGATCACCTCGTGCACACTCAGGGCAAACCGTTGGTCCCTGATACGAAACTGCAGGTACAGCGCCCCTTTGGCGTTGCCCGGCTGTGCGGCCGGCGCTTGCAAGTCGGTCATCGCGGTCAGACTTTGAAACGCGACACGCCGCCACGCAAGCCTGCGGCCACCTGGCTAAGCTCATCGATGGCAAAGCTGGCCTGGCGCAGCGACTCGACCGTCTGGGTACTGGCATCACTGAGCTGGGCCAGCGCCTGGTTGATCTGCTCGGCACCGGTGGCCTGGGCCTGCATGCCTTCGTTGACCATCAGCACGCGCGGTGCCAAGGCCTGTACCTGGTGAATGATCTGGCTCAGTTGCTCACCGACCTGTTGCACTTCGAACATGCCCCGGCGCACTTCTTCGGAAAACTTGTCCATGCCCATGACCCCGGCCGACACCGCCGACTGGATCTCGCGCACCATTTGCTCGATATCGTAGGTGGCCACGGCGGTCTGGTCGGCCAGGCGCCGCACTTCGGTGGCCACCACGGCAAAGCCACGGCCATACTCGCCAGCCTTTTCCGCCTCGATAGCGGCGTTGAGCGACAACAGGTTGGTCTGGTCGGCCACTTTGACGATCGTCACGACCATCTGGGTAATGTTGCTGGCCTTCTCGTTGAGAATGCCCAGCTTGGCGTTGACCAGGTCGGCGGCGCCCATCACCTGGTGCATGGTCTCTTCCATGCGGGCCAGGCCCTGCTGGCCGGAGCCGGCCAGGCTGGACGCCTGGTCGGCGGCCGAAGTGACTTCAGTCATGGTGCGCACCAGGTCACGCGAAGTGGCGGCAATTTCCCGCGAGGTGGCGCCGATTTCCGTGGTGGTGGCTGCGGTTTCAGTGGCAGTGGCCTGCTGCTGCTTGGACGTGGCGGCGATCTCGGTAACCGACGTGGTGACCTGCACCGACGAGCGCTGGGCCTGGGCCACCAGGTTCGCCAGCGCTTCGGCCATTTCGTTGAAGCCGCTCTCGATGGCGCCGAACTCATCCTTGCGTTCCAGGCTCAGGCGCACGCTCAGGTCTCCCGAACGCAGCTTGTCCAGGGCGTGGACGATACGCTGCATGGGCGCTGTGATCGCGCGCATCAGCAACAGGCCGCACACCCCGGCCGCGACGATGGCCAGCAACAGCGAGACGATCATGCTGCCTTTGGCGGTGGTCACGGCACTGACGATATCGCGGGTGGCGGCATCAGCGGAGGCGCGGTTGTTCTCGATGACGTCGTTCAGGTGCGTGCGACCGTCGACCCAGGCGGGTGTGAGTACGTCGTTGATCAGGCGCTGGGCTTCGGCGTAGTTGCGCTGACTGTAGGCATCGAGCACCTGGCCGACGATCTTCATGTAGTTTTCTTCAAGCTGCACGAAGCTGTCGAAGCGGACCTGGTCGTCATTGTCCTGGATGGTGCTCTGGTAGCTGGCCATGTATTGCTTCAGCCGGCCTTCGAAACTTTTGAACAATTCCATGTCGGCCGAGGTGATTTCCCGGTGGTTGGACAGCCCGACCAGCTGTTGGCTGGTGACGTAGCTGTCGACCCAGGCGCTGCGGATCATCGAGCTGTAGTAGACCCCGGGAATGCTGTCTGTACCGACGGCTTCTTCGGCGGTTTCGATGGCGGCCAACCGCGAGTAGGCGGCCACGATCATCAGCAGCATGATGGCGATGATCACGGCGAAACTTGCCAGGATCCGTTGGCGCAACGTCCAATTCTTCACATTCAGCCCTCAGGAATTCACAACGAGCGGGGAAAATCGCCGAAGTATAGCCTAGAGGGCGTGTGCTTATGCGGTGCTTGCCGCCTGGAATTTTGCGCCTGCCAGTTCGAGCACCGCACGCCCGGCGCGCAAACTGGCAGGCGCTGAACATTGCGGCTAGCCCTGTGCCAGCTTCACCTGGCTTTCCAGCTCCTGACGCAAGCCTGGGTCCAGACGCAACTGGCGGGCCAGCTCATCGAGGTAGGCGCGCTCCATGAAGTTTTCCTGGTCGACCATCATCATGCTGGCCAGGTACATCTCGGCAGCCATCTCTGGCGTCTGTGCGGCGCGGGCGACCTCAGCAGGGTCCAACGGCTTGTTCAGTTCGGCATGCAGCCAATGCTGCAACTCGCGGTCGCTGTCCAGGCGGGTGAACTCACCTTCGATCAGCGCCCGTTCGCGTTCGTCGATATGGCCGTCGGACTTGGCCGCAGCCACCAGCGCCCGCAGCACCGCCTGGCTGTGCTGCTCGGCCTGGGCTGGCGGCAAGCGGTCGAGCGTCTGCGGCTCGCTGGCAGCCACCTGCTGGCGCGCCTGCCAGTTGCCGTAGGCCTTGTAGGCCAGCACCCCGAGCGCCGCGAGGCCACCATAGGTCAGGGCCTTGCCCCCATATTTGCGCGCCTTCTTGTTGCCCAGCAGCACGCCCAGTGCGCCACCGCCCAGCAAGCCACCACCGGCCCCGGACAACAGGCCGCCAAGCCCGCTGGCGCCAGCACCTGGCTTGCCGGAAGCAGAGGATTTGTTCAGCAACTCCTGGCCAGATTTGAGCAGTTGGTCCAGCAAGCCACGGGTGTTCATGTGCAAGTCTCCAGGCATGGGAAGTCATCCACCAGAGTAAGGCCTGCCCGGTAAACGACCATGCGCGGATTTGCTTCTGGATGTTGCATTGACGGGCAAAAAGCCAACTAGACTCGACCACTGCCGCGACCACAATCTCCAACAAGAGGGAACACCCATGTCCGTGCACAAGACCGCATTGCTCGGCGCCACCACCTGTGCCGTGCTGGCCAGTACCGGCCTGCTGGCCGCCGAAACGCCCAAGGCACTGGGGCCTGGCGAGGGGCGCCTGGATATCGTCGCCTGGCCCGGCTACATCGAGCGCGGTGAAAGCGACAAGGCCTATGACTGGGTGACCGGCTTCGAACAGCAAACCGGCTGCAAGGTCAGCGTGAAAACCGCTGCCACCTCGGACGAAATGGTCAGCCTGATGGCCAAGGGGGGCTACGACCTGGTTACCGCCTCGGGCGATGCCTCGTTACGGCTGATCGCCGGCAAACGGGTGCAGCCGATCAACACCGCCTTGATCCCCAACTGGAAAAACATTGACCCGCGCCTGCAGAACGGTGGCTGGTATGTGGTCGACAAACAGGTCTATGGCACCCCGTACCAGTGGGGGCCGAACGTGCTGCTGTACAACACCAACACGTTCAAGCAGGCACCGGCCAGTTGGGGCGTGGTGTTCGTGCCGCAGGACCTGCCCGATGGCAAGCCGAACAAAGGCCGCGTACAGGCGTATGACGGGCCGATCTACATCGCGGACGCGGCGCTGTACCTGAAGTCGGCCAAGCCCGAGCTGGGCATCCAGGACCCGTATGAACTGACCGAAACGCAATACCAGGCGGTGCTCGAACTGCTGCGCCAGCAGCAACCACTGATCCACCGTTACTGGCACGACGCCACAGTGCAGATGAGCGACGTGAAGAACGAGGGCGTGGTTGCCTCCAGTTCATGGGGCTACATGGTCAATGGCCTGAAGGCCGAGAACCAGCCCGTGGCGTCGACCATTCCCAAGGAGGGCGCTACCGGCTGGGCCGATACCACCATGCTGCACGCCGACGCCAAGCACCCCAACTGCGCCTACCAATGGATGGACTGGTCGCTGCAGCCGAAGGTCCAGGGTGACGTGGCCGCCTGGTTCGGTTCGTTGCCCGCGGTGCCTGCAGCTTGCAGTGGCAGCGAATTGCTCGGCGCCGAGGGTTGCAAGACCAACGGCTTCGACAACTTCGACAAGATCGCCTTCTGGAAAACCCCGCAGGCCCAGGGTGGCAAGTTCGTGCCCTACAGCCGCTGGACTCAAGATTACATCGCCATCATGGGTGGGCGCTGAGGGTATCTTCGCCTGTTCCGGCCCTGTGGTGTGATCCCTGTGGGGTCGGCTTGCCGGGGCCAGGGCCGATACAGGCAACACAAGAACAACAGAGAACCGCGTATGTCCCTAGCCGTCCAGTTCACCCAGGTTTCCCGTAGCTTCGGCGAGGTCCAGGCCGTCGACCGGGTCAGCATCGACATCAGCGATGGGGAGTTCTTCTCCATGCTCGGCCCGTCCGGCTCCGGCAAGACCACCTGCCTGCGCCTGATCGCCGGCTTCGAGCAGCCAAGCAGCGGCTCGATCCGTATCCACGGCCTGGAAGCTGCCGGCGTGCCGCCCTACCAGCGTGACGTCAATACCGTGTTCCAGGACTACGCGTTGTTCCCGCACATGAACGTGCTCGACAACATCGCCTATGGCTTGAAAGTCAAAGGCGTGGGCAAGGCCGAACGCCACAGCCGCGCCGAGCAAGCCCTGGCCATGGTTGCCCTGGCCGGCTACGGCGCGCGCAAGCCGGCGCAGCTTTCGGGTGGCCAGCGCCAGCGTGTGGCCCTGGCGCGGGCACTGGTCAACCGGCCCCGCGTGTTGCTGCTGGACGAGCCATTGGGCGCGCTGGACCTCAAGCTGCGCGAACAGATGCAGGGCGAGCTGAAGAAGCTGCAACGCCAGCTAGGCATCACTTTCATCTTCGTCACCCATGACCAGACCGAGGCGCTGTCGATGTCGGACCGGGTCGCGGTGTTCAACCGCGGCCGCATCGAACAGGTCGACACCCCGCGCAACCTGTACATGAAACCCGCCACCACCTTCGTCGCCGAATTCGTCGGAACGTCCAACGTGATGCGTGGCGAATTGGCGCTGGCGCTCAACGGCCACCCGGCGCCGTTTTCCATCCGCCCTGAGCATATCCGCCTGGGCGACCTGGTGGTCACCAGCCACGAAGTCCAGGTCAGCGGCCTGCTGCGCGATGTGCAGTACCAGGGCAGCGCCACCCGTTACGAGTTGCAACTGGACAATGGCCAACTGTTGGCGGTAACCCAGGCCAATGACCGCTGGCAGGCACAGCCCCAGGCCTGGCAACCCGGGCAGCGGGTGCAGGCGCACTGGCCGCGCGAGGCGATGACCGTGCTGCAGGAAAGCGCAGGGCCATTGCCATGAGCGCGCTCCGAGGCCTGGCCGATGTGCTGTACCGGCGCCCCAACCTGTACCTGGCCCTGCTGCTGATCCCGCCGCTGACCTGGTTTGGCGCCATCTACCTGGGCTCGTTGCTGAACCTGTTGTGGCAGGGTTTCTACACCTTCGACGACTTCACCATGGCGGTCACCCCGGACCTGACCCTGGGCAACTTCGCCGCGCTGTTCAACCCGTCGAACTTCGACATCATCCTGCGGACCCTGGGCATGGCGGCGGCGGTGTCACTGGCCAGCGCGGTACTGGCGTTTCCCATCGCCTACTACATGGCGCGCTACACTCGCGGCAAGACCAAGGCATTTTTCTATATCGCCGTGATGATGCCGATGTGGGCCAGCTACATCGTCAAGACCTACGCCTGGACCCTGCTGCTGGCCAAGGGAGGGGTGGCCCAGTGGTTCGTCCACCAGTTGCACCTGGATGCGCTGCTGCAAGCCGTGCTGACGGTGCCGGGCGTGGGCGGCAGCACGCTGTCGACCTCGCACCTGGGGCGCTTCATGGTGTTCGTGTACATCTGGCTACCGTTCATGATCCTGCCGATCCAAGCCTCGCTGGAGCGCTTGCCGCCGTCGCTGTTACAGGCCTCGGCAGACCTTGGCGCACGCCCCGGGCAAACCTTCATGCAGGTGATACTGCCGCTGTCGATCCCCGGTATCGCCGCCGGCTCGATCTTCACCTTCTCGCTTACCCTTGGCGACTTCATCGTGCCGCAGTTGGTTGGTCCACCCGGCTACTTCATCGGCAGCATGGTCTATGCCCAGCAAGGAGCGATCGGCAACATGCCGATGGCGGCGGCATTTACCTTGGTGCCGATCGTGCTGATTGCGCTGTACCTGTCGATCGTCAAGCGCCTGGGGGCCTTCGATGCACTCTGAACAAGCCTCTACAGGGTTGCGCCTGGCGGCCTGGGGCGGGCTATTGTTCCTGCATTTCCCGATCCTGATCATCTTCCTGTACGCCTTCAACACCGAAGACGCAGCGTTCAGCTTCCCGCCCACGGGTTTTACCCTTAAGTGGTTTGCCGTGGCCTTTGCCCGCACCGATGTGCTGGAAGCGATCAAGCTGTCGTTGCAGGTCGCCTGCCTGGCGACCTTGATCGCCCTGGTGCTCGGCACACTGGCATCGGCCGCACTGTACCGGCGCAGCTTTTTCGGCAAAGAGGCCATATCGCTGATGCTGATCCTGCCCATCGCCCTGCCCGGCATCATCACCGGCATCGCCCTGCTCTCGGCGTTCAAGACCTTGGGCGTGGAGCCCGGGGTGTTCACCATCGTGGTCGGCCACGCCACATTCTGCGTGGTGATCGTCTACAACAATGTGATCGCCCGCCTGCGGCGCACCTCACACAGCCTGATCGAGGCCTCCATGGACCTGGGTGCCGATGGCTGGCAGACCTTTCGCTACATCATCCTGCCGAACCTCGGCTCGGCACTGCTGGCCGGCGGTATGCTGGCCTTTGCCCTGTCGTTCGATGAAATCATTGTCACGACCTTCACCGCCGGCCACGAACGCACTTTGCCGATCTGGTTGCTCAACCAGCTCAGCCGGCCGCGCGACGTACCGGTGACCAATGTGGTTGCCATGCTGGTGATGCTGGTGACCATGTTGCCGATCCTTGGCGCCTATTACCTGACCCGTGGCGGCGACAGCGTTGCGGGCAGTGGCAAATGACCCTGGAGGAGTACCCGATGCAAACGCAGATGCTGATCAATGGCCAACTGGTCGCCGGCCAAGGCCCGACCTGGACCGTGCTCGACCCGGCGCTGGGCACCGCCCTGGCGCAGATCAATGAAGCCAGCGAAGCCCAGGTGGACAGCGCCGTGCGTGCCGCCGACCATGCGTTCGACAGTTGGTCGCAAACCAGCCCCAAGGACCGCGCCCAGGCGTTGTTGAGCCTGGCAGACACCATTGAGGCGCATGGCGATGAACTGGCTCGGCTGGAATCGCAGAATTGCGGCAAACCCTTGAGTGCCGCGCGCAACGACGAGATTCCGGCGATTGCCGACGTGTTTCGTTTTTTCGCCGGTGCCGCGCGTTGCCTGGGCGGCTCGGCGGCAGGTGAATACCTGCCGGGCCACACGTCGATGATCCGTCGCGACCCCTTGGGCGTGGTGGCATCGATCGCGCCGTGGAACTACCCGCTGATGATGCTGGCCTGGAAGATCGCCCCGGCCCTGGCGGCCGGCAACACGGTGGTGATCAAACCCTCCGAGCTGACCCCGTTGACCGCTTTGCGCCTGGGGGAACTGGCTCAGGACCTGCTGCCGGCCGGGGTGCTGAACATTCTGTTTGGCCGTGGCCAGACGGTCGGCAACCCACTGGTTACGCACCCCAAGGTCCGCATGGTGTCGCTGACTGGCTCGATCCCCACCGGCGCCCATATCATCAGCGCCACCGCCGACAGTGTGAAGCGCATGCACATGGAGCTGGGCGGCAAGGCGCCAGTCCTGGTTTTCGATGATGCCGACATCGATGCCGCGATCGAGGGTATTCGCACCTTCGGTTTCTACAACGCCGGCCAGGACTGCACCGCGGCTTGCCGCCTGTATGTGCAGGCCGGTATCTATGAGCGCTTCGTCGAGCGCCTGGGGGAAGCGGTAGCCAGCATCAAACCCGGCCTGCAGGAGGCCGAGGGCACCGAGCTGGGGCCGCTGATCAGCGCCCAGCACCGCGACAAGGTCGCCGGCCTGGTACAGCGTGCCATCGCCCAGCCGCACATTCGCCTGGTGACCGGTGGCAAGGTAATCGAGGGCGATGGGTACTTTTTCGAGCCGACGGTGCTGGCCGACGCCCTGCAGGATGATGAGATCGTGCGCAACGAAGTGTTCGGCCCGGTGGTGACGGTAACCCGTTTCAGCGACGAAGCGCAGGCGCTGGAATGGGCCAACGACTCCAACTATGGCTTGGCCTCCTCGGTCTGGACCCGCGACACCGGCCGCGCCCACCGCCTGGCAGCCCGCCTGCAATATGGCTGCACCTGGGTGAATACCCATTTCATGCTGGTCAGTGAAATGCCCCATGGCGGGCAGAAACACTCGGGGTACGGCAAGGACATGTCGATCTATGGGCTGGAGGACTACACCTGTGTGCGGCATGTGATGATCAAGCATTGATTATCATGCTCGGTCACGCTGGGTCCGCTCAACCGCGTTCAAGATAGGGAGCAACTGTCTTTCTCAAAATTTGAAAAGCCTGCGCGATTCATTGTAAGAGCGGGTTCACCCGCGAAAGGGCCAGGCCTGCGGACCGATTTCTGCCAGGCATTGTGCGTTGCTGGCACCACCGTATTCGCGGGTGAACCCGCTCCTACATCGATCGATGATACCGGCCCGGCCCCGCAGGGCTGCCGGCCACCCCCGCCCGTCGTAGGAGCGGGTTCACCCGCGAAAGGGCCGGGCCTGCGGACCGATTTCTGCCAGGCATTGTGCATTGCCGGCACCACCGTATTCGCGGGTGAACCCGCCCCGACATCGATCGATAATGCCGGCCCAACCCCGCAGAACTACCGGCCACCCCCGCCCGTTGTAGGAGCGGGTTCACCCGCGAAAGGGCCGGCCCTGCGGACCGATTTCTGCCAGGCATTGTGCATTGTCGGCACCACCGTATTCGCGGGTGAACCCGCCCCGACATCGATCGACAATGCCGGCCCAACCCCGCAAAACTACCGGCCACCCCAGCCCGTTGTAGGAGCGGGTTTACCCGCGAAAGGGCCGGGCCTGCGGACCGATTTCTGCCAGGCATTGTGCATTGCCGGCGCCACCGTATTCGCGGGTGAACCCGCTCCTACATCGATCGATGATGCCGGCCCGGCCCCGCAGGGCTGCCGGCCACCCCAGCCCGTTGTAGGAGCGGGTTTACCCGCGAAAGGACCGGGCCTGCTAGCCGATTTCTGCCAGGTATTGTGCGTTGCCGGCACCACCGTATTCGCGGGTGAACCCGCTCCTACATCGATCGATGATGCCGGCCCGGCCCCGCAGGGCTACCGGCCACCCCGCCTGCTGTAGGGGCGGTCTTCAGTCGCGAATTGGGCGCGCAGTGCCCCAGGTATTTTTCGTGGTTAGACTTAGGCCTTGGGGCCGCTGCGCGGCCCTGTCGCCACACAAGGCCGCTCCTTCAGAATCAGTCGCGCAGATCCGACTCATGAATCGGGTTGGCCCGGCTGGTAGCGCGCTGGTACTGCGCCGGCCAGGTGGCCTTGTTACCGCCCAGGTCGTCGTCGGCATGCAGCGGCCAGTAAGGGTCGCGCAGGAGTTCGCGGGCAAGGAAGATGAGGTCAGCCTGGCCAGTACGCAGGATATGCTCGGCTTGCGCCGGTTCGGTGATCATGCCCACGGTGCCGGTGGCAATTTCAGACTCTTTGCGCACGCGCTCGGCGAAACGGGTCTGGTAGCCGGGGCCGGTAGGTATTTCGGCGTTTACCGAAGTGCCGCCAGAGGACACGTCGATCAAATCGACGCCCAGGTTACGCAGGCGCCGGGCCAGTTCGACGGTTTCATCCGGGTTCCAGCCGTCTTCCACCCAATCGGTTGCCGATACCCGCACGAACAGGGGCAATTCGGCAGGCCATACCTTGCGCACCGCTTCCACCACTTGCAGGGTCAGGCGGATGCGGTTTTCGAAGCAACTGCCGTATTCGTCACGCCGCTGGTTGCTCAGCGGTGACAGGAACTGGTGCAGCAGGTAGCCATGGGCGGCGTGAACCTCGAGCACTTTGAAGCCGGCCTGCAACGCGCGCTCGGCTGAGGCAACGAAGGCACCGACCACCTCCTGGATATCGCCCGGGGTCAGCTCGCGTGGCGCTGTATGTTGCGGGTCGAAGGCAATCTTCGAGGGCCCCACCGGCTGCCAGCCACCCTCCTCGGGTTTGACGCTGCCGTGCTTGCCCAGCCAGGGGCGGTAGGTGCTGGCCTTGCGCCCGGCGTGCGCCAGCTGGATGCCGGGCACGGCGCCCTGGGCGGTGATGAAGCGGGTGATGCGTTGCAGCGGGGCGATCTGTGCGTCCTCCCACAACCCAAGGTCTTCGGCGGTGATGCGGCCATCGGCGGTAACCGCCACGGCCTCGGTGATCACCAGGCCCGCGCCACCCACGGCGCGGCTGCCCAGGTGAACGAGGTGCCAGTCGTTGGCCAGGCCATCGACTGCAGAATACTGGCACATCGGCGAAACGGCGATGCGGTTGGGCAACGTCAGTTGACGCAGGGTGTAAGGCTCGAGCAGCAGGCTCATGAGGGCACCTCCCAAGAACTCCAATGGTGATCCGGCCCGGACACTCAATAGCACGTCCCTGGCCTGGGTCCGGTCATACTTCAGACTAGACCAGAATGCCTGGGGGGAAGGTTCCATGGGATTTTGGGCAAGTTGTTCACAGACACCTGTGGCCAGCCGCTGCCGCCTTCATGGGGCGCACCTCAGGATTGCGGTCAACGCGGCTCCATGTGGGCAATCATCAACTGCACACTTTCATTGCCACGAAACTCGTTCACATCCAGCTTGTACGCCAACTCGACCCAGCGCACCGTCGGGTTCGGCCATATTTCACGGTCGATGCCGAAGGCAATGCCATCCAGCCGCACCGAGCCACACTCGCTCTTCAGTACCACTTTCAAGTGCCGTTCGCCCACCACGCGCTGCTCCACCAATTGGAACACGCCATGAAACAGCGGCTCAGGGAAATGCTGGCCCCATGGCCCGGCATTGCGTAGCGCCTTGGCCAGATCGAGGTGGAATTCTTCCACCGCCAGGCTGCCATCGGACAGCAAGCGCCCGGTCAGGTCGTCTTCACGCAGCTGGCGCCGTACCTCTTCGTCGAAGGCTTCGGCAAAGGCCGCGAAATTTCCCTCTGGCAACGACAAGCCAGCGGCCATGGCGTGGCCGCCGAACTTGCTGATCAATTGCGGGTGGCGCGCCGCCACGGCATCCAGCGCATCGCGAATATGGAACCCTGGCACAGAACGCGCCGAGCCCTTCAGCATGCCAGCGCCCGCATCGGCGAAGGCAATGGTCGGCCGGTGGTAACGCTCCTTCAGCCGCGACGCCAGGATACCGATCACGCCCTGGTGCCAGTCGGCATCGAACAGGCACAAGCCGTAAGGCATCGACTCGACCGGCAGGTCCTTGAGCTGGGCCAACGCCTCGCGCTGCATGCCTTGCTCGATGGACTTGCGGTCCTGGTTCAGGTCATCCAGCTGCTGCGCCATGTCCTGGGCCAGCGCCGGGTCTTCGCACAGCAGGCATTCGATGCCCAGGCTCATGTCGTCCAGGCGCCCGGCAGCATTCAGGCGTGGGCCAAGAATGAAACCCAGGTCGGTGGAGGTGATGCGCCGGTGATCGCGGCGGGCCACCTCAAGAATGGCCTTCAAGCCCGGGCGGGCACGGCCGGCACGGATGCGCTCCAGGCCCTGGTGCACCAGGATGCGGTTGTTGGCATCCAGCGGCACCACATCGGCCACACTGCCCAGGGCGACCAGGTCGAGCAGTTCACCGATGTTTGGCTGGGGTTGTGTCGCGTAGCGGCCCAGGCTGCGCAACCGCGCGCGCAGGGCCATCAGCACATAGAAGATGACCCCGACCCCGGCCAATGCCTTGCTCGGGAAGCTGCAACCCGGCTGGTTGGGGTTGATGATGGCGTCGGCATCGGGCAGCTGTTCGCCCGGCAGGTGATGGTCGGTCACCAGCACTTTCAGCCCAGCGGCCTTGGCAGCGGCCACCCCGTCGACACTGGAAATGCCGTTGTCCACGGTAATCAGCAACTGCGGCTGGCGCTGCAGGGCAACTTCGACGATTTCCGGGGTCAGGCCGTAACCGTATTCAAAACGGTTGGGCACAAGGTAGTCGACATGGGCAGCCCCCAGCAAACGCAAGCCCAGCACCCCAACCGTACTTGCGGTGGCACCGTCGGCGTCGAAGTCGCCGACAATGAGAATGCGCTGGCGCTGGTCTATGGCAGCGACCAGCAGGTCGACGCCGGCCTCGATGCCCTTGAGCTGCTGGTAGGGCAACAGCCGCGCAAGGCTTTTGTCCAGCTCGGCCTCGCTTAGCACGCCGCGTGCGGCATACAAACGGGTGAGCAAGGGTGGCAGGTTACCCAGAAAAGGCAGGGGCGCAGGCAGGGGGCGAGGTTCGATACGCATGGGTTGCTTCAGCCACGCTCACCCAGTAACCACTGCAGTTGCACTTCGTGCTGGCCACGGTCGTCGGTGACGAAGACCGTACCTTCGCTGATCATCACATCCCACTTGATGGCGCGCGGCATGTCGGCGGCCAGGGTTTCCAGCACCTCCTGCGGCACTGCGGCGATGTTCAGGTTCTTGAGGTTCCTGACCGCGCTGACCACCTTGCCTTCCCACACGCGCAGGCTGCCATAGGCCAGCAGGCTGGTGCGTTCGGTGCGCCGCGAGCACCAGGTCAGGCGCTCGGCATCGGGTTGGCCCACTTCGATCCAGTGCAGCACGCGGTCGTCCAGGCTCTTTTCCCACAGTGCCGGCTCATCCACATCCGACAGGCCACGGCCGAACGACAGGTTCTCGTTGTACCAGAGCGCGTAGGCCAACAACCGCACCGCCATGCGCTCTTCGGTTTCCGAGGGGTGGCGCGCGATGGTCTGCTTGACGCTTTCGTAGACGTTACGGTCAAGATCGGTGAGATTCAGTTCGAACTTGTAGGTGGTGGACGGCTGGGCCATGGTCGACGGGCTTCGTGCAAAAGAAAAGTCGCACAGTCTAACCCATCCGCACTCGCCATGCGCCGCAGCAGTACCCGGCGAAACCGCCGTGTGATAAAACCACCGCTCTGCCCAACTGCCACGGATGCCTCATGTCGACGCCCAGCAAACCCCTCGCCGGCCTCAAAGTTGTCGAACTCGGCACACTGATCGCCGGGCCATTCGCCTCGCGCATCTGTGCCGAATTCGGTGCCGAGGTGGTCAAGGTCGAATCGCCCGATGGCGGCGACCCGCTGCGCAAGTGGCGCAAGCTGTACGAAGGCACCTCACTGTGGTGGTTCGTGCAGGCGCGCAACAAAAAGTCGCTGACCCTCAACCTGAAGCACCCCGAAGGCCGTGAGGTATTGCAAAGGCTGCTGTCCGACGCCGATATCCTGATCGAGAATTTCCGCCCGGGCGTGCTCGAAAAACTTGGCCTGGGCTGGGATGTGCTGCATGCGCTCAACCCGGGGCTGGTCATGGTGCGCCTGTCGGGCTTTGGCCAGACCGGGCCGATGAAGGACCAACCAGGTTTTGGTGCCGTAGGCGAGTCGATGGGCGGCCTGCGCTACATCACCGGCTTCGACGACCGGCCGCCGGTGCGCACCGGCATTTCGATCGGCGACTCGATCGCCGCCTTGTGGGGCGTTATCGGTGCGCTGATGGCGCTGCGCCACAGGGAGGTCAACGGCGGCCAGGGCCAGGTGGTGGACGTAGCGCTGTACGAAGCCATCTTCGCCATGATGGAAAGCATGGTCCCGGAATTCGATGTATTCGGTTTTATCCGTGAACGCACCGGCAACATCATGCCCGGCATTACCCCCTCCTCCATCCACACCAGCGCCGACGGCAAGCATGTACAGATCGGCGCCAACGGCGATGCGATCTTCAAGCGCTTCATGCAGGCCATCGGGCGTGCCGACCTGGCCGACGACCCAAGCCTGGCCAGCAACGATGGCCGTGACCTTCGCCGTGATGAGCTGTACGGGGTGATCGACCGCTGGGCCAACAGCCTGCCGCTGGACACGCTGATGCAGGTGCTGACCGCCGCCGAGGTCCCGGCCAGCCGGATCTACTCCGCCGAGGACATGTTCAGCGACCCGCAGTACCTGGCACGGGAAATGTTCCTCCAGGCCAAGCTGCCCGACGGCAAGCCATTCAAGATGCCTGGCATCGTGCCCAAGCTGTCGGAAACCCCAGGTTCCAGCGAATGGGTAGGTCCGGCCCTGGGCGAGCACACCGAGGCACTGCTGGCCAGCCTTGGCTATGACGCGGCAGCCATCGCCAGCCTGCGCGCCGCAGGCACGGTCTGAACCAAGCGCAGCCCGGCCGCATGCGCGCTGCCCGCCGCCTTCGCCCGGTGGTCCTGCTTTGCGGGCTGATGGCCGCATTGCTGCTGCACCCTGCCAGTGCCAAGGAGCGCCTGATCTGGCTGGTGCGTGACCTGCCGCCATTCACCATTTTCGACGGCCCGGAGCAAGGCCAGGGGGTAATCGACCAACTGCTGCCCCTGTTGATTGCGCAGATGCCCGAGTACGACCACAGCATCCAGCGCGTCAACCGTGCCCGCGGCATCCAGATGCTGCAGGACCGCAACACCTTCACCTGCGACCCGACGCTGCTGTGGACACCCCAACGTGAGGAATATGTGCGGTTCTCCCTGCCCTCCCTGGGCGTGCTCAGTGGAGGCCTGGTGGTCCGCAAGGAAAACCAGGCACTGCTGCGCCCCTATCTGCAGGGCCAGCAGGTGGACCTGCATGGCCTGCTGAGCAACACCGCACTGAAACTGGGAGTCGTTGCCGAACGCAGTTATGGCGTGCAGATCGACAGCATTCTGCATCAGCTGCCAGACACTGCGCTCAGCCGCCACTACGGTAACGAAGCCACCGCCAACCTGCTGCAGATGCAGCAGTTGGGGCGCCTGCGCCTGGTGCTCGGCTACTGGCCTGAGGTGCGTTACCTGATCCAGCAGCAAGGCGCCGCGCTGGCCGATTATCAGTTCTATCCAGTGCAGGGGGTGGAGCGCTACCAGTTTCTGCACGTGGGATGCTCGGACAGCGAACTGGGGCGCGCTGCAGTGGCGCATATCGACCAGTTGCTGCCTGCGTTGCGACGGGACGTGCTGCCTGGGCTGTATGCCCACTGGCTGGATCCGGTCTCGCGCAAGAACTACCTGGAAGAAAGCCAGCGGTTCTTCGAAGCACATCAAACGCCTGCACCGGCCCTATCGCCGGCAAACTAGCCGTCATAGGCAATGCATCACTTATTGATCTAGCAGGGACTTTGTGGGAGCGGGCATGCCCGCGAAAAATCCAGCGCGGTGGCTGGCACCGGCTACGCCGGTGTTCGCTGGCACGCCCGCTCCCACACAGGCCGCGTCGCGCTTACGAATTGAGTCCGCGGCGACAGGGCCGGTAGAGAACCCAGAAAAAAGAAACCCCGGGCGCTGGGGAAGGACGCCCGGGGTCAAGCGAAAGCCCTTGAGGACTTCCCGTGGCAGCTTTGCCAACGCCGGAGCAAAGCGCTGGCTGGCTGCCCCTACTGTGTCAGATGAATCCTTTAGGCAAAGGTTCCCTGCGGTTGCTGGCGTTGTTGCAGCGCAGCGATCACGCAAGGCTGCAACCGCCCTTCGGCGATCTGCAGGTCACGGTGCAAACCGTCCACCAGGTCGATCAACAGCCGGTGTTCCTGTAACTGGCGCTCGCTGACAGTACGCTGCAAGGTCACCCCTGTGAGGCCGCCTTGAACCGTGAGCTGGCGATTACCGTTGGCATCGGCAACGCCGAGGTGGGTCTGATAAGGGCTCAGTGCATCGTTGAGCAGGCTGCAGATTCTTTCCATCCGGTTCACTCGCTGCGTGGTGGGATATAGAGCAACTGACCCGCGCGAACAGCGGAAAGTTCGCCATGCTGTGGCTGTTGACCGAATGCCCGCGCTAGAGGCGTGGCTGCAGCGTTTGCAGGGCGCGCTGCAGGCGCGGCATCGACAACGGCCAGGGCAGCTCGGCGAGTACCCATAGGCCTTGCTTGCGCGCCTCTTGGGCCAGGTCGAAACGCTGCGGCGCAGGCTGGCCGACGAACAACAGGGCACGGGCCTGGGGCGGCCGGGCAAGCAAGGCACGGCCGGCCCTGGTTGGCATGGCATGGTCGAGGATCAGCAGATCCGGGCGGCGTTCGGCGCCAAGGCCGGCATCCAGTTCAGCCGTGGTCGCGCTGATGCGCACAGCGAACACGCCTTGGGCGTTGAGGGCCTGGTGCAGCAGGATCTGGTGCGATGGGCGTGCTTGATGAATCAACACGACGGTCTGGTGCATGAGCCGCTCCTGATGGGAGGACCGGCTAATTTAGGCGCTGGTGAATGCCGCCTGAATAGGATGATTCTGATTAAGCTGCGGGAACTGGCTATACCGCGTCAGCTAAAGCCAACGCGGTCGCCTGCAGGAGCGGGCTTGTATCGCGATGGGGCTGCGCAGCAGCCCCAGGCACACCCATTACAATGGCTTGCCGCGGTTGCCATGCTGGCTGACAAAGCCCTGTACCGCTTTCAGGTCATTGGCCAGTACCGTGCAACGCTCTTCACGGCTGAACAGGTCGCTGAGGTGCGCCGGCAGCTCGAGTGCCTTGCCCACACCGGCCTTTTCTACCGCTTCAGGGAACTTGACCGGGTGCGCGGTACCCAGCACCACCATCGGCGTGTCCAGGCTGCGGCGGCACTCACGGGCGGCCTTGACGCCGATCGCGGTGTGCGGGTCGAGGACCTCGCCCGTGGCGGCGAACACCTCGGCGATGGTTTCGCAAGTCTGCTCGTCGCTGACGGCCAACGAATCGAACAGCTTGCGGGCTTCGGTCCAGCGGTCCTGCTCGACGCTGAAGCCGCCACCCTGCTTGAAGTTGGCCATCAGTTCGGCAATGGCGCCACCGTTGCGGCCGTGCAGGTCGAACAGCAGGCGCTCGAAGTTGGACGACACCATGATGTCCATCGACGGCGACAAGGTAGCGTGCAGGGTTTCCTTGACGTACTGGTTGCCGCTCATGAAGCGGTGCAGGATGTCGTTGCGGTTGGTGGCGACGATCAGCTGGCTGACCGGCAGGCCCATGTTGCGCGCCAGGTAGCCGGCAAAAATGTCGCCAAAGTTGCCTGTCGGCACCGAGAACGCCACGGAACGCGACGGCCCACCCAGCTGCAGGGCGGCATGGAAGTAGTAGACGATCTGGGCCATGATGCGCGCCCAGTTGATCGAGTTCACGGCCACCAGGCGGGTGCCCTTGAGGAACGACTGGTCGGCGAAGCTGGCCTTGACCATTTCCTGGCAATCGTCGAAGTTGCCTTCGATGGCGATGTTGTGGATGTTGTCACCGAAAATGGTGGTCATCTGCCGGCGCTGTACTTCCGACACGCGCTGGTGCGGGTGCAGGATGAAGATGTCGACGTTGTCGCAACGGCGGCAGCCTTCGATGGCCGCGGAGCCGGTGTCACCACTGGTGGCGCCGATGATCACCACGCGCTCGTTGCGCTTGGCCAGCACGTGGTCGAGCAGGCGCCCGAGCAGTTGCAAGGCAAAGTCCTTGAACGCCAGGGTCGGGCCATGGAACAGCTCGAGTACCCATTCGTTGCTGTTCAGCTGGCGCAGCGGGGCCACCGCTGCGTGGGCGAACTCGCCGTAGGTTTCTTCGAGGATCTTCTTGAAGTCGGCGTCGGCGATGCTGCCTTCAACGAACGGGCGCATGACCCGAAAGGCCAGTTCGTGGTACGGCAGGCCGGCCCACGAAGCGATTTCTTCCTGGGTGAAACGTGGCAGGTTTTCCGGCACATACAGGCCGCCGTCACTGGCCAGGCCAGCCAGCAGCACGTCTTCGAAATTCAGGGCCGGTGCCTGGCCGCGGGTACTGATATAGCGCATGGGTGCAAACCTTTGATTTGAGCGGCAAGCTACGAGCGGCAAGCTACAAGAAAAGCCGACTGGCCTTGCTCTTGTGCTCTGCATCTCGCTGTTGCCGCGAATTTACTCTGTTCGAAGCCTCAAAACTGCACTGCCCTCACTTGCACCTTGCAGCTTGAGGCTTGCCGCTTAGTTGAGCTGCTCGACGCGAATGCGCACAACCTTGCCGACCACGTCCTGCAGGGCTTCCAGGGCGACGATGGCGTCATTGATGCGCTGCTCGACCACACCGTGGGTGACCAGGATCATCGGTACCAGGCCGTCCTGTTCCTCGGCTTCCTTCTGCATGATCGACTCGATGTTGATACCACGCTCGGAAAGGATGCTGGCGACCTGGGCCAGCACGCCTGGGTGATCCTTGGCCTGGATACGCAGGTAGTAGGCGCTCTCGCAGGCTTCGATCGGCAGGATCGGGTGGGCCGACAGCGAATCGGGCTGGAAGGCCAGGTGCGGTACGCGGTTTTCCGGGTCGGAGGTCATGGCACGAACCACGTCGACCAGGTCGCCAACCACCGACGAGGCGGTTGGCTCCATGCCGGCACCGGCACCGTAATACAGGGTCGAACCGGCGGCGTCACCGTTGACCATCACGGCGTTCATCACGCCGTTGACGTTGGCGATCAGGCGGTCGGCAGGGATCAAGGTCGGGTGCACGCGCAACTCGATGCCTTCAGCGGTGCGCCGAGCCACGCCCAGGTGCTTGATGCGGTAGCCGAGGGCCTCGGCGTAGTTCACGTCAGCGGTGGTCAGCTGGGTGATGCCTTCGGTGTAGGCCTTGTCGAACTGCAGCGGAATACCGAACGCGATGGAGGCGAGGATGGTCAGCTTGTGCGCAGCATCGATGCCTTCGACGTCGAAGGTAGGGTCGGCTTCGGCGTAGCCCAGCGCCTGGGCTTCGGCTAGCACGTCGGGGAAGGCCCGGCCCTTCTCGCGCATTTCGGTGAGGATGAAGTTGCCGGTACCGTTGATGATGCCGGCCAGCCAGTTGATGCGGTTGGCTGACAGGCCTTCACGAATGGCCTTGATCACCGGGATACCGCCGGCCACGGCCGCTTCGAAGGCGACGATCACGCCTTTTTCGCGGGCCTTGGCAAAGATTTCGTTGCCGTGCACGGCGATCAGCGCCTTGTTGGCGGTGACCACGTGCTTGCCGTTCTCGATGGCCTTGAGCACCAGGTCGCGGGCAATGGTGTAGCCGCCGATCAGCTCGATGACGATGTCGATCTCGGGGTTGCTCGCAACGTCGAACACATCAGCGGTAATGGGGGTACCGGTAATCTGGCAGTTCGGGTTCTGCGAGCGCATGGCGATCTGTGCCACTTCAATACCGCGCCCGGCACGACGGGCAATCTCCTCGGCGTTGCGCTGAAGTACATTGAAGGTTCCGCCACCGACGGTCCCCAACCCACAGATGCCTACTTTGACCGGTTTCACTGTGAACTCCCCATTGAACGGCCGGCACCTTGCCGACCGTGAAACATGCCGTCACCCCATGACGACGGCGTACTGAATTGGATTACTTGGCCAGTGCCAGCTTGGCGACCTGTGGTGCCGGCTGGTAGCCCGGAATGACCTGGCCGCTTTCCAGCACGATGGCCGGCGTGCCGTTGACACCGATCGACTGGCCCAGCTGGAACTGCTTGCCGACCGGGTTGGCGCACTTGGCCGCCTTGATTTCCTCGCCTTCGACCATTTTGTCCATCGCCGCGCGGCGGTCGCTGGAGCACCACACCGCCTGCAATTGCTGGTCACCCGGCGAACCGAGGCCCTGGCGCGGGAAGGCGACATAGCGCACTTCGATACCGCGGCGGTTCAGTTCAGGCACTTCGGCGTGCAGCTTGTGGCAGTACGGGCAAGTGGTGTCGGTGAAAACAGTGATATGCGACTTGGTTTCGCCCTTGGCAGGATAAACCACCATCTCGGCGGCTGGAATGCCGTTGATGAGCTTGGCAACGCCTTGGCGTTCGGTTTTTTCGGTAAGGTTGACCGGCTTGCCGTTCTGGATCTGGAACAGATACCCCTGCATCACGAACTGGCCATCGGCGCTGGCGTAGAGCACCCGGCCGCCCTGCAGCTTGACTTCGTACAGGCCGTTCAGCGGGCTGCTGGCCACGCTTTCCACGGGTACTTCCAGCTCAAGGTTTTGCAGTGATTTACGGATGGCCTGCTCGGCACCGGGATTGCTGTCGGTTGCCGCGGCAAGCGCAAAGGTACTGGCCAGCGCCAACGCGGCGGCGGCGAAAAACTGGGTCACGCGCATGGGAACTCCTGAAGGCGGACAGGGACCGGAGGGCGCCACCGGCGAAAAAGAGCGGTGAGCGTGCGGCCCTTGGTGCAAACCGCCCAAGCCTACCACATCACGCTGCTGGTGAAGGGCCTGGCAAGGACCGGTCGGCGGAACATGAAAAACATTCATCCACGCGGGTGGTGCTGGGCGTGCAACTGTTGCAGGCGAGCCTTGGCCACATGGGTGTAGATCTGCGTGGTCGACAGGTCGCTGTGGCCCAACAGCATCTGCACCACGCGCAGGTCGGCGCCATGGTTGAGCAAATGGGTGGCAAACGCATGGCGCAGCGTATGCGGGGACAACGGCTTGTCGATACCGGCCACACGGGCATGGTGCTTGATGCGGTGCCAGAAGGTCTGGCGGGTCATCTGCTCGCCGCGAAGGCTGGGGAACAGCACATCACTAGGGCGGCCATTGAGCAGTTCGGCACGGCCATCGCGCAGGTAGCGCTCCAGCCATACCACGGCTTCTTCGCCCATGGGAACCAGGCGCTCTTTGCTGCCTTTGCCCATGACCCGCAGCACGCCCTGACGCAGGTTGACCTGGTCGAGGGCCAGGCTGACCAGTTCGGTGACGCGCAGACCACAAGCGTACAGCACTTCGAGCATGGCGCGGTCACGCTGACCGATGGCCTCGCCCAGGTCCGGGGCCTGCAGCAAGGCTTCGACGTCAGCTTCCGACAGCGACTTGGGCAAAGGCTTGCCCAGTTGCGGCATGTCGACCTGCAGGGTCGGGTCGATGGCCACCAGCTTTTCCCGCAACAGGTAACGGAAGAAGCCGCGCAGGCCGGAGATGAAACGTGCTGTCGAGCGCGGCTTGTAGCCTTGCTCCAGGCGCCAGGCCAGGTGGTCGAGAATCAGGTCGCGGCCAGCGTCGGGCAGCGCCACGGAGCGCTCATGCAGCCAGCCGTTGAACAGGGCCAGGTCACTGCGGTAGGACACGCGGGTGTTATCGGACAGGCCTTTCTCGAGCCACAGGGCGTCGAGGAACTGGTCGATCAGGGGGTGGTCTAGGGCGGGCATTCAGGGCTGCTGGGTGTTGGAGATGGGGCTAGTGTTTCACAGCAGCCTGGGGGTTGTCTGTACCGGCCTCTTCGCGGGCGCGCCCGCTCCCACAGGGCCTGCACAGGCTTTGAATGCTTTGCATGGCTTGTAGAAGCGGGCGCGCCGGCGGAAGGGCTAGCGCAGGAGAACTCAGGCCTGGGGCAAAACCGGCACCGGGCGCTTGTCCTCGTCGATCGCGACAAAGCTGAACACCCCGTGGATCGCACGCTCACGGCCGTCCAGGTACATGTTTTCTACGAACACATCCACTTGCACCTGCAAACTGGTGTTGCCGACCTTGATCACCGTGCCCACCAACTCGACGATCGAGCCCGCCGGGATCGGGTGCTTGAAGTCGATGCGGTCGGTGGACACGGTCACCAGCGGCAGGCGGCAGAAGCGCGTGGCGGCGATGAACGACACCTCGTCCATCCAGGCCAGCGCGGTACCGCCGAACAGGGTGTTGTGGTGGTTGGTGGTGTTGGGGAACACCGCCTTGGTCACGCGGGTAACCGACAGCTCGGTGCGGCGCTGAATTTCCTGGTCTCGGGTAGTCATCGCAATTCGATCTTCTGAAGGTTGAAAAAGCAAAAAAGCAGCCCGAAGGCTGCTTTTCTCTCGCTAGGCGGCCTCGGCCACCGGGCAAACTGTACTCAGGACAGTTTTTCCTTGATGCGAGCGGCTTTGCCGGACAGGTCGCGCAGGTAGTACAGCTTGGCTTTACGCACGTCACCACGACGTTTCACGGCCAGGCTGTCGATTTGCGGGCTGTAGGTCTGGAAGGTACGTTCTACACCAACGCCGCTGGAGATCTTGCGCACGGTGAAGGCGCTGTTCAGACCGCGGTTACGCTTGGCGATAACGACGCCTTCGAACGCCTGCAGACGGGAACGCTCACCTTCCTTCACTTTAACCTGAACGACAACGGTGTCGCCTGGTGCGAAGGTCGGGATTTCCTTGCTCATCTGCTCGGCTTCGAGCTGCTGGATGATCTTGTTGGTCATGCTGTGCTCCTAAGATGGATACGCGATCCACCATCGATACGTTTAACTATCGTCCCGCTCGCGGAGATATTCCTCGAGCAGCTTCTTCTCTTCTCCAGAAAGCGAGCGACTTTCCAGAAGATCGGCGCGTCGGTCGAAGGTCCTACCAAGGGACTGCTTCATCCTCCAACGCCGGATGTGTGCATGGTTGCCACTTAGCAACACGTCGGGAACACGCTGATCCGCATACACCTCAGGCCGGGTGTAATGCGGGCAATCAAGCAGACCGTCGGTAAAGGAATCCTCTTCCGCCGAGTCCACATGCCCTAAAGCTCCGGGCAGCAGCCGCGTAACCGCATCGATCAGTACCATGGCCGGCAGCTCGCCACCGGAAAGCACATAGTCACCAATCGACCACTCCTCATCGACATGAGCCTCGATAAAGCGCTCGTCGATGCCCTCATAACGACCGGCGATCAGGATCAACGACTCCTGTTCGGCCAGGCCTTTGACCGCTTGCTGAGTCAGCTTGCGGCCTTGTGGCGAAAGGTAGATCACCTTCGCCGCAGCTCCGGTTGCTTGCCTGGCGCTAACCAGTGCATCTTCCAGAGGCTTGATTTTCATCACCATGCCCGGACCACCGCCAAACGGCCGATCATCTACCGTATGGTGACGATCTGTGGTGTAGTCCCGCGGGTTCCAGCAAGTCACCTGAAGCAACCCTTGTTTCACCGCGCGGCTGGTAATGCCGTACGCCGTGATGGCCGAGAACATCTCGGGGAACAACGTAATGACATCTACGCGAAGGTTACCCATCGTTTAGAAATCCGCGTCCCATTCAACCCGCATCGTGCCTGCTTCCAGGTCGATTGCCAGCACGCATTGCTCCGTATAGGGCAACAGACGCTCGCGATCATCCAGGCTGCCCGCACAGGGCTTGACCACCATTACATCGTTCGCGCCAGTCTCCAACAGGTGATCGACCTTGCCGAACAGGTGTTCGTCCTGGTTGATGACCTTCAGACCCACCAACTGGTACCAGTAGTACTCGTCGGCAGCCAGGTTGGGCAAAAGGCTCCGCGCAATGCAGATTTCGTAACCGCTCAGAAGCCGGGCTTCATCACGATCATCGAGGCCTTTCAGTTTCACGACCAGGCCCTTTTGGGAGCCACGACCGCTGACCAGCTCGACCTGCTTTACCTTGCCTTCGTGCCGAAGCGTCCAGCGCGGATAATCCAACAGGTTTTCAATCGGATCGGTAAAGGAATACACCTTCACCTCGCCGCGAACGCCGTGAACCGAAAAAATCTTGCCAACGACGATGAGGTCGTCAGCCTTTTCTGGCGTCGCGTTCATACGTTTCAGGCAGCGGCCTTGGCAGCGTCCTTCAGCAGCTGAGCAACGCGCTCAGACGGCTGTGCGCCCTGGCTCAGCCAGTAGGTGACGCGCTCCTGGTTGACCGACAGCTTGACTTCGGCGCCCGATGCGATCGGGTTGAAGAAGCCAACGCGCTCAACGAAACGGCCGTCACGGGCGTTACGCGAGTTGGTCACGGTCAGGTGGTAGAATGGGCGCTTTTTCGAGCCGCCACGGGCCAGACGAATGGTTACCATGTGAACATCGTTCCTATAGTCGGTGTTGCAGTTTTTACTGCAAATCTGAATGCCAAATAGGCACACGGGTGCCCAAAAGGCCGCATATTCTCGGGGAATACACGGACATTTGCAAATGACTTTTTCGGCAAGGCACCGCCCCGCCGTCCAGATTTGCCGGTTGCGCCGCGAAATTCGCGGCCGTTGCCCCGCCATGGCGGGGGTTCTGGGCGCCTGCCCGACGAAAGGCAGGCACCCGGAATACGTGTTACAGCTTGGGCATGCCGCCACCCGGGAGCATACCGCCCAGGCCGCGCATCATCTTGGCCATGCCGCCCTTGGCAGAGAACTTCTTCATCATCTTCTGCATCTGCTTGTGCTGCTTGATCAGCCGGCCGATGTCCTGCACCTGGGTACCGGAACCCAGCGCGATACGGCGCTTGCGCGAACCGCTGATCAGGTCAGGGTCGCGGCGCTCGGCCGGGGTCATGGAGTTGATGATCGCTTCCATCTGCTTGAACTGCTTCTCGGCCGCGCCCTGGGCGTTGCCCATCTGCGACAGGTTGACCCCGCCGATGCTCGGCAGCTTGTCCATCAGGCCACCCAGGCCGCCCATGTTCTTCATTTGCTGCAGCTGGTCGCGGAAGTCTTCGAGGTCGAAGCCCTTGCCCTTCTTCAGCTTCTTGGCCAGCTTGTCGGCCTTGGCCTTGTCGATGGTCTGCTCGGCCTGCTCGATCAGGCTGAGCACATCGCCCATGCCCAGGATGCGCGAGGCCACACGGTCGGGGTGGAACGGCTCGAGGGCCTCGGTTTTTTCACCCATACCGATGAACTTGATCGGCTTGCCGGTGATGGCACGCACCGACAGCGCAGCACCGCCACGGGCGTCACCGTCGACCTTGGTCAGTACCACGCCGGTCAGCGGCAGCGCCTCGCCAAAGGCCTTGGCGGTGTTGGCGGCGTCCTGGCCGGTCATGGCGTCGACCACGAACAGGGTTTCGATCGGCTTGACCGCGGCGTGCAGCGCCTTGATCTCGGCCATCATGTCGGCATCGATGTGCAGGCGGCCGGCGGTGTCGACGATGACCACGTCGATGAACTTGAGCTTGGCTTCGCGGATGGCCGCTTCGGCAATGGCCACCGGCTTCTGGCTGATGTCGGACGGGAAGAAGGTGACACCGATGTCGTTGGCCAGGGTTTCCAGCTGCTTGATCGCCGCCGGGCGGTAGACGTCGGCGGACACCACCATCACGCTCTTTTTCTTGCGCTCCTTGAGGAAGCGCGCCAGCTTGCCAGCGGTGGTGGTCTTGCCGGCACCCTGCAAACCGGCCATCAGTACCACGGCAGGCGGGGCGGCATTGAGCGCCAGGTCTTCGTTGGCCGCGCCCATGAGGCTTTCCAGCTCGGCCTGCACGATCTTGACGAACGCCTGGCCAGGGGTGAGGCTGCGCGACACCTCGGTGCCGACCGCACGGTCCTTGACGCTGTTGACGAAATCCTTGACCACCGGCAGGGCGACGTCGGCCTCGAGCAGGGCCATGCGCACTTCGCGCAGCGTATCCTTGATGTTGTCTTCAGTCAGCTTGGCCTTGCCGGTGACGTGGCGCAGCGTCTGTGACAGGCGGTCGGTCAGGTTTTCGAACATGGTGATCCTTTCAGGCCCAGTAAAGCCGAGGTTTGTCAGGCGCCTGCAGGGAAAAGCATACCCGCCAGGCACAGCAAGGCGGCGATTATAGCGAAGTGCGGCGGCGGCGCCCACCTTGGCTTCCGAGCGGCAAGCGGCAAGCTACAAGCTACAAGCTACAAGCTACAAGCAAGAGCCGATGCGCGGGATGGCTGCTTTTTCTTGAAGCTTGCCGCTTGAAGCTTGCCGCTTAAAGCTTGCAGCTTCAGGCTTGCCGCTTCCAGCTTCCAGCTCACTATGCCAAACTCCGTCTCTTTAAGGCTCGCCAATCAGGACTTATGTTCTCCTCACCCAGCCTCGTTCCCAACCTGATCGCCGCCGGCCTTTATATAGCAGCGGCCATCTACCAGGGCTCATACCTCGCCCAAGGCCGTAAGGCCGACAAGCGTCTGCTTGGCCTGCTCGGTGCCGTTGCGGTGCTGGCCCAGGCCGGCGCACTGTTCTTCCAGCTGATCACCCCACTGGGCCTGAGCCTGGACTTCTTCAGCGCAGCCAGCCTGATCGCCGTGGCAGTGATTGCCCTGACCCTGCTCGCCTGCCTGCGCATACCGGTGGAAAACCTGCTGGTGCTGCTGTTCCCGCTGGGCGCGGTAACGGCCTTGCTGGCGCAGTTCGCGCCACCCGGCACGGTGCCACTGATCGACGAGGAGCCGGGCATTCTTGCGCACATCCTGTTGTCGATCCTGGCCTATGGGCTGTTCACCATTGCCGTGTTCCAGTCGCTGCTGCTGCTGCTGCAGGACCGCCAGCTGAAGAACAAGCACCCGTCCGGGCTGATCCGCAACTTCCCGCCGCTGCAAACCATGGAAAGCCTGTTGTTCGGCTTCCTCTGGGCCGGCTGGTGCCTGCTGTCGCTGTCGCTGATCTCCGGCTGGCTGTTCCTCGAAAACCTGTTCGCCCAGCACCTGGTGCACAAGACCTTGCTGGCCTGCGTTGCCTGGGTCGTATTCAGCGTGCTGCTGTGGGGGCGAACCCGCCTGGGTTGGCGCGGCCACAAGGCCATTCGCTGGACGCTGGCCGGTTTCTGCCTGCTGATGCTGGCCTATTTCGGCAGCAAGCTGGTTCGCGAATTCATTCTGCATATCTGACGGCCACCCATGGACACCCTGCCGTACGCACCGCTACTGGTCACGCTGGCATTGGCGCTGCTCTGGGCAGCGCTGTTCACTGCTGTGGACGTTGCGCGCCTGCAACTCACTGGCGCGCTACGCAGTGGCGATGATGGCCAGCCAGCGTTGCCCGCCCAGGCGCTGGTGCTGTGCGCCAGCCTCGGCAAACTGCTGGTCCTGGGCCTGGCGTGCCTGGTCGGGCAGCGCTACGACGGCGAACACGGCTTCTGGCTGGCCGGGCTGGCCGCTGCCGTGGCCTTGTTGGTGTTTGCCGAGTTCCTGCCGCGGCGCCTGGCGCGGCGCAACCCGCAAGCACTGGCCAGCCTTGGCATAAGCCTGCTGAAAGCGCCGTTGACGCTGCTGCAGCCGTTCGCCTGCCTGCTCGACGGCTGCGCCAAACTGATCTTGCGCCCGTTTCGCGCGCAACCGGCCGCAGTGCCCCTGCACCCGCAGGAAGATGACGACCTGGATGATGATGAGCGCCACGAAGCGCCCCGCCACGGCCTGCTCGACGGCCTGCAGGCGCTGGACAAGGTCACCGTCAATGACATCCTGGTGCCGCGCAGCGAAGTGGACGGCATTAACCTCGACGAGCCGATCGAGCGCATCATCGAACAGCTGATCGTCAGCCGCCACACCCGCCTGCCGGTGTACCACAACGACATCAACCAGGTTGAGGCGATCCTCAACACCAAGCTGATCAGCCATTTGCTGCTCAAGGCCGAGTTGACTTTGGAGGCGCTGCACGGGGCCTGCTACGAGCCGTATTTCGTGCCCGAAAGCACACCGCTGCAAATGCAACTGCTGAACTTCCATAAGCAGCAACGGCGCCTGGGTGTGGTGGTGGACGAGTACGGCGAAGTCCTGGGTATCGTCACCCTGGAAGACATTCTCGAAGAAATCGTCGGCGAGTTCGAAGACGAACAGAGCCTGGAAAACCCGCACGTGCATCCGCAGCCCGATGGCACATTCGTCATCGACGGCACTGCCTCGCTGCGTGAAATCAACCGCAGCCTTGGCTGGCACCTGCCCTGCGACGGCGGGCCGAAAACCCTGAACGGCCTGGTGACCGAAGCACTGGAAAGCATTCCCGAAAGTGCCGTTTGCCTGAAGATCGGCCGCTATCGCCTGGAGATCCTCGAAACCGAGGACAATTGTGCCAGCAAAGTACTGGTGTGGACCCTGGCGCGCTAGCTATACTCGTCCCACGCTTACCCAGCCCCGCCGCCACGCCTGCTACCCGCACCCGGCGTTTCACGGCCAGTCCGCCCCACTGACACGCCCCGCGGTCCTGCTTCCACACCCTGAACAGTGCCCGCCCCCGCCCCTATCCCCCTTGGGCTATCGTCAGTCGGGCGCACACAACAACAAAACGCTCCGGCGCCCGCGCCGCCGTGCCTGCCTTTGCAGCGCACCCGTCGTGGACCAAGCCCATGGAGCCGGACCAGACTGTTAGGGACCTATTTAATGACAAGCAGCACGTATGCCCAAGCCCCTGCGGCGCCGGTCAACTCGCCCGCGCGGGTCGCCACTGCCAGCTTCATTGGCACCGCCATCGAGTTCTACGACTTCTACGTTTACGCCACGGCGGCCGCCCTGGTCATCGGCCCGGTGTTTTTCCCCTCCGGCTCGGGCGCCGCACAGATGCTGGCGGCCTTCCTGACCTTTGGCATTGCCTTTCTTGCCCGGCCGCTGGGCTCGGCACTGTTCGGTCATTTTGGCGACCGGATCGGCCGCAAATCGACCCTGGTCGCCTCGTTGCTGCTGATGGGTGTGTCTACCACGGCCATCGGCGTGCTGCCGGGCTACGACAGCATCGGTGTATGGGCACCGATCATCCTTTGCCTACTGCGTTTCGGCCAAGGCCTGGGCTTGGGCGGCGAATGGGGCGGTGCGGCGCTGCTGGCTACTGAAAACGCCCCGGAGGGCAAGCGCGCCTGGTTCGGCATGTTTCCGCAATTGGGGCCATCGATCGGCTTCCTGGCGGCCAACGGCCTGTTTCTGACCCTGGCCCTGACCCTGAGCGACGAGCAGTTCCGTGAGTGGGGCTGGCGTATCCCGTTCCTGCTCAGCGCCGCCCTGGTGCTGGTAGGCCTGTATGTGCGCCTGAAGCTGGAGGAAAGCCCCGTGTTCGCCAAGGCTGTTGCCCGCCATGAGCGGGTGAAAATGCCGGTGGTCGACCTGTTCGCCAGGCACTGGCGCCCTACCCTGCTGGGCGCTGCCGCCATGGTGGTGTGCTATGCGCTGTTCTATATCTCGACCGTGTTCTCGCTGAGTTACGGCGTGACCACGCTGGGGTACAGCCGGGAGACGTTCCTCGGCCTGCTGTGCTTTGCAGTGGTATTCATGGCGCTTGCGACGCCGCTGTCGGCCTGGCTCAGCGACCGCTACGGGCGCAAGCCGGTGCTGATCGTCGGCGGCCTGCTGGCGGTGGCGTCGGGCTTTACCATGGAGCCTTTGCTGACCTCGGGCTCTACCGCCGGCGTGGCACTGTTCCTGGCCATCGAGCTGTTCCTGATGGGCGTGACCTTTGCGCCGATGGGGGCTTTGCTACCGGAGCTGTTCCCAACCCATGTGCGATACACCGGCGCTTCGGCGGCGTATAACCTGGGTGGGATTGTCGGCGCCTCGGCGGCCCCGTTCTTCGCCCAGAAGCTGGTGAGCATGGGCGGTTTGAGCTGGGTGGGGGGCTATGTGTCGGCAGCCGCAGTGATCAGCTTGATCGCTGTGCTGTGCCTGAAAGAGACCCGCAATACACAGCTGTGAGTCTCAAGCTACAAGCTACAAGCTGCAAGCGACGCGCATTCTCTTGCAGCTTGAAGCTTGAAGCTTGAAGCTTGAAGCTTCCAGCTTAGAACTCGACCTTGACCGCCTGCGAAGCGCGGGTCGCCTTGGCCCGCGCCGCTTCAACCGACTCGTCGCGCGCCAGGCACACACCCATGCGGCGGGTACCGTTGATTTCCGGCTTGCCGAACAGGCGGATGGCAGTATCCGGCTCGCTCAAGGCTGCACCCAGGTCGGCGAAGCTGGTCTGCTGCGACTGCCCCTGCGGCAAGATCACCGCCGAGGCCGAAGGGCCGAACTGGCGCACCACCGGAATCGGCAGCCCGAGAATGGCACGGGCGTGCAGGGCGAACTGCGACAGGTCCTGGGAAATCAGGGTCACAAGGCCGGTGTCATGCGGGCGCGGCGAGACTTCGCTGAACCACACCTGGTCGCCTTTCACGAATAGCTCCACGCCAAACAGGCCCCGGCCGCCCAGCGCATCGGTGACCGCCTTGGCCACGCGCTGCGACTCGGCCAATGCTTTCTCGCTCATGGCCTGGGGCTGCCAGGACTCCTGGTAGTCGCCCTTCTCCTGGCGGTGGCCGACCGGTTCGAGGAAGGTGGTGCCCCCTACATGACGCACGGTCAGCAGGGTGATTTCGTAGTCGAAGTCGATGAAGCCCTCGACGATCACGCGGCCCTTGCCGGCGCGGCCGCCTTCCTGGGCATAGTCCCAGGCCTTCTGCAGGTCGGCGTCGCTGCGCAGCAGGCTCTGGCCCTTGCCCGACGAGCTCATGACCGGCTTGACCACGCACGGGTAGCCTACATCGGCCACGCCTTTGGCGAAGTCTTCGTAGGTGTCGGCGAAATGGTACGGCGAAGTTGGCAACTCCAGCTCTTCGGCGGCCAGGCGGCGGATACCTTCGCGGTTCATGGTCAGCTGGGTCGCGCGGGCGGTGGGCACCACGTTGAAGCCTTCGTTTTCCAGCTCGACCAGGGTGGCGGTGGCGATGGCTTCGATTTCCGGAACGATGTAGTGCGGCTTCTCGGCCTCGATCACGGCACGCAAGGCCACGCCATCGAGCATGTTGACCACGTGGCTGCGGTGCGCAACCTGCATGGCCGGGGCATTGGCATAGCGGTCGACGGCGATCACTTCGACGCCCAGGCGCTGCAGCTCGATCACCACTTCCTTGCCCAGCTCGCCACAGCCGCACAGCAATACACGGGTCGCAGTAGGCGACAAGGGGGTTCCGATACGGGTCATTTCAGGTCCTCGAAGGCATCCGGGGCCGCACCCGGCTTGGCGCGACCCGCTGAAAAAGGACCACTATTCTACACCATCAGCTGGCCGCAGCAGCCCGCCGGGCGCGAAATGCCATGGCCAGCCACACCGCGGTGACACCGGTGAACTTGGAGGCCATGGCCGTGCCGACCACCGCCGGGGCCAAGGCACCGATCATGCCGAAGAAGATGAAGGTGTCCACCGGAATGCTCAACGCCGAACTCAACCACAGGCGGTCACGCAGTGGCCGCCGGGTGACGCTGAACACCAGCCAGTCGATCAGTTCGGATATGAAGAACGCGGTGGCGCTGGCCAGGGCGATGGCCGGCTCCGAGGTCACATACGACAGCACCAGCGCCCCCAGCATGGCGACCAGGGCGCCGTGGCCGAAGCGGGTTTGCACCATGTCGCGCAGGATGAACACCAGGCCGCCCCAGGCGGACCAGATGATGTCCAGGTGCGGAGCACTGGAGAAAGCGTAGTTGATCAGCACTACGCTGCTGATATAGGCAAGCAGATAGAACATGGCGGGTAATCTGTGGGCAAGCCGTACAGATTACCGTCGAGCCGTTCGCGGGTAAACCCGCTCCTGAAGATGATCCGTAACCCTCGAGGCTCATGCTGTACCTGTGGGAGCGGGCGTGCCCGCGAACACCGGCGCAGCCGGTGCCATGTACCGCGGTGGCGGTTTCGCGGGCATGCCCGCTCCCACAGGGTTCTGCATCAGACTAGAGGATCAGGCCAGCCTCTACAGCCCGTTCATGGCAACGCTTGAGCACCGCGCGGCGCTCGTCATTGTCCATCCGCCCCCAGCGGCCGATCTCGGCCACGCTACGCTGGCAGCCAGTGCAGATGTCCTGCTCGTCCAACGCACAGATGCTCACGCAGGGCGAGGCCACCGGCCGTTCCACAACATTACTCATCGTCAATTACCAACTCCCGCGCATAACGCCGGGCATTGTGCACGTAATGGGCGGCGCTGGCTTCCAGAAGGCGCTTCTGCTGTTCGGTCAGCTCGCGCACCACCTTGCCCGGCGACCCCATCACCAGCGAACCGTCAGGAATTTCCTTGCCTTCGGGAATGAGCGCGTTGGCGCCAATGATGCAATGCTTGCCAATACGCGCGCCATTGAGGATCACCGCATTGATGCCGACCAGGCTGTAGTCACCGACCGTGCAGCCATGCAGCATGGCATTGTGACCGACGGTCACGCCCTTGCCCAAGGTCAGCGGCGACCCCATGTCGGTGTGCATCACCGTGCCGTCCTGCACGTTGCTGTCTTCGCCGATGTCGATCAGCTCGTTGTCGCCGCGCAGCACTGCGCCAAACCACACACTGGCATTGGCTTGCAGGCGCACGTTGCCGATCAGCGTGGCGTTAGGTGCGGCCCAACTGGTGGGGTGGCTCTCGACCCGCAGGTCGCCCAGGCGGTACTTCATGCTTGCTCCTCAGGCTGGAACGCAGACGACGGGGTTGGCCCCGCTCAGTTTTCGATGTACCGCTCAGGGGGTTGATGCAAGCTGATGCCGGCATCGAACAGCAGGTTGACCAGTTCGACGATCATGATCGCCGACAAGCCCCAGATCTTGTATTCGCCATAGCGATAGCTGGGTACATACCAGCTGCGGCCTTGGTAATCGATACGGTGGGTATGGTCACGCGGGTCCTGGCGGAAAAATTCCAGCGGCACGGTGAATACTGCCGCGATCTCGGCGTCGTTGGCGCGGTATTCGACGAAGTCGGGGATAACGCCGACGAATGGTGTCACTTTCAAGCCATGCAGTGAAATCAGCGGGCTGAGCGGGCCGACCACCTCCACCAGACCCGGCGGCAGGCCGATTTCTTCTTCGGCTTCGCGCAGCGCGGTGAACACCAGGTCCGGGTCTTCCGGGTCGCGGCGGCCTCCGGGAAAAGCCACTTCACCGCCATGGGTGGACAGCCCCTGGGCGCGCAGGGTCAAGACCAGTTCGGGCGCTTCGCTACGGGTAATGGGCAAAAGAACCGCCGCTTCGGGGAACCGCCGGTCGGTTTCCAGTGACGCGGGTTGGTGGTTGCTCATTCGGCGAAGTAGCTCGTCCAGCATTGCGCACGCTCGTATCCAAGGCCTGCCTTGCATGATGCACCAAAGCCGCGTGGCACCCAAGCCCCCGCGCTTGCGGCGCGCCTGCGGCCGCGCCAAGATAGCCCGGAACATAAAGGATAGTGCCATGAACTACTGCAGCGCGTGCGGCCACCCGGTCACCCTGCGGATCCCCGAAGGCGACAGCCGCCTGCGGTATGTCTGCGAGGCTTGCCAGACCATCCACTACCAGAACCCCAACGTCGTCGCCGGCGTGCTGCCCACCTGGGGCAGCCAGGTGCTGCTGTGCCGCCGCGCCATCGAGCCGCGCCGCGGTTTCTGGACCCTGCCCGCCGGTTTCATGGAGAACGGCGAAACCCTCGACCAGGCCGCCCGTCGCGAAACGGTGGAGGAAGCCTGCGCCCGGGTCGGCGCAACCAGCCTGTACCAGCTGTTCGACCTGCCGCACATCAACCAGGTGCATGTGTTCTTCCGCGCCGAACTGGCAGACCTGGATTTCGCTGTGGGCGTCGAGAGCCTGGAGGTGCGGCTGTTCGAGGAACACGAGATTCCCTGGGGTGAGCTGGCTTTCCGCACAGTCACGCGCACACTAGAATGCTACTATCGCGACCGCATCGGGGCGCACTACCCCATAGGCCATGAATACCTGCCGCCGATGCTCGTTTCACCCAATACCTAGACGCCTTCAGGGATACCGTTACATGCGCTGGTTGCTTGCCATTTTCTGCCTTTGCGTTACCTCGGTGTCCCAGGCGGCATTTACCGAGACCATCATTCGCAAGCCTGTGCAGGCCGCGCCATCCCCGTCGCCCTCGCAGCAGGCGATGCAACCGCTGATCGATAAGGTGCTGGTGATCAAGTCCGAGCGGCGCCTGCAATTGATCAGCCGTGGCGAGCCGCTGAAGACCTACCGCATTTCCCTGGGCAAGCAGCCCAAGGGCGCCAAGCAGCGCGAGGGCGACAAGAAGACCCCAGAGGGTCTGTACTGGCTGGACTGGCGCAAGCAGAGCGATCGCTTCAACCTGGCCATGCACATCAATTACCCGAACAGCAACGATGCCGCCCGCGCTACCCGTGAAGGCGTGAGTGCCGGCAGCATGATCATGATCCACGGCACACCGATCAACGATGAATACCCGGAATGGTATTTCCACACCCTGGACTGGACCGATGGCTGCATTGCCATGCGTAACCGTGACATGCAGGAGGTGTGGAACCTGGTACGGGACGGGACGTTGATCGAGATCCGGCCTTAGCCAGACAGCGCCTGCAAGCTTACCAGCGCAGGTCTCGCTGCCCTGCCAGCGCCTGTGGCCCGAGCCATTGTGCTGCGCGCAGCAATGGCGCCAACGTTGCTTCAGGCTGCAACTCGAACCCTACCTGGGCCCGCCGTGCTGGCAGGTCGGCATCTACCACCAAGTGATGCTGCCCGTGTTGCGCCAACTGACCACGCAGCCGCCACCCGCTGCGGCAATCCATCTCCAGCCAGCCCTGCCCCAGACCCAGCGACCACGGCGCGCTCAACGCCAAGTCGCTGACCGTGACGCGGCCTTGGCTGGCCAGACATTGACGCCCTGCCCCCTGTACCCGCACTTCACCTTGCCATTGCCCCGCCAGGCGGTAATCCGTGGCTACCGTTGCCGCAGTGCCCATCGCCTTTGCCTCCAGTTGCCAGCGCCATGGCCAGCCTTCGGCGCGCAGTTGCCAGGCCTGGCCCTGAAACCCGAACTGCGCAGTTGCCTGCATGCGCCAAGGCTGCACCGACCAACGCAGCGGCCCGACTGGCCCCAACTGTTGCGCCTGGCCCTGCCACACGCTGCCATGAGCGGCTTGCAGTGGCAGGTGGAAGCCGCGTGCGACCCAGGCGGCAGGGAGTTGCACACACAATGTCATGCCGAATACCAGCAATACCCACACCACGGCTTTTCCGCTCATGGCTGCACCAGCAGGTCGAAACGCAATGCCTTGCCATCCTGCTCCAGCCCCCATTGCAGCGCCTCTACGCCTTCGCTGCGCAGGGTCTGCAACCAGTCTTGCAGCACCCGCGTATCGGCGACCTGCCCGCGCAACTGCCAGGCTTGGCCTTGCGTATGGACCTCGGCCAATACGACCTGCCGCGCCTCGGCCGACTGTTTCAAACGCTCCATGCTCACGCCGGGGCCACCCTGCAAACTGGCGGCTTGCTCAGCCAGCCCTCGCCACTGGCTGAGTTCACGCCATTGCGCCAAGCCCCAGCGCAGTGCCAGGAAGGCCAACAACACGGCAACCAGCAACCAGGCGAGCCTCAATCGATGACGCTGCATCCAGTCCTGGTTCATGCTGCGGCTCCCAAATCGAAAACCACTTCGCCACCTTGAACAGCAACGGCAGCACCCGCGGCCTTGGCGATTTCTTGCCAGGGCGGCGCGGCGCCGTCGCCTTCCAGGCGCAGCAGCCAGTGCTGGCCGTCGAAGCGCATCGCCCGCAGGCGCCAGCCTGGGTGATCATGCAGCCAAGCCTGCAAAGCCGCCTGCAGGTCTTCGAGCTGGCGGGTGCGCAGTTGCTGCTGCAGCGCGCTTTCGCGCAAGCGCTTGAGCGTCTGGGCGGCGTGCCGTGGGCTGGCCTGCTCGCCTGTTACGGCAATGACTTGGGCACGCCAGACTTGTGCCTGACGCCATTGCTGGCTCCACCACAGACTGCCCCAGACTGCCGCCAGCACCAGGCAAGCAGCCACCAGCTGTTGCTGCGCACGCGAAACCACAGGCAATGTAAGTGCCTTGCGCGCAGGCTCGAACACGCCAGGCATCGAATCGAGGGCAGGCAGCGTGCTTGGCCAGTCGCCAGTCAATGAGACCCTTTGCAGTTGTGCCCACGGTTGCTGCGGCATTTCCCCCAAGGCATCGGGCCACGCCAACCAGTGTTCCTGCTGGTCTTCGGTCAAGCCTTTGTACACCGACATAGTGGGCGTTCGCTGCCAGTGCCGGGCAGTACCAGGCTCTGCTGTGGGCAGTAACTGATACTCCGCCCAGCAACGTTCAACCTGCAATCCCCACGCGGCACATTGCCCGCGCCAGCCTTCCAGTTGCTGACGTGCCACAACCAGCAAGCGCAGGTAACCAGGCTCGCGGGCCAGGCAGGCGCAAGCCACTTCGTCCGTTGGCTGCATCAACCGGTCTTCGAGCAACAACGGCCACTCTTCCCGCTTGAGCCCAGGTGGGGCTGATACGCGGAACATGCTGCACGCCTCGGCAGGCAGAATCAGTGCGACCCGGGCGTGCGGCTTCGCCGGCGGTTGGCCCTGACCTTGATGCAGCACAACCCCGCCCTCGGCCCTTGCCCAATGCCAGACACCCCCCGGGCGCAGCAACAACCACGGCTGAGTGGGTGTACGTCGCAGCCATTCAACGCTCATGAGCGCCCCCATGGCAGGGCGAAGGTGCAGGCATAAGATGCTCCATCACGTTGCAATTCCAGGCGCACGCCGCGGCCGGGGTGCGCAGGTTGGTCGGAAGGCCAGGCCAGCCAGCGGCCACCCTGGTAGTACAGGATGTTCATCGCGCTGACCCGGTCGAGCTGGTCGCGCTGCCGCCAACGTGGGGCGGCGGCGGCATACAGGTCGGCCGAGGTTTCCAGCAACAGGCGCTGCTCCCGGCCCTCGAAGCGCAGCCGCTGACGTTGCAGGCGCGAGCCGCCTTCGGCTTCCGGCAGGCCGGTACTGGCCACCCACAGCAACTGGTTACTGGCGGGCTGCCAGTCCAGCCAGCGGCTGGCCAAGGGCAGTCGCTGGTCGTAGACACGGCGCAGTACGGGGCTGTCGAAGCGGCGCTCCAGGGCCAGGCAGAAATCCAGCACCGAGGTTTCCCGGGTGGTCGCCTGCAGGCGTTCGCGCACTTTCATCCAGCCATTGACCAAGGCGGCGAGCATGATGCCGAGCAAAGCGGTCAGGGCCAGGGCGACCATCAGCTCGATCAGGGTCAGCCCTGCCTGGCGCGGCTTCGCGGGTAAACCCGCTCCCACAGGGATCGTGCCAGCATGACGATGTTGGTCAGTCATGGGCGCTCCAGAAACACCGTGTATTGGCCCAGAGGCAAACGCTGGTCACGGTCGGCGTACAGTTGCAGTGCGCCGCGGCGCAAGTCGCGCACGCCGGTACGGCGCAGTTGCAGTTGCCAATGGCACTGCTGGCCACCCTGGCTCAGCACGCCCCCTGCCTGGTTGGCAGCCGGCCAAAATTGCTCGACGGCGAAGCGGGTTTGCAGTTCACGCGCGCACAGCAGGCCAAGGCGATGCTGTTGCAGGTTGCCCTGCACGGCCAGGCGCTGGCGCAGAACCTGGCTGGTGATCAACGCAAGCACGGCGGCAATCGCCAGGGCTACGGTCACTTCCAGCAAGGTGAACCCACGCTGACCTTGCCTCATGGGGCCACCTGCAGGCGGCCATCGCGGCCCCAGGCCCATTGCTGGCTGCCATCAGCCCAGCGCCAGCGCACGCGGCCAGGCTGTGCCCAACCATGCGGGGTAAACAGCAGGCGAGGCTGCAGGCTGGCGGGCCAGTCCGGTTGCAGGCCCTTGGGCCAGTCTCCCAATGCAACGGGGTCGACCACCCAGGCATTTTGCTCACGCAGCACAAACTCCGGGCGTTGACCATTCCAGCGCAGACCACGCAATTGCCCGGCATGCCGGGCCAGCGCAGACTGGTCCCGGGTCTCGCTAGCCAGGCGTTGCAAGGCCTGGTCGACAGGGGCCTGGCCGCTGCCTAACCCGGCCACCGCCAGCCCTGTCATCAGACCAGCGATGGCTAGCACCACCAGCAATTCGATGAGACTGAAGCCCCGCTGACGCCTCACCCTTACAACTCCCAGTTACCCAGATCAGCATCCTGGCCTTCGCCGCCCGGCTGGCCATCGGCACCCAGCGAGTAAACATCGACCCGGCCATGCTCACCGGGCATGCGGTACTGGTACGGGGTACCCCACGGGTCTTGCGGCAGGCGGCGCACGTAGCCGTCACTGCGCCAAGCCCGTGGCAGCGGTTCCTGGCTCGGTTTTTTTACCAGTGCAGCCAAGCCCTGCTCGCTGCTCGGGAAACGCAGGTTGTCCAGCCGGTACATGTCCAGTGCCTGTTCCAAAGTGGCCAGGTCGGCCATCACCTTCTGCTTCATGGCCTTGTCCTGGTTGCCCAATACGCTGGGCGCGACCACGGCGATCAGCAGGCCGATGATGAAGATCACCACCATGATTTCCATGAGGGTGAAACCGCGTTGGCGGTTACGTCGGTGCTGCATGGCAATACTCCTTGTCTTCACAGTTGCAGGCCCTGGTTGAGTTGCATGATCGGTAGCAGCACAGCCAGCACGATGAACAGCACCACGGCACCCATCACCAGGATCATCAGGGGTTCGAACAGCGCCATGGCGGTATCCACCTGGCGGGCAAAACCGCGCTCCTGGTCGTCAGCCACGCGTTCGAGCATGTCTGCCAGGGTGCCGCTGGCCTCACCACTGCCCACCATGTTCACCAGCAGCGGCGGGAATTGCTGGCTGGTATCCAGCGCACGGTGCAGGCTGGTGCCGCCCTGGACGTGCTGGCGCACCTGCTCCATGGCCAGGCGGATACGCCGGTTGCCAACGGTTTCGGTGGCCACTTGCAAGGCTTCGAGCAGGGCCACGCCACTGCCAGTGAGAATCGCCAGGCTGCGTGCCAGGCGTGCGCTTTCCAGTACCTGCAGCAGGCTGCCGATGCGTGGCAGGCGCAGCAGCAACTGGTCGCGGCGCAGGCACCAGTGCGGCTTGCGCAGCAGCCAGCCGCCGAACACGCCAAGCAGCAACGCCAGGCCCAGCAACCACGGCCCGGCGTGTACCAGCCCCTGGCTGAGGCCGATCAGCAACGAGGTAATCAGCGGCAGGCTTTGCCCGGCGTGGGCGAATTGCTCAGTGAGCTTGGGCACGACAAAGGTCATCAGGCCGACGACCACGGCAAGCGACACGCCCATCAGCACGGTGGGGTAAATCAGCGCGGTACGGGCCTTGTGTTGTTGCCGCTGCACCTGTTCCAGGTGGTCGGCCAAGCGTGTCAGCACCTGCGCCAGGCGCCCGGAACGCTCGCCTGCCTCGACCAACGCACAATACAACCCCGTGAACGGCGCCCCTTGGCGGGCCAGGCTGCGGGCCAGGCCCAGGCCTTCGGCGAGCGAGCCGCGCAGGGCCACCAACACGCTGTGCAAGGCCGGCTGACGCAACTGGCGCTCAAGGGTGGCCAATGCATCGACCAACGGAATGCCGGCCCCGGTCAAGGTTGCCATCTGGCGGGTCAGCTCGCACAGCTGGGCACGGCTGAGGCGTTGGCGCCGTGTCTGCCGGGTACCGGCTTCATGACGCTGCAACTGGCGGGCGAACAGGCCCTGTTCACGCAGCAACTGACGGGCATGGCGTTCGCTGTCAGCTTGCAGGCTGGCCGTGTGCGTTTTGCCCGCCAGGTCGACAGCCTGATAGCGATAAGTCGGCATACCTTAGCCCTGCACCACGCGCAGCACTTCGGCCAGGCTGGTCTCGCCTCGGGCCAGGCAATCGCTGGCCATCGCCACCAGGCTCTGGCGGCGCTCGGCCAGGTAATCCTGCATGGCCAGTTCGCTGGCGCCGTCGTACAGCAAGCCGATCAGCGCGGCATCCAGTTCAATGAACTCATACAGGCCCAGGCGCCCGACATACCCGCTGCCCTGGCACCGTCCGCAGCCGACTGCGTGGTAGCTGCTGCCCAGCGCTGCCAACTCCGGCCACAGGTCACGTTCGGCAGGTTGCAGCGGATGCGCCACGGCGCAACTGCACAAGCGCCGCACCAGGCGCTGGGCAAGCACACCCCGCAAGCACGAGGCGATCAGGAACGGTTCGATGCCCATGTCGCGCAGGCGGGTCACCGCACCCACGGCACTGTTGGTGTGCAAGGTGGACAACACCAAGTGGCCGGTAAGGCTGGCCTGCACGGCGATCTGCGCGGTTTCCTGGTCGCGGATTTCGCCAAGCATGATCACGTCCGGGTCCTGGCGCAGAATGGCGCGCAGGCCGCTGGCGAAAGTCAGACCGGCACGCGGGTTGATGGCAGTCTGGCCGATGCCGGCGATGGCGTACTCCACCGGGTCTTCGACGGTGAGGATGTTGCGGCTGCCATCGTTGAGGCTGTTGAGGCTGGCGTACAAGGTGGTGGTCTTTCCCGAACCGGTCGGCCCGGTCGACAGCACAATGCCATTTGGCCGTGCCAGGCAAGTGCGCAGGCCCTGCAACACGGCGGGCGGCATGCCCAGGTTATCCAGCGCCAGCAAGCTGGCCTGCTTGTCGAGCACACGCATGACCACACGCTCGCCATGAATGCCGGGCAGTGTCGAAACCCGCACGTCCACTTCGCGCCCCGCCGCACGCAAAGTGATACGGCCGTCCTGGGGCTGGCGCTTCTCGGCGATGTCCAGCCGCGCCATGACTTTGATCCGCGACACCAGCATTGCTGACAGCGCCCGCGGTGGGCGCAACACTTCGCGCAGGTGACCATCGACCCGCACGCGCACCACCAGGTGCTGCTCGAAGGTTTCGATATGGATATCCGAGGCACGCAGGCGCAAGGCCTGGCCGAACAGTCCGTTGATCAGGCGGATCACCGGGGCTTGGTCATCACTTTCCAGCAGGTCTTCGATGCGCGGCATCTCGCTCATCAGGCTGTCGAGGTCGACCTGGTCGCCGATGCCGTCGATCAGCGCTTCGGTGGCGGCATCGCCGGTTTGGTACAGCTGGCCGAGGCGCTCATCGAACGCGGCAGCTTCCAGGTATTCAAGCGTATCGGGCTGGCCATGCACGCGCAGCAGCTCCTGCAACTGGGCACTGTCGGCGTCAGGCCGCAGCCACAGCCGCCAGCCCTGTTCCGTCGAGGCCATCGCCACTCCGCTCTGGCGTGCCTGGCGGTAGGGCAGCATCACCAGTCACCCCCTTCCAGGCGGGCACGGCTGGCGGGGAACACCTGCAACAGCGGTTTGCCTTCTGCCAGGTCCGGCAATTGCAGCGGCGTGGTCTGCTGCAAGGTGCGGTACTTGTTCTCGCTGAGCCCGGCAAGGCTGGGCCCATCGCGCAGGATGCGCGGGCGGATGAACACCATCAGGTTCTGCTTGGTGTTCCTGGTGGCATCGGAGCGGAACAGCCTGCCCAGGTAAGGAATATCACCGAGCAGCGGCACGCGCTGGTCAGTGGTGCTCAACTCGTCGCTGATCAGGCCGCCCAGAATGACCAGGCCATTGTCTTCGACCATGACCTTGGTCTTGATCTCGCGCTTGTTGGTGATCACGTCGCTGGCCGAACTGGACTCGGCAATGGAGGAAACTTCCTGGACGATGTCCAGGCGCACGCTGTTGTCGACATTGATCTGCGGCTTGATGCGCAGCTTCACCCCCACCTCTTTACGCTCGATGGTCTGGTACGGGTTGGCGTTGTTCTGCGTGACCGAGCCGGTAACGAAAGGCACCTCCTGACCGACCAGAATGGAAGCCTCGGCATTGTCCAGGGTCAGCAGGGTGGGCGTGGACAGCAGGTTGAAACCACTCTTGCCCTTCAGCGCATTGACCAGCATGGCGAAATTGAACCCGCCACCGAAATGGCCGATGCCCGCCGTGGCGCCGGTGGTGGCAGACAGCAGGTCGCCAAGTGCCTCGTTGTCGCCGCTGGCAGCGGCCCCTGCGATGTTGGCGATGTTCACCCCGTTGCTGCCGAAATTGACGATACCGGCACCGAACTTTTCGTCGGCAAACAGCCATTGCACGCCCAGCTCCTGGGCACTGCTATCGGACACCTCGGCGATGATCGCCTCCACCACCACCTGGGCGCGGCGAATGTCCAGCTGCTCCACAATGGCGCGGTAGGCGGCCAGCTCGCTGTCGGGACCGACCATGACCACAGCGTTGGTGCCTTCCTCATATTCCAGGCGAATGCCCGGGCCCCCGCTGCTAGCCACCACGGGCCTGTCCTTGCCCTCAGCACCACCCGTCCCTTCGGCCGGCACCGCACCTTCCTGGCCGAGCCCGCGTAACACTTTGACCACCTCGCCGGCATTGGCATGGCGCAGGTAAATCACCTGGGTGCTGCCATTGCTCGGTGCCTCTTGCGGGCGGTCGAGCTGACGCAGCAGGCTGGCGATGCGGTCGAGGTTGCTGCGCCAGTCGGTAACCACCAACTGGCGCGCAGCCGGGTATGGGGTGATCACCCCGACCCGTGGGTCGATCAGGGGCTTGAGGATACCCAGCACTTGTTCGTTGGCAGCGTTGCGCACATTGAATACGCGGGTAGCCACGCTGTCGCTGCCCTCCCCCTGCTGCCCACCCGCTTCCACCGGCACAGGTTCCAGGCGCGCGGCCTGGTCGGGGACGATCTTCACGCTGCCGTTGGGCAGGTCGACGGTGGCGTAACCCTGGGCACGCAGCTGGGCCAGGAAGATGTCGTAGATGGCATCGGCGTCGTGCAGGTCGACGGTGCGCACGGTGACCTTGCCCTTGACCCGGGGGTCGACGATGAATGTGGTGCCGGTGATGCGCGCCACGCTGTCGATGAACTCGCCCAGTTCGGTGTCGACGAAGTTCACCTCGAACATCGGCGTACCGTTGTCATCGAACACCGGCTCTTCGGCGCAGGCCATGGACAGGGCCAGGCTCAGCGCGGCCGCCACGCAGTATCTAACAGGCATCGTTCATCCTTGCCGCTTGAAGCCGGTCACGGCGGGGCGTGGCGGCCAGGGCAGGCGTTCACGCCGCCCCTGGTTGTTGAAGATCAGGCCATCGCTGTCGATGTCCTGCAGCACGATCCCTGGCGCCAGGCGCTGGCCGCGAGCCAGGGTGCGCACCTGCTCGCCATAGCGCAGCACCACCACGCTGGCAGCCAGCGGCTGGGCCTTGAAGCCGCCCAGGTAGTGCAGCGGCAGGCGGGTGATGGCGATGGCTGCGTCATCGACCGGCGCTTGCCAATGGCCGACCATCAGCCCAGGCAGCGGCGTGACGGCAGCGGCCGGCGCAGTGGCGGGTTGCGGCTGGCGGGCCAGTTGCAACACACACTGGGCCGCCAGCCAGCCGGCCAGGGTCAGGCCAGCGCCAGTCAACAGACGCGAGGCGGGCATCACGACACCCGCTGCAGTGGGTGCCAGCCGGGGTGCCCCTGCACGTAACGCACGTCCGGCAGTTGCAGCGGCGCCAACTGCCAATCGGCTTTTTGCCGTGTGAGCCATGCTTCCACCCGTTGCCACAGTGGCTCGCCCGCCTGGGCGTCGAACTGCAAACCGAACGTGCGGCACAGGCCCGCTACCGGCGCCAGGCCGGTGACGCGCTTGCCCTGCGGGCTGTAGCTGACATCCCAGGCCTGGCTGTGCCAGCGTGGCAGGTCCTGGCTGTTGTCCAGCAGCAGCGGGTCACCAAACAGCTGCTCGGCGGCGTTCTCCAGCACTTGCTCGACCTGCCGGGCCGGGGCTTCGACCACCGGTGCCGGGTAGCCACCGGTAAGGCTGATCAGGTGCTCGCGAGTAATCGCCGCGCCCGCCGGCAGCGGATAGTCATAGCGCAGACCTGGCAGTAGCACAGGCATGCTGCTGTCCTCGGCCAACGCTTGATGCAGCAGGCCGTCCCAGCTGCCGCCGCGGGTGTCGCGGCGCCACAAGGCCTGGGGCGCGCGGGCCAGCGGCTGGTCGAGCCAGGCGGCATGGCCGGCACGCTGCTGATCCAATTGCACCTGCAAAGGCGCAACCCGCAGCCGCGCGGCAGGCGCCAGTTGTGTTTCCACTGCTGGGAAAAAGCGCCCGTCGAACTGCCACCGGCCGGCGAGGCGCTGGCAGCGCAGGCGCAACGCACCGCAGCCACGACACCCAGCGAACAAGACCGGTACACGTCGGCCGCTGGCCTGGCTCACCTCCACGGGGGCGGGCCACAGGTCCTGGCCACGGGCACACAGCAGCACGTCGATTTGCGGTACCCGCTCGGCCAGCCACAGCCCTGGGCCTGTGCCCACATCAGCCATGGCCACCACCAGGTCCGCGTTGCGGCGGGCCTGTTCGAAAACCGGCAGCAGCGACTGGTACCAATGTTTGAGCGAGGCTTTCTGGTCCTGGGCATAAGGGTCGGTCACGCCCACCACCGCAACCCGCGCGCCGCCGCGTTCAAAAATCTGCATGGCTTGCAGGCCCAGTGCCTGGCGCTGCTGCTCGGCCAGCCCTGCGCCCAGGGTGACGGCGCTGGCCTGCCGGTAGAGCCCCGTGCTGCGCTGCGGCCAGAGCACGCGCTCGTCGCTGCTGACCCGCGCTTCGCTGCCCAGCAATTGGCTGCCCTGTACGCCGCTTACGCCCTGGGTCAGGTAGGCCAGGCCACTGCCGTTCCAACCCTGGCCGTTTTCCAGGGTCAGGCTGTTCCCAGGCCCAGCTGCGCCGCGCAGTTGCTCGAGCAATGCCGCCAGTACCGCATAGCCACCCAACTGCGCAGACGCTGCGTGGTTGGCGTCGAGCAGTGGCGCCAGTTGCGGGAACGCGCCACTGGCGCTGCTGCCGGTCATCCAGGGTGCGCGGCCCAGGTGGCTGACCGGGCCCAGGCGGGTGGCCGGCACCACAGCAAGCCCAGGCTGACGGGCGTCGAGGGTGTCGGCCACATACAAAAGGTCGAGGCTGGCATCGCCGCCGCGCGGGCCAGGCAACGCCGAGCAGGCGCCGAGCAGCGGGGCCACTGCACCTGCCCCCAGCCAGCCAATCAGTTCTCGCCTGCGCATGCTGCTCGCCATCGCCACCGCCATCCTCGTTTGCGTTCCGTCCGGGCCCCGGATGTTGCGGCGTTGGGATTACAGTTTGATGGCAAAAATCCGACAGCCACTCCAAATTGATCTGTCAGCGGCGCAGCTAAGAACCGGCCGCTTTAAAAGCTCGTTAACATTTCTGCCAATCAATCATCACACTTGCGCCTTACAGTCGCGGTTTCTTTCAACTCAGCCAATACAAGGACACCCTGATGAGTCGAGATACCGGCGACAACCTGGACCGGAACCACAGCGGCAACCTGCCGATGGCCACTGTCATGGACGTCTACCTCAGCCGCCGCAGCGTGATGCGCGGCAGCCTGGGCGCCGCCATCGCCATGATCGCCGGTACAGGCCTGACAGGCTGCTTCGACAGCGGTGGCTCCGACAACGATGATCCGGTTACCGAGCCGCCCGTTACCGAGCCGCAAGAGCCGAAACTGGCACTGGGTTTCCAGTCCATCCCCGGGTCGCGCACCGACGCCTGCGTAGTCGCCGCTGGCTACACCGCCTACGTGCTGGCCCCTTGGGGTACGCCGCTGAACAGCAACGCCAACCCGTGGCGAGCCGATGGCAGCAACACCTCGACCGATCAGGCCAACGCCATGGGCATGCACCACGACGGCATGCGTTTCTTCCCGATCAACGGCAGCTCGGAAGACGGCCTGCTGGCGATCAACTTCGAGTACATCGACACCGCTGCCCTGCACCCGGTCGGCCCAACGACCGATATCAATGGCAAACGCCCGGTCGAAGAAGTGCGCAAGGAAATCAACGCCCACGGCGCTGGCGTGGTGCGTTTGCAGAAGACCAATGGCCGCTGGCAAGTGGTCGACAACGACCCGCTCAACCGCCGCTTCACCACCGCATCGCGCATGGCAATCAGCGGCCCGCTGCGTGGCACCGAGCACGTCAAGACCAAGTACTCCCCCGCCGGCACTCACTGCCGAGGCACCAACAACAACTGCGGCAACGGCTATACGCCCTGGGGCACCTACCTGACCTGTGAAGAGAACTGGCCGGGTATTTTCGTCAACAAGGGCACCCGCCCTGAAGACCAGCGGCGCATTGGCGTGGGCACCTCCAGCGGTCAGTACAAATGGGAAAGTGCAGCCGGTGACGCCAGCGAGGAGGCCGACGAGTTCGCCCGTTTCGACGTGACCGTCAAAGGCGCCAGTGCCAGCGATGACTACCGCAACGAAGCCAGCACCTATGGCTACATCGTCGAGATCGACCCTTACGACAGCAGCACCCTGGCCACCAAACGCACTGCACTGGGCCGCTTCCGCCACGAGGGCTGCGCCCCGGGCCTGCCCGTCGCCGGCAAGCCACTGGTGTGGTACATGGGTGACGATTCCAACAATGAATACTTGTACAAGTGGGTGTCCAGCGCCGTGTGGGACGCCGCCGACGCCAACCCGGCCGACCGGCTGGCAACCGGCGCCAAATACCTGGATCAGGGCAAGCTGTACGTCGCCCGCTTCAATGCCGACGGCACTGGCGTCTGGCTACTGCTGGACGTGACCACCGCCACCACCGGCGGCAGCACCCTGGGCGCGCTGTACGGTGACCTGCCGGGCATCCTGCTCAACACTCGGGGGGCCGGCGATGCCGTGGGCGCAACGCCAATGGACCGCCCGGAGTGGACCACGGTCAACCCGCTGAACGGCGACGTGTACCTGACCCTGACCAACAACAGTGCGCGCACACCGGAAAAAGTCGATGCTGCCAACCCGCGCGGACCGAACCGACATGGCCATATCATCCGCTGGCACGACAGCGACGACCAGTTGAGCTTCACCTGGGACATCTTCGTGTTCGGCGCCAACGCTGCCGGCACCGCCGACATCAACCGCTCCGGCCTCACCGAACTCAACCAGTTCGCCAGCCCGGACGGCATGAGCTTCGATAGCCGTGGCGTGCTGTGGTTCGAGACCGACAACGGCGAAAGCACTGTCACCGACTACACCAATGACCAACTGCTGGCGGTGATCCCCACCAATCTGGTGGACGCCAGCGGCAAGCAGGTGCCGGTGAACGCGCAGAACCAGGTGGACCTGCGGCGCTTCTTCGTTGGCCCGAATGACTGCGAAGTGACCGGGATTACCTTTACCCCGGACAACAAGACGCTGTTTGTGAACATTCAGCACCCGGGGAACTGGCCGTATACCGACAAGGCTACCGATGTGACGCCGGCGGGGACCACGGTGCGGCCGCGGGCTTCGACGGTGGTGATTCAGCGGCTTGATGGCGGGGAGATCGGGACCGTCTGATAGGGCGGTGTACCGGGGCCGCCTTGCGGCCCGATCGCCGGCAAGCCCTACCAGGTTATCGGCTCCCGGCTGCGCACCAGCACCTGCTGCGCCGGCACCCGCGCATGCCATTGCACCACCCCCAGCGCTTCAATCTGGAACTCGCTGCGTATCACCCGCCCCTCTTCCGCGAACGACAACTGCAACAGAAAATACCCGCTGTTGAGCAGCAAGCCTTGGCTCAGTCGCTCGAACGTTTCGTCATCCACCGCCCCCAGCGCCTGGCGCAGTGCGGCCGCATCCACGTACCCCGACGCCGGACGGCCACTGACGATGCGGTTGAGCAAAGAGCGTGGATAGCGCCCCTCGTACAGGGCTTCCAACAACGGCAGGTGCTCCGCCCCCAGGGCATTGGCATTCAGCCGCCAGCCTGAGGTTTGCGGCAAGGCACACAGCATCGGGTAGCGTGCCTGACGGCCAGCATCCTGTTCCATCAGCACGTTTAACTCGCTGGTATCGAGCATCGGCTGATTGGCCGCCAGCCTTGGTGGCTGCTGGCGCAGGTACTGGGCGCTTTCGGCGCCCTGCAGGCGGGCATCGCTGTCTGCATCGAGCCAGTCAGCCAGCGCATCGACCAGGCGTTCGGCAGCCATGTCGTCACCCAGCAAATAGCGCAACTGACGCTCGGCGCGTTCGCCATCGGTGCCAAGCAACGCGTTGACATTGAAGCAGGTGTGCTGGTCACGCACCCGCAACTGCGCTTGGCCAGCACCAAAGTCGTAGTTCAGTGGCTGCCCGCGCAGGGCTTGCCAGAACAGTGGGCTCAAACGCCAGGCTGGATCACGCAGGGCCTGTTCAGCATAGGCCAGGCCCGCTTGCTCCATGGCCCGCGCCTGCAGGCGCTGGTGCAACAGACGCACCTCATCCACCTGGCGCCGGCCATCTTCCACCAGCCAGGCCATGCCCGCCGCCAGCATTGCCAACACCACCATCACCATCAGCAGGGCAGCGCCCTGCTGTTGCCTGCCAGCCATTCGTGCGTGCCTCGCTCGTACAATGTAGTCGCCAGTCAACACGCGGTGTGTTGCAGGTAGATGGCAAGGCGCCAACCGTCATGTTCACGTCATCTGCGCAGGGCACGATTGCCCTTCCTTTTCATGGCCTTACAGGGGTGTTCGCAATGGGTGGCATTGGTATCTGGCAACTGGTGATCGTACTACTGATCGTATTCCTGCTGTTTGGGAGCAGGCGCCTGAAGGGGCTGGGCAGTGACGTGGGTGAGGCCATCCAGGGTTTTCGCAAGTCCATGGGCGGTGACGACAGTAACGCCGCCAGCCAGGCGCAGGTGCAGCAGCAGTGCCCGTTGAACGGCCCAGCTGCCCAGCAACCTCAAGCCGACCGGCAGGCCTGATGTTCGAGGTAGGTTTCAGCGAGTTGCTGCTGGTCGGCATCGTCGCCCTGCTGGTGCTGGGCCCGGAGCGCCTGCCGGTGGCGGTGCGCATCCTCGGCCGCGGCCTGGGCCACGCGCGCCGGGCCATGTACGCCCTGCGTACGCAGATTGAGCGCGAAATCGCAATGCCCACACTCGACAGCGCACCCTTGCAGCGCCTGGAGCAGGAAATTCGCCAGGGCATTTACCTGCATACGGAACGGGCCAATGATGCGGCCACGATCACCTCCACCAAGGAGAATGCCCCATGAGTATTGCCATGGACCCGGCAGCGAGCATGCCGCTGACCGAACACCTGCGCGACCTGCGCAAGCGCCTTGTGCGTTGCCTGGGCTTGGTGGCGCTGGTCTTCGCCGGCCTGTTTCCGTTTGCCCAGACGCTGTACACGCTGACGTCCGAGCCGCTGCGGCGCTTCTTGCCCGAAGGCGCGAGCATGATCGCCACCAGCGTCACCTCACCTTTTCTGACCCCGTTCAAACTGACGGCGATGTGCGCGCTGTTCGTCGCCATGCCATTGCTGCTGCATCAGGCCTGGGGCTTTCTGGCGCCAGGGTTGTATCGCCGCGAACGGCGCGTTGCCCTGCCGCTGCTGGTGTCCAGTATCGTGCTGTTCTACGCCGGCATGGCGTTCGCGTTCTTCCTGGTTTTCCCGATGATGTTCGGCTTCTTTGCCAGCGTGACGCCGGACGGCGTGGCGATGATGACCGATATCAGCCAGTACCTGGACTTTATTCTGGCGCTGTTTCTGGCGTTCGGGCTGGCGTTCGAAATCCCGGTGGCGACGTTCATCGTGGTCTGGGTGGGGTTGGCCGATGTGGCCACATTGCGGCGCAGCAGGCCCTACGTGATCGTCGGGTGCTTTGTGGTGGGGATGATACTGACGCCGCCGGATGTATTTTCGCAGACGATGCTGGCGGTGCCGATGTGGGTGCTGTTCGAGGCGGGATTATTGGCTTGTGTCTGGTTGAAGCGACCTGAGCCCGGCAAGGAAAATGTGGCTGGGTTGTAGGGCCTTTCGCGGGCACGCCCGCTCCCACAGGGATTACACAACTTTCGCCTATTGTGCGATCCCTGTGGGAGCGGGCGTGCCCGCGAATAGCCCCGGTGCGGTCTAGAACTCGGCGAGCCGCCACACCTCATAGGCTGGCGTCTCATACGGGTGGCTTTGCTTGAGCGCAGCGACGACCTGGGCTACCAGCTCGTCTGCCACCACCAGTTCCACCTTCCACTCTTCCACCACCTCGACCCGGCCCGTTTGCCCGAGAAACGGCTGGCTGCCGTCCAGCGGGCGAAACTGGCCCTGGCCCAGGGTTTGCCAGGCGCAGTGGTCATAGTCACCGATGCGCCCGCCACCGGCGGCGAACACAGCGGCCTTGACCACGTCGACATGGCTGGCGGGGACGAAGAAGGCGAGCTTGTACACGCCTTAGTTCACCCACACCCGCGCATTGCGGAACATGCGCATCAGCGCGGCATCTTCCTGCCACTCGTCAGGGCGCCAGGAGTTCTGCACAGCGCGGAAAACACGCTCCGGGTGCGGCATCATGATGGTCACGCGACCGTCGCGGCTGGTGAGGCCGGTGATACCGCGCGGCGAGCCGTTCGGGTTGGCCGGGTAGGCTTCGGTGACCTTGCCGTGGTTATCGACATAGCGCAGGGCCACGCAACCGGACATGTCGGCGGCCAGCAGCGCTTCTTCGCTGGCGAACTCGGCATGGCCTTCACCGTGGGCGATGGCGATCGGCATGCGCGAACCGGCCATGCCTTGCAGGAAGATCGAGTTGGACTTCTGCACTTCGACCATGGCCACACGTGCCTCGAACTGCTCCGAGCGGTTGCGCACGAAGTGCGGCCAGTGCTCGGTGCCCGGGATCAGCTCGTGCAGGTTGGACATCATCTGGCAACCGTTGCACACGCCCAGGGCGAAGCTGTCTGTACGCTCGAAGAAGGCCTGGAAGGCATCACGGGCGCGGCTGTTGAACAGCGCCGACTTGGCCCAGCCCTCACCGGCGCCCAGCACGTCACCGTAGGAGAAACCACCGCAGGCCACCAGGCCCTTGAAGGCCTCGAAGTCGACGCGGCCGGCAAGGATATCGCTCATGTGCACGTCGATGGCGGCGAAGCCGGCGCGGTCGAAGGCTGCAGCCATTTCAACCTGGCCGTTGACGCCCTGCTCACGCAGGATGGCCACTTGCGGGCGCACGCCTTTCTTGATGTACGGTGCGGCGATATCGTCGTTGACGTCGAAGCCCAGCTTGACCGACAGGCCCGGGTTGTCTTCCTCGAGCAGCAGGTCGAATTCCTGGTCGGCGCAGTCGGCGTTGTCGCGCAGGCGCTGGATCTGGTAGCTGGTCTCGGCCCACTGGCGCTGCAGCATGCGGCGGTCGTCGTCGAACAGCACTTCGCCATTGAGGCTGATGGACACTTCGGCGTTATTGACCGGCTTGCCGATCACCGCCACGCAACCTTCGCCCAGGCCAGCGGCGCTGAACTGTGCCAGTACGTCGGGGGTGGCGTCCTGGCGAACCTGGATGACCGCCCCCAGCTCTTCGTTGAACAGAATGGCCGCCACATCGGCCTTGCTGTCGGTCAGCGGGTCGAGGTGCAGGTCCAGGCCGCAGTGGCCAGCAAAGGCCATTTCCAGCACGGTGGCGGCCAGGCCACCGTCGGAACGGTCGTGGTAGGCCAGCAGGTGGCCATCTTCGTTCAGGCCCTGGATCACGGCGAAGAAGGCCTTGAGGTCTTCGGCATCGTCGACATCCGGTGCCTGGGCAGCGATCTTGCCGTAGGTCTGGGCCAGGATCGAGGCGCCCATACGGTTCTTGCCGCGGCCGAGGTCGACCAGGATCAGGTCGGTTTCACCCTTGTCCATGCGCAGTTGCGGGGTCAAGGTCTTGCGAATATCGGTGACCGGGGCGAAGCCGGTGATGATCAGCGACATCGGCGAGGTCACGCTCTTCTCGACGCCCTCGTCGCTCCACTTGGTTTTCATCGACATGGAGTCTTTGCCGACCGGAATGGTAATGCCCAGCTCCGGGCACAGCTCCATGCCGACCGCCTTGACGGTGTCGTACAAGCGCGCGTCTTCACCTGGGTGGCCGGCAGCGGACATCCAGTTGGCCGACAGCTTGACGTCGGACAGTTTTTCGATGCGCGATGCCGCCAGGTTGGTCAGCGTTTCGCCAATGGCCATGCGGCCGGATGCCGGGGCGTCCAGCAAGGCCAGCGGGGTTCGCTCGCCCATGGCCATGGCTTCACCGGTGTACACATCGAAGCTGGTGGCCGTGACGGCGCAGTCGGCAACCGGAACCTGCCACGGGCCGACCATCTGGTCGCGGGCAACCAGGCCGGTGATGGTGCGGTCGCCGATGGTGATCAGGAAGCTCTTGCTGGCCACTGCCGGGTGGTTCAGCACGCGCTGCACGGCGCTGTCCAGGTCCAGCTCGCTTGGGTCGAAATCATCGCCCAGCTCGGCTTCACGGGTGACCGAACGGTGCATGCGCGGCGGCTTGCCCAGCAGCACGTCGAGGGGCATGTCCACCGGGGTGTTGCCGAAGTGGCTGTCGCTGACGGTCAGGTGCTTTTCTTCGGTGGCTTCACCGACTACGGCAAACGGGCAACGCTCGCGCTCGCAAATGGCCTTGAAGCGCTCGAAGTCGACGGCACTGACGGCCAGCACGTAGCGCTCCTGCGACTCGTTGCTCCAGATTTCGTGCGGGGCCATGCCCGGCTCGTCGTTGGGCACGTTGCGCAGCTCGAAGCGGCCACCACGGCCGCCGTCGTTGACCAGCTCCGGGAAGGCATTGGAGATGCCGCCGGCGCCCACGTCGTGAATGAAGGCGATAGGGTTGGCATCGCCCAGTTGCCAGCAGCGGTCGATGACCTCCTGGCAACGGCGTTCCATTTCCGGGTTTTCGCGCTGTACCGAGGCGAAGTCCAGGTCAGCGGAGCTGGCGCCGGTGGCGACCGACGAAGCAGCGCCGCCGCCCAGGCCGATCAGCATGGCCGGGCCACCGAGCACGATCAGCTTGGCGCCGACCGTGATCTCGCCCTTCTGCACGTGGTCTTCCCGGATGTTGCCCATGCCGCCTGCGAGCATGATCGGCTTGTGATAACCGCGTACTTCTTCACCGTGCGGGGTGTTGATGGCCTGCTCGAAGGTACGGAAATAGCCGGTCAGCGCCGGGCGACCGAATTCGTTGTTGAAAGCAGCACCGCCCAATGGGCCTTCGATCATGATGTCGAGGGCGTCGACGATCCGCTCTGGCTTGCCGTAGGCCTGCTCCCAGGGCTGCTCGAAGCCCGGAATGCGCAGGTTGGACACGGTGAAACCGGTCAGGCCCGCCTTGGGCTTGGCGCCACGGCCAGTAGCACCTTCGTCACGGATTTCGCCACCCGAGCCGGTGGACGCACCGGAGAACGGGGCGATGGCGGTCGGGTGGTTGTGGGTTTCCACCTTCATGAGGATGTGCACCGGCTCCTGCACCGCGCCGTACTGGCGGGTTTCAGGGTTCGGGAAGAACCGGCCGGCAACGTTGCCGACGATCACCGAGGCGTTGTCCTTGTATGCAGACAGCACACCTTCGTTGTGCATCTGGTAGGTGTTCTTGATCATGCCGAACAGGCTTTTTTCCTGCGCCTGGCCGTCGATGTCCCAACTGGCGTTGAAGATCTTGTGGCGGCAGTGCTCGGAGTTGGCCTGGGCGAACATCATCAGTTCGATGTCGTTCGGGTTGCGCTTGAGGCCCTGGAAGGCATTGACCAGGTAGTCGATTTCGTCTTCGGCCAGGGCCAGGCCGAGGTCGATGTTGGCCTTGGCCAGCGCCTCGCGGCCGCCGCCGAGGATATCGACCGAGGTCATCGGCTTGGGCTGGGCGTGGCTGAACATGTCAGCGGCCTGCTCCAGCTGGCCGAGCACGCGCTGGGTCATGCGGTCGTGCAGCTCGGCGGCGATCAGGGCGGCGTCAGCGTCGCTCAGCTCGCCGGCAACGTAGTAGGCGATACCACGCTCCAGGCGCTGGATCGCCTGCAGGCCGCAGTTGTGAGCGATGTCGCTGGCCTTGCTGGCCCATGGCGAGATGGTGCCCAGGCGCGGTACGACCAGGAACAGGCGGCCGCTCGGCTCCTGTACCGGCACGCTCGGGCCGTACTTGAGCAGACGGCCCAGCACCTGCTGCTGGTCGGCGGTCAGTTCGCCTTCAACATCGGCGAAGTGGGCAAATTCGGCATACAAACCAGTAACAGCGGGGACTTTCTGGCTCAGTTGCTCGAGTAATTTACCGTGGCGAAAGGCAGAAAGGGCAGGAGCGCCGCGCAGGATCAACATCGTCGGGACAGCCTCAGGAAGGGGTGTGCTTAGAGGCCGTGCATTCTAGCCTAATTCGTTGGCTTTCGGCACCCGCTCTAAGCCATGGCTGCCGGGCGGCGGAACCGGACTTTGGGGTCAAAAAAAGCGACAAGCCGCAAGCTGCAAGCCACAAGAAAAAACATGCCCTGCCCGGCTGCTTTTTCTTGTGGCTTGCAGCTTGAAGCTTGCAGCACATAATCCGCTACCAGACAACCTAACAGTTGTCGAGATATGGTTGCGCCGGTCCTTTGCGTATACTGCAAGCTATGTTCGCCCACACTGCTTTGCGCCAGCGTTGCGCCAAATGGCTCCTCGCAACCGGACTCTTTCTGCTGCTCGGTGCCTGCGTTGAAAAACCCAGCACCCTCGAGCGCGTGAAGGAGGACGGCGTGCTGCGCGTGATCACCCGCAACAGCCCGGCCACCTACTTCCAGGACCGCAACGGCGAAACCGGCTTCGAGTACGAACTTGTCCAGCATTTCGCCGATGATCTCGGCGTAAAACTGCAGATCGAAACCGCCGACAACCTCGACGAACTATACGATTCGCTCGGCAAACCTGCCGGCCCGGTGCTGGCCGCGGCCGGCCTGGTCAGCAGTGAACGGCGCAAGGCCCAGGTGAAATACTCGCATCCCTACCTGGAAGTCACCCCGCAGGTGGTCTATCGCAACGGCCGCCCACGCCCGACCAACGCCAAGGGCCTGGTCGGCAAGAAAATCATGGTGCTCAAGGGCAGCAGCCATGCCGACCTTCTGGCCGAGCTGAAAAAGCAGAACCCGGGCCTGGAATATGAAGAGTCCGATGCGGTCGAGGTGGTCGACCTGCTGCGCATGGTCGATGAGGGCCAGATCGACCTGACCCTGGTCGACTCCAACGAACTGGCGATGAACCAGGTCTACTTCCCCAACGTGCGGGTTGCCTTCGATGTGGGCGATACCCGTGATCAACGCTGGGCAGTCGCGGCCGGTGAAGACAACAGCCTGCTCAACGAAATCAATGAATTTCTCGACAAGGCGCAGAAAAACGGCACCCTGCAGCGCCTGAAGGACCGCTACTACGGCCATGTCGATGTTCTGGGCTACGTGGGCGCCTACACCTTTGCCCAACACCTGCAGCAACGCCTGCCCAAGTACGAGAAGCACTTCAAGAGCTACGCCAAGGTCGAGCAGGTGGACTGGCGCCTGCTGGCGGCCATTGGTTACCAGGAATCGATGTGGCAGCCGGAGGTCACCTCCAAGACCGGCGTGCGCGGCCTGATGATGCTGACCCAGCGCACTGCCCAGGCGATGGGCGTATCCAACCGCCTGGACCCGCGGCAGAGCATCCAGGGGGGCGCCAAGTACTTCATGAAAATCAAGGAAGAGCTCGACGACAGCATCAAGGAGCCCGACCGCACCTGGTTCGCCCTGGCTGCCTACAACGTGGGCAGCGGCCACCTGGAAGACGCCCGTACCCTGGCCAAGCGCGAAAAGCTCAACCCGAACAAGTGGCTGGATGTGAAGAAGATGCTGCCGCGCCTGTCGCAGAAACAGTGGTACCGGCAGACCAAGTACGGCTATGCCCGCGGTGGCGAGCCTGTGCACTTCGTGGCCAACATCCGCCGCTACTACGACATCCTCACCTGGGTCACCCAGCCGCAGCTCGAAGGCCAGGTCGCCGAAGGCAACCTGCATGTGCCTGGTGTGAACAAGGACAAGCCGGCGGACCAGTCACCCCCGATGTGAGCCTGTGCGGCCTGTTCGCGGGCACACCACAAGCCTGAGGGGGTGGGATTCCTGTGGGAGCGGGCGTGCCCGCGAACAGGCCGGGCCAGGCTAGCCCTTGGCCCGGCGGGCCTTGAAGAAATCGCTGAGGATCTGCCCACACTCCTGCGCCAGCACCCCGCCCTCCACCATCACCCGGTGGTTGAGAAAGCCCTGGCCGAAGAACTGCCCCTGGCTTTGCACGATCCCCGCCTTGGGCTCCAGCGCGCCAAACACCACCCGCGTCACCCGTGAATGTACGATCAGGCCTGCACACATGCTGCACGGTTCCAGCGTGACGTACAGGGTGCTGCCTGGCAGGCGGTAGTTGCTGGCCGCCTTGGCCGCCGCCCGAATCGCCACCATCTCGGCATGGGCACTGGGGTCGCTGTCGATGATCGGCCGGTTGAAACCCTGGCCGATCACCTGGCCATGCTGCACCAGCACGGCCCCCACCGGTACCTCGCCCAGCGTTGCACCCTCGGCTGCCAGCGACAACGCCAGGCGCATGAATTCCTGATCGCGGCTGCGATCGATGATCTGCGGGCGCATCAGACCACCGCGATAGCGGCCATCAGGCCGGTTTCCATGTGGTCGATGACGTGGCAGTGGAACATCCAGGTGCCCGGGTTATCCGCCACAAGGGCCACCTGGGCGCGCTCGTTCTTGCCCAGCAGGTAGGTGTCGGTGAACCACGGTTCCTTGATGTCGTGCCGGTTGGAGGCGATCACCTTGAAACTCATGCCATGCAGGTGGATCGGGTGCTGGTACTGGGTCATGTTCTTCAACTCGAAGATGTAGCTTTTGCCTTTTTGCAGCGTGGCGATGGGGCGGTCGGCGCAGGTCTTGTCGGTGATGTCCCAGGCTTGGCCGTTGATTTGCCAAAGGCTCGGTGGCTTGTCCTGGTCGGAGGTGACCGAAACCTTCGCCGCCCATTCGAAATTGAAGTTGAGCTTTTCGGCATTCTCCAGGTCCGGTTCGGCTATCGGGTTGGCCGGCAGCGCTGGCGGCCAGTCCCCCGGGGCATCGGTACTGGCCACCGAGCGCAGGGTGCCCAGGCGCACGAAGCCATCGCGCAGGGAGATTTCCTCCCCCGCCTGGGGAATGCGGATAGCCAGGCAGATGCGCATGCCAGGGCCGAGCCAGTAGTCGTCCTCCAGGGGGCGAGGGGTCACCGGGTTACCATCGAGCGCGTAGATCCGGGCCTCGCAGTTGCCCTTGAGGTTCACCCGGTAAGTCCAGGTGTTGTCCAGGTTCAGCAGACGCACGCGCACCACCTGCCCGGCCGGCAGTTCGGTGACCGCGTCGGCCTGGCCATTGATGGTGATCAGGCGCCCGGCGGTGCCGTTGCGCGCGGCCTCGCGCGGGATACTGAACGGCAGCCAGCCACCCTCCTCGTCCACGTGCCAGTTCTTCAGGCTGAGTGTGCGCTCATGGCGGAAGCCGGTGGGCTCGCGCTCCTCGACGATCAGCGGGCCGACCAGGCCACGGCCCAGCTCTTCGGAACTGCTGACATGAGGGTGGTACCAGTAGCTGCCCGCATCCGGTACGCGGAACTTGTAGTCGAAGTACTCGCCTGGCTTGACCGGCAGTTGCGACACATAAGGCACGCCGTCCATTTCCAGCGGCAGGCGGATACCGTGCCAGTGGATGGTGGTTTCCACCGGCAGGTGGTTGATGAAGCGCACCCGCAGCCAGGTGCCTTGGCGCACACGCAATTCGGTGCCCGGTGCTGACGGTCCGAACGCCCAGGCCTCGGTCTTGAAGCCCGGCACCAGCTCGACGTCAAGCGGCGCGGCGATCAGCTCGTAGTCATGGCCGGCGTTGTCGTCCTCGACCTTGCCCAGCCAGTAACGCGCCGCGCCACCGGCGCCCAGGCCAACCACAACCAGGCCGGTCAGGCCCTTGAGCATTTGTCGACGGGTGAAGGACATTGGTGCGGGTACCTCGTGTTCGGTGCGATCAAGCTGCCAGCCTCGGCTGACGATGAAGGGCGAATACGATACACCTGCAAATGGGAAATATTAAGTGAAGTCTCTAGAGACCCTGGCGTTCCGCTTCCACGGCGCCGCCACACAACTGATTGAACCACTGCCGGTCATGGTCGCCAGGTTGGCGCATGGCAGCCTGCAGCAGTGCACCGTCCAGCCTGACGCGAAGGTTGTCGAGGCGCGCAGCCAGTGCGGATGGGAGTCGAATGGATGGGGCATGGTCAGGCCCAGCACGTCCTCATCCAGGCGCAACGGCACGCGCTGCAAATGCCGGGGCAGCGCTGCCAGCAGGCCTTGGCCGCCGCACTCGTGCAGCAAGGCATCGACCACGCTGTCCAGGGCGATCGCCCGCAACAACGCCTGCATGAACAGCTCCGGTCCGGCCACTTCGGCACCGGCCCGGTCAGCCAGCAATTCCTGCTCACGCCCCCAGTGATGGACCGCGACCTGAAAGTGGTGCAGGAACTGACCGGCTGCCCATACCACCGGGCGAGCGACCCAGGCGGCGCCGCGCTCGGCATCGACCAGAGTCGAGAACTGGGCGCACATCAAGCTGAAGCGTGCATTGGTTGCACTGCCCTGCTCCGTGTCGCGGCTACGAAAATGGCCAAGCTCATGGCCAATGATCGCGGCGGCTTCCCGCTGGCTCAAGGCGCCGAGACACGGTAACGACAGGTACAAGGTTCGGCCATTGAGTACCGACTGACCGGGCTGCAGCACGACTGGAACGCTGGTGACGAAAAAGCTTTGGTCGATGCCGACCACGATATTGTCCGGTACTGGCGCACGCAACTGCGTGGCCAGACCCTCGACCCATTGCCAGAGCGCCGGAGCCCCCTGCCGGTGAAGCTGTCGGCCGAGAAAGCTCGCGTTCGACGCCCCGATGCGCGGCCATTGCTGGCGCATTCGCCAGGCGGTACGCAGGCACACGAGCAGTAATGACGCCAGCGGCAGCACCACGATCAGCACGGTAAACCCGCCCTGTGCCGCATGGCTGAAGCCGGCGCTGACTTCATACAGCAGCAGAAGGCCGAGCGAGCCAGCCAGCAGCCCCATGTAGACGCTTAGCCAACGCCCCAGCACCCGCCAGCTGGCGGTCATGCGCTGGTGCAGGTAATGCGCCGAGCGCAAGGCCCGCCAGGCGTCGTACCTGAGCCTGAGCCAAGCGCCGATGCCAGCGACCAGCGCGCCCCATGCCAGCCAGCCGCCGACACCGGCCAGCGTTCTACGCACGCTAAGCCAGTGGCGGTCGGTATCGAGTTCATCCAACTGCCGTTGCAGCACTTCACGCGTGTCCAGGCGCCCTGCCAGTTCCTTGCGCGCCGCCCAAGGCAGTGTGCGCAACAAGTCCTCGCTGGGCGTTGCCAGCCACTGCCGGATGATCCCCGCCTGCTCTTGTGCCGTCTCGGCCCGCCATTGCTGCACGCAGCCCCAGCCGACCAGCAGCAGCGGCAACAGCAGCATGACCAGGCCCCAACCCAGGCGCCTCATTGCAGCGCCCCGCTATACATCTACCTGCATCAACTCCAGTTGCCGTTGGGCATGGGCCGCATTGCGGTAGGCCGCCAACAGCTCGAGCACTTCGTCGTTCCCCAGTTTGCGACCCTTCAAGGCCAGGCCGGCAGACATGATGCGAATCTGCGGTCGCGGCTTTTTCAGGGCCATCGCCTGGTTTCCGAAAAACTGCAGCTTGACCACGCGATGCTTAGGCAGCGCAGCTTCGCTGCTCATCTCCAGCGTCTGCACCATGACCAGGCCTTCGTCCTTGACCGCGATGTCCTCGACTTCAGCCATGTCGACAGGGGCGTCCAGGGTATCGACGAACAGCTGTCGGCGAGTCAGGCGCATGAACACCTGCGTGCCCGCGTTGCGGTGCTGCCAGGTCACCGCTGCCGCCATGCACACCACGAACAGCACCAGTGCGACCGCGCCCAGGCGTTGCGGGTTGAACGTGGTGACCAGCAGAATCAGGGCGCCCACCAGCAGTATCGGCCCCCAGACCTTGTAACGCCGGGAGTTGGTGAATTCGCTTTGCTCCGGGACGCGCTCGATTACCTGTTTGAGTTCGGCAACCACCCGCTCGCGCTGGGCGGCACGGGCTTGCTCATAGTCTTCGCCAAGCGCGCCGGAAAGGTCGGCCAGCGGATCGTCGGGTTTAGCCATGATCAGATGTGCTCCCCGTTCACTGCTGCTTGGCCAGGTAATCGGTCAGAAAAGCCTGCGCATCACCTTGGCGCGACAGACCCTCGGAGTAGCCAACCGGCAACGGTTGCGGCTCACCTGGCAGGTAGAGCTCGCCGCCCCAGCCGCCCTGCACGATCAACACGACAAACTTGTTGCCATCGACCGTCGTCCAGTAGCGGGTGTCCTTGGCGGTTTTCTCGACCTGCATTTTCTGAATGCGCATGTTCCAGTCGTGATCGACACCTTCGACCTGGACCAGCGCCTCATTGGCGGCCCGCTCGCCAATGCGCAGCGTCCATACCTTGACGCCCTCGGTGCCCATATAGGCCTTGACCTGTTCGGCTACTGCAGGCCGTTGTTCGGCGTGTGCCTGGCCTAGCCAAAGCGTGAGCGATGCCACCAGCAAGGCAGCCCATTTACGATAAGCGAACATTTTTTCCACCATGATGCGAAACGATCGATCATTGAAGACAGCTACGCCGGCACTGCCAACCCCTGTGGCCGGTTCGCACAAAAGATGGGCCGCCGCGCACAATGGCTGTTGCCAAAAATGTGCGCGCGTTACCATTTACGCTCATGCCGCCGCCAACCAAGGACGTAGCGCCCATGCGATCGACCAGCCCCTACCTGGACACCTCCTTTTCCTTCGACAGCCCCGGCTCGCTCGCCGACGCCGGCGTGCTGGACAGCGGCAAGGCGCAGATCATGGGGCGTGCAACCGGGCATTATCGGGCGCAGACCGTGCACGCGGGGCTGCAGTACTTCGATTGCAACCTGCAGTTTCCCGAACCGTTGCAAATCGACAAACTGCTGCCGCAAAGCCTGTGCATCGTCCACGTGTTCGACGGTGCCTGGCAGCACAAGGTCGACGGCACGCTCAACCATTACGCCCCCGGCCACTTGCACCTGCTGGGCCTGGGCGAAAGCCTGGAAGCGCAGGACCAGTTGCCTGCAGACAGCCATGCGCGCATGGCTGGCGTGCGCATTGCCGGCGACTACCTGCATGAGCTGGCGCGGGACGATGCGCAATTGCTACCCCTGCTGGCCTTGACCGCAGACGGCATGCGCTTCGATCAACTCCCCCAATGCCCCGCCGTCAGCCGCTTGCTGCAGCAGCTGTACCTGTCACCCTATACCGGTGGGCTACGGCGCCTGCATTGCGAAAGCCTGAGCGTGGCCGTGGTGCTGGAGCTGGCGCGCCACTTGATAGGCCCTGCACAGGGCACGAAAAACCCGGACCGCGGGCTGCGCGACCTGGCCATCGAAGCGCGGCGCCTGCTCGACACCCAACTGGCCACCCCACCCACCGCCGCCAGCCTTGCACGCCAACTGGGCGTGGGCGAGACCACCTTGCGCCGGGCGTTCCGCGACGAATTCGGCCGGCCAATGCTGCAGTACGTGCGCCAGCAACGCCTGGAGCAGGCCCGCACCCTGCTGCTCGAACGGCGCTGGCAGGTGTCGCAGGTGGCCTACCATGTGGGTTATGCCAACCCTGCCAATTTCTGCCATGCCTACAAGGCCTATTTCGGCCACCCGCCTGGCAGCGAATAGCAGTTTTCCCCAGGCAAAAGAAAAGGGCCTGCAATGCGGCCCTTTTCGTTCAACGCCAGATAGGGATCATTCCCACTCAATGGTCGCCGGCGGCTTGCTCGACACGTCATAGGTCACGCGCGAGATGCCGTCGATTTCATTGATGATACGGCCGCTGACGGTTTCCAGCAGCTCGTACGGCAGGTGTGCCCAACGCGCGGTCATGAAGTCCACGGTCTCCACGGCACGCAGGGCCACGACCCAGGCGTAGCGACGGCCGTCGCCGACGACGCCGACCGACTTGACCGGCTGGAACACCACGAAGGCCTGGCTGGTCTTGTGGTACCAGTCGGCTTTGCGCAGCTCTTCGATGAAGATGTGGTCGGCACGACGCAGGATGTCGGCGTATTCCTTTTTCACTTCACCGAGGATACGCACACCCAGGCCCGGGCCCGGGAACGGGTGGCGGTAGACCATGTCGTACGGCAGGCCCAGCTCCAGGCCGATCTTGCGCACTTCGTCCTTGAACAGTTCACGCAGCGGCTCGACCAGCTTGAGGTTCATTTCCTCCGGCAGGCCACCGACGTTGTGGTGCGACTTGATCACGTGGGCCTTGCCGCTCTTGGCGCCAGCCGACTCGATCACGTCCGGGTAGATGGTGCCCTGGGCAAGGAACTGGATGTTTTCCAGCTTGCTGGCCTCGGCATCGAACACGTCGATGAAGGTGCGGCCGATGATCTTGCGCTTCTTCTCCGGGTCGGCTTCGCCTTCCAGGTTGTCGAGGAACTGCTTTTCAGCGTCGGCGCGAATGACCTTGACGCCCATGTTCTCCTTGAACATGGCCATCACCTGGTCACCTTCGTGCAGGCGCAGCAGGCCGTTGTCGACAAATACGCAGGTCAGCTGGTCGCCGATGGCGCGGTGCAGCAGCGCGGCAACCACCGAGCTGTCGACGCCGCCAGACAGGCCCAGCAGGACGTTGGCCGAACCCACTTGTGCACGCACCTGGGCGATGGCGTCTTCAACGATGTTGGACGGGGTCCACAGGGCCTCGCAGCCACAGATGTCCTGCACGAAGCGGGACAGGATGCGACCGCCCTGCTTGGTGTGGGTCACTTCCGGGTGGAACTGCACGCCGTAGTAGCCGCGGGTGTCGTCGAACATGCCGGCGATCGGGCAGCTTGGGGTGCTGGCCAATACATGGAAATTGCCCGGCATCTGGGTGACTTTGTCGCCGTGGCTCATCCACACGTCCAGGCCCAGTACGCCGTCAGCGTCGATGTGATCTTCGATGCCGTCGAGCAGGCGGCTCTTGCCGACCACGTCCACGCGGGCATAACCGAACTCACGCAGGTCGGAACCTTCGACCTTGCCGCCCATCTGTTCGGCCATGGTCTGCATGCCGTAGCAGATGCCCAGCACCGGCACGTTCAGGTCGAATACTGCCTGCGGCGCGCGCGGGCTGTTGGCTTCGTGGACCGACTCGGGGCCGCCGGCGAGGATGATGCCGCGCGGGTTGAATTCGCGGATCGCTTCATCGTCCATGTCGAACGGGTGCAGCTCGCAGTACACGCCGATCTCGCGCACGCGGCGGGCAATCAGCTGGGTGTACTGGGAACCGAAATCGAGGATCAGGATGCGGTGAGCGTGAATGTCGAGGGCCATGACTCAATCTCTGATGCAGTTGCAAGCGTTAAGCCGCAAGCTGCAAGTTGATCGGGGAGAACGCGGTAGTTGCTGCAGTGCAACTACCGCTTGTAGCTTGAAGCTTGTCGCTTACCGCTGGAGGCGTTAGCCGACGCGGTAGTTAGGGGCTTCTTTGGTGATCTGCACGTCATGCACGTGGGACTCGGCCATGCCGGCGCCGGTGATGCGTACGAACTCCGGCTTGGTGCGCATCTCTTCGATGGTTGCGCTGCCGGTGTAGCCCATGGACGAACGCAGGCCGCCCATCAGCTGGTGGATGATCGCCGCCAGTGCGCCCTTGTACGGCACACGGCCTTCGATGCCTTCCGGTACCAGCTTCTCGGCACCGGCCGAGGAGTCCTGGAAGTAACGGTCGGACGAGCCTTGCGCCTGTGCCATGGCACCCAGCGAGCCCATGCCGCGGTAGGCTTTGTAGGAACGGCCCTGGAACAGCTCGACTTCACCTGGCGCCTCTTCGGTACCGGCGAACATCGAACCCATCATCACGCAGGAAGCACCGGCTACGATGGCCTTGGACAGGTCACCGGAGAAGCGGATGCCGCCGTCGGCGATCAGTGGCACACCGGTGCCTTCCAGTGCGGCGGCAACGTTGGCGATGGCGCTGATTTGCGGCACGCCGACGCCTGCAACGATACGGGTGGTGCAGATAGAGCCCGGGCCAATACCGACCTTGACCGCGTCAGCGCCGGCTTCGGCCAGGGCCTTGGCCGCAGCGCCGGTGGCGATGTTGCCGCCGATTACCTGCACCTGCGGGTAGGTTTCCTTCACCCAGCGCACGCGGTCGATGACACCTTTGGAGTGACCGTGGGCAGTGTCGACCACCACCACGTCAACCCCGGCAGCAACCAGGGCGGCTACGCGCTCGCCGGTGTCCTTGCCAGTGCCGACGGCAGCGCCGACGCGCAGGCGACCTTGGTCGTCCTTGCTGGCCAGCGGGTAGGCCTTGGCCTTTTCGATGTCCTTGACGGTCATCATGCCCTTGAGGTTGAACTTGTCGTCAACGATCAGGACTTTTTCCAGGCGGTGCTTGTGCAGCAGCTCGCGCACTTCGTTCTTGTCGGCGCCTTCGCGCACCGTGACCAGGCGCTCTTTTGGCGTCATCACGTCGCGGACCTTGGCGTCCAGGCGGTTTTCGAAGCGCACGTCACGGGAAGTGACGATGCCGACCAGGTCACCGTTGGCCAGCACTGGCACGCCGGAGATGTTGTTCAGGCGGGTCAGCTCGAACAGGTCGCGCACGGTAGCGTCGGCGTCGATGGTGATCGGGTCCTTGACCACGCCAGCCTCGAACTTCTTGACCTTGCGAACTTCGCCGGCCTGCTGCTCGATGGTCATGTTCTTGTGGATGATGCCGATGCCGCCTTCCTGAGCCATGGCAATGGCCAGGCGCGCTTCGGTCACGGTATCCATGGCGGCGGAAACCAGCGGAATGTTCAGCTCGATGCCACGAGTCAAACGGGTCTTGAGACTGACTTCATTGGGCAGTACCTCGGAATAGCCAGGTACAAGGAGGATATCGTCGAAGGTCAGGGCTTCTTGGCTGATACGCAGCATCGCGGGGGCTCCCGGGCGGGAAAAATGGAAGCGCGCCATTATACTCATGCACGGCGCGCCGCTCAATGTAAATCAAGCTTCAAGTTACAAGCGGCAAGCTACGAGAGTCGTCAGGCATACACGCCGGTTTTTCTTGAAGCTTGCGACTTAAAGCTTGCAGCTGACCTGCACCACCGTCACCGGCTGGTCGAGCCAGTCGGCGAAGCTGTCGAGAAAGGCCTGGGTAAACCCGGCCTCGCCCCAGTTGTTGAAGATGAACCCCAGGTTGGAAAAGGCACATGGCTGCAGGTAAATGAAGCCATTGATGTCATCTTCGAAGCCGCACAGCGGGCAGGTGAAGTTGTCACTGACCGCCGGCATCCATTCTTCCAGGCTTTCGAACAGCGGCTCGCCCACCTCGCGCCGGCACTGCGGGCAGCCGGCTTCTTCAAGAAACCCTTCGGTGGGGGTATAGATGCAACGCTTGAGCATCACTTCCAGGCCGTTGGCCTGCTCGCCAAAAGGCAACAACTCAGGCCGCAGGGCCACCTTGCGGGCGCCTGCCGCCAGGGCGTGGCCCATGCGGTTGCCGGTACGGCCACAGGTGCTCAGCTGCTCCTCGACCACTTTCTCGCGTACCAGCCAGCGCACGATGGCACGGGCGCGGGCTTCGTGCACCGGCACGGTAGACAGCTTGGGAACGATAATGCTCTGGGTGTTCATGAACGGTACAAGCCTGCAAGACTGCGGTAAGGGCGCAATTCTACCGCTCAGGCGCCGAGGTAGCGACCGATCAGCGCCAAGCCGCTGGCCAGCACCAGCCAGGTGACCATGCGCACAAAGGCTTCGCGCGACAGCCTGTGGGTCAGCCCACGGCCGACCCACAGGCCGATGAACATGACCGGCAGCAGGCATGCAGCCAGCAAGAGCAGGCTCTGGTCGGCGTAAACACCGGCGACCAGGAACAATGCCAGGCGCACCACCGTGCTGCAGCTGATCAGCGCGCTCTGGGTGGCGCGCACCTGTTCCTTTCGTTCCAGGCGTGCACTCAGGTACAGCGCATAAAGAAAACCGCCGCTGCCGAACAGCGCCCCGAACAGCCCGCCTGCCGTACCCATTGGCACTGCCCAGAAACCCGACAGGTTCGCCGGCCGCACGTTGACCGCCAGGCTATACAGCGCGTAGGCCGTAACGAACAGGCCCATCAACAGCAACAGCACGTCAGACTGCAAACGCAGCAGGAACACCACGCCCAACGTGCAGCCCAGGGCCATGAACGGCAACAGCCGCAGCAACTCGCCGCGCACCACATCACGGCGCGAAGGCAGCAGGTTGCCGAAGGCGGCGACAAAATCGAGCAACACCAGTAGCGGGATGATCCGTGACAACGGCATGAAATGGATCAGCACCGGGCCCGCCACCAGGGCCGTGCCGAAACCGGCAATGCCAAAGACGACGTAGGCCACGCCGACGCCGAGCAGGATGGGCAGCCAGTCAAGGCCGGTGAGCGACAGTTCAGTGAGCATGGCAGCAGTTCCAGGGAGCATAGGCAAAGGTTAGCCAGCTGAGAGCCATGCCGACTAATATGGCTTTATCGCCAAAGCCATCTCGAAAAGGCATGACATGACGTCCATCCGCCAGTTGCGTTACTTCGTGGAAATCGCCGAGTGCGGCAGCTTCAGCGGTGCCGCTGAACGCCTGTTCATCGCGCAGTCGGCACTCAGCCGGCAGATCAAGGAGCTGGAGCAGCAACTGGGCACGCCATTGTTCGAGCGCACCGCCCGCCTGCCGCGCCTGACCCCGGCCGGCCAGGCGTTGCTGGAGCGGGCACGGCGCCTGCTGGCCGACCTGGCGCAGGCAGAGCGAGTGACCCGCGATATTGGCCAAGGGTTGCAAGGAAGCTTGCGCCTGAACCACTCCAGCACCGTCCCGTTGACCGGCCCGCTGCTGGCGCGTTTGAGCGGTTACCTGCACGCTAACCCGGGGGTTGCATTGGACATCGCCCAGCAGTCGTCGGAGGCGCAACTGGAAGATATCGCTGCGGGGCGGCTGGATATCGGCCTGTTGCGCTTGCCGGTGCTTCGCCAGCATGAAGGCGTGGTGCTGCATGAGCTGTTCAGCGAACCCTTGCTGCTTGCGGTGGCGGCCGGGCATCCGTTGGCCGGTGTGGCGCAGGTGACGCTGCAACAGTTGCGCGACGAGCGCTTCATTTCCATTCCTCACCGTGAGCGCGGCGGGCTGAGCTACCTGGCGGCCTCGTTGTGCATGGATGCGGGCTTTTTCCCGCAGGCGGCGCAGGTGCTGTCGCGCAAAACGACCCAGTTGCAGCTGATCCAGGCAGGTTTTGGCGTGGCCCTGCTGCCGCAATGCATGCGCGATATTGCGCCGGCCTCTATCAGTTTCGTCACACTGGAGGGGGGCCGGGAAAGTACCGTGGCCCTGGCGTGCCGGCGCGATGCAGAGCAATTGGTGCGCCAGTTCGTGGCCGCGATGAAAGATCACGGCTAGCCCGCAACGCCCGGTAGGGTATGATGCCGGCCATGATCAAAGACCCTTTCGAACGACTCGGCCTGGACCGCGAGGTCCTGACGGTCAGCCAACTCAACGGCCGCGCCCGCGTGCTGCTCGAAGACGTGTTCCGCAGCGTGTGGGTGGAGGGCGAGATTTCCAACCTCGCCCGCCCGGCGTCTGGCCACATGTACTTCACCCTCAAGGACAGCGGTGCCCAGGTACGCTGCGCCCTGTTCCGGCAGAGCGCCACGCGGGTGCGCCAAGCGCTGCGCGATGGCCTGGCGGTGCGGGTGCGGGGCAAGGTTTCGCTGTTCGAGGGCCGGGGTGATTATCAGCTGATTCTCGACACCGTCGAGCCGGCGGGGGATGGCGCGCTGCGCCTGGCATTCGAGGCCTTGAAGGAAAAGCTCGGTGCCGAAGGGCTGTTCAGCGCCGAACGCAAGAAGCCCTTGCCTGCCCACCCGCAACGCATTGGTGTCATCACCTCCCCCACCGGCGCGGTGATCCGCGACATCATCAGTGTGTTCGGCCGCCGCGCCCCGCAGGTGGAACTGAACCTGATTCCCACGGCGGTACAGGGCCGCGAGGCCATCGCACAGATCGTGCGTGCCATCCGCCTGGCCGACGGCCTTGGCTTCGATGCGCTGATCCTGGCCCGTGGTGGCGGCTCGCTGGAAGACCTGTGGTGCTTCAACGAAGAAGCCGTGGCCCGCGCCGTGGCTGCCTGCGTCACACCGATTGTCAGCGCAGTCGGCCATGAGACCGATGTGTCCATCAGCGACTTCGTGGCAGACGTGCGCGCCCCCACTCCGTCTGCCGCCGCAGAGTTGCTGGCGCCCGACAGCAGTGGTATTCGCCAACGCCTGGACGGGCTGCAGCGGCGCTTGTTGCTGCGCATGCAGAACCGCCTGAGCCATGACCGCCTGCGCCTGGACTCCCTCACCAGGCGCCTGCGCCACCCAGGCGAGCGCTTGCGCCAGCAGGCCCAGCGCCTGGACGACCTGGACATGCGCCTGCGCCGGGCGTTCCTGCTCAGCCTCAACAAGCGCCGGGAGCGTTTGGCGCGGGCAGAAACCCGCCTGGCCGCGCAACACCCGGGGCGCAACCTGAAGCTGCTGGCCCAGCGCCTGGACAGCCTGGCCGAGCGCCTGCCACGGGCCATGCGCGAACTGCTCAAGGACCGCCGCCAGCGCTTCCAGGCCCAGCTGCAGACGCTGCAGGTGGTCAGCCCGCTGGCCACACTGGCGCGCGGCTACAGCATCCTGCTCGACGACCAGGGCCAGGCGATCCGCAGCGCCGAACAGACCCGCAACGGCCAACGCCTTACGGCACGCCTGGACCAGGGCGAGCTGCTGGTGCGCGTGGAAGACAATCACCTGACTCCGGTCACCCTTTCGCTACTGGACTGACACATGCCCCGCCTGCTTGCCTCCCTGTTCGCCCTTTCCCTGTTACTGCTGGCCGGCGGCGCCCAGGCCAGTTACATCACGCGTGCGCTGAACAAGCCGGTGCCCGGCGGTGTGGCGGTGGTCAACCTCGGCCCTGCCGCCAGCGCCCCCGAAGCGCGCTTCGACGGCAAGCCGGTGCTGGTGGTCAAGGAGCAGGACAACTGGCTGGCCATTGTCGGAATCCCGCTGACCCAGAAGCCGGGTACTGCCCTGCTCAGCCAAGGCGGGCGCAACCTGCCGTTCAGCGTGGGTAGCAAAAAGTACCCCGAACAGCGCATTACCCTGAAGAACACCCGTCAGGTCAACCCGAACCCCGCCGACCTCAAGCGCATCGACCGCGAGCTGGCTGAGCAGATCAAGGCCTACCGCAGTTTCAGCCCTGGCCTGCCCAGCAACCTGATCCTCGACAAGCCGGTCAACGGCCCGTTGTCGAGCAAGTTCGGCGTGCGTCGCTTTTTCAATGGCGAGGAACGCAACCCGCATGCCGGGCTGGACTTCGCGGTGCCGGCAGGTACGCCCATCAAGACCCCGGCCAATGGCAAGGTGATTCTGGTGGGAGATTACTTCTTCAATGGCCGTACGGTATTCGTGGACCACGGCCAGGGCTTCATCAGCATGTTCTGCCACATGTCGAAGATCGATGTGCAGGTGGGGCAGCAACTGCGCCGGGGCGAGGTAGTCGGGCGCGTGGGCTCAACCGGCCGGGCTACCGGGCCGCACATGCACTGGAACGTGAGCCTGAACGATGCGCGGGTGGATCCGGCGATTTTCATCGGGGCGTTTCAGCCCTGAGACCGCAGTGCCAGCCTCGTCGACAAACCCCGCCTCCACAGCGTTCCAGCCCTGTGACAGTGCTGTGGAAGCTGGCTTGCCGGCGATTAGGCGAGAATAGTTCAACGGGGTTCCACTGTGTTGCGCCAGCTAAAACTACCGCGCAACAATGAACAACCCCACGGGTGAATCCAGCCATAAAATCTCGCTCATACGCTTTTTTTAAGCATTCCTCTCAATTTTTTCCGAACGCTTGCCATCCCCCACCCCACTGGTTAAGTTTGAAGGCATGAAAACCTTCAGCACCCTCATCCTGCTCCGACAACATCGCAGCCTCAGCCTGGTCAGCGCACGACTACCAGGCTGAATCGCGTAGCCTCGCCTCTTCATCTTGTTATCGCTCGGCAGGCCCGATTTCGGCCGCACACAAAAGGATTGCTTCCATGTCCATGCTCAAAGACCCTTCGAAAAAATACCGCGCCTTCCCGACTATCGACCTGCCTGACCGCACCTGGCCGTCGAAGACCATCACCGCAGCGCCCATCTGGTGCAGCTCCGACTTGCGTGATGGCAACCAGTCGCTGATCGAGCCGATGGATTCGGAGAAGAAACTGCGCTTCTGGAAGACCCTGGTCCAGGTGGGCGTGAAGGAAATCGAAGCGGCGTTCCCGTCTGCCTCGCAGACCGATTTCGACTTCGTGCGCACCCTGATCGAAGACGGCCACATCCCGGACGACACCACGATCCAGGTGCTTACCCAAGCCCGTGAAGACCTGATCGCGCGTACCTTCGAGTCGCTGCGTGGCGCGAAAAAGGCCATCGTCCACCTGTATAACGCCACCTCCCCGGCGTTCCGCCGCATTGTCTTCAACCAGGACAAGCAAGGTGTGAAAGACATCGCGGTGAACGCCGCCAAGCTGTTCGTCAAGTATGCCGCCCAGCAGCCCGAAACCCACTGGACCTTCCAGTACTCGCCAGAAACCTTCAGCGCGACCGAAATGGAATTCGCCAAGGAAGTGTGCGACGCGGTCATCGAGGTGTGGAACCCGACGCCAGAGCACAAGGTCATCCTCAACCTGCCGGCCACCGTGGAAGTGTCCACGCCGAACATCTACGCCGACCAGATCGAATGGTTCTGCCGCAATGTCAGCCGCCGCGACAGCGTGATCATCAGCCTGCACTGCCACAACGACCGTGGCACCGGCATTGCCGCCACCGAACTGGGCCTGATGGCCGGCGCCGATCGCGCCGAAGGCTGCCTGTTCGGCAACGGCGAGCGGACCGGCAACGTCGACCTGGTGACCCTGGCACTGAACCTGTACACCCAGGGTATCGACCCGCTGCTGGACTTCTCCGACATCGACGGCGTGCGCAAGGTGGTCGAAGAGTGCAACCAGCTGCCCGTGCACCCACGCCACCCTTATGTCGGCGACCTGGTACACACTGCGTTCTCCGGCTCGCACCAGGACGCCATCCGCAAGGGCTTCGCCAAGCAGCAGGAAGGCGAGCTGTGGGAAGTGCCGTACCTGCCGATCGACCCGGCCGATATTGGCCGCAGCTACGAGGCGGTCATCCGCGTCAACAGCCAGTCGGGCAAAGGCGGCATCACCTACCTGCTCGAGCAGGAGTACGGTATCAGCCTGCCGCGCCGCATGCAGATCGAGTTCAGCCAGGTTGTACAGGGTGAAACCGACCGTTTGGGCCTGGAAATGACCGCTCAGCAAATCTACAGCCTGCTGCACAAGGAATACCTGCAGGCCAACGCGCCATACGCCCTGGTCAGCCACCGCCTGCAGGAAGAAAACGGCCACAGCGCCGTGGAAGTGGAAGTCGCCGGCGAAGGCGAAACCACCCTGCACTGGCGCGGCAAGGGCAATGGCGCCCTGGAAGCCCTGGTTGCCGGCCTGCCGGTTGCCGTGGAAATCATGGACTACAACGAGCACGCGATTGGTGCTGGCACCAACGCCAAGGCGGCGGCCTACATCGAATTGCGCGTGGCCGGTGGCCGCCCGGTGCACGGTGTGGGTATCGACGAAAACATCACCACCGCCAGCTTCAAGGCACTGTTCAGCGCCCTGAACCGCTCGTTGAGCCAGCAGGAAGCCAAAGCGGCCTGAGCCCTGTCTGCTGAATGAGAAAGCCCGCATCGTTTGATGCGGGCTTTTTTGTTGGCCGGTACTGGCCCTATCGCTGGCAAGCCAGCTCCCACAGGGTACTGCACAGGCTTCGAGTGCTGCGGTATTCCTGTGGGAAATCACACAGCCCTAAGGGCTGCGCTGTCGCGCAGTGAACTCGATTCATAAGCCCGGCGCGCCCGCTCCAACAGGGTACTGCACAGGCTTCGAGTGCTGCGGTATTCCTGTGGGAGATCACACAGCCCTAAGGGCTGCGCTGTCGCGCAGTGAACTCGACTCATAAGCCCGGCGCGGCCCTGTGGGAGCGGGCGTGCCCGCGAACACCGGCGCAGCCGGTGCCATGCACCGCGCTGGATGCTTCGCGGGCGCGCCCGCTCCCACAGGGTACGCGGTGCACCCGGCGCTGCAAGAATGACAGGCAAAAAAAGGGGCGCCGACCAAGCGCCCCATAAGCCGTAAAGCACACAACAAATTCAGTGGGCGTCCACTAGCGCCATCGCCTCGGCACTGCACGCTTGGATCCGCGCCCAATCGCCATTCTTGATCCAGCTGCTGTCGAGCATCCAGGTACCCCCTACACACATCACGTTGGGCAAGGCCATGTAATTGCGCACATTGGCCGGGTTCACACCACCGGTTGGGCAGAAGCGGATATCGCCGAAAGGCCCGCCGAACGCCTTGATCGCCGCCACGCCACCGCTGATTTCCGCGGGGAACAGCTTGAAGCGACGGTAGCCCAGGGCATACCCCAGCATGATTTCGGACGGCGTGCTGATGCCTGGCAGCAGCGGGATCTCGCTGTCCACCCCGGCCTGGAGGAGCTCCGGGGTAATGCCTGGGGTGACGACAAATTGCGCCCCTGCGGCTTCAACGGCGGCGAACATACCGCGATCCAGTACAGTGCCGGCGCCCACGCAAAGCTCCGGGCGCTGCTTACGCAGTACCTCGATGGCCTTCAGCCCAAGCGCTGAGCGCAAGGTCACTTCGAGGGTACGGATACCGCCCGCAGCCAGTGCGTCAGCCAGCGGCAGGATGTCTTCCTCACGGGCGATGGTGATCACCGGCAGAATGCGCGCCTTTTCGCAAATGGCGTCGATCCGCGCGGCTTTGTCGGCCATCGAGAGCTTGGACTGTGGGCGTTCAAGGGTGGTCATGACTGTGGATCCTTGGCTCATGGGCACCAGTAGATGTCCAGGGGGGCGTGAAGAAAAGCGCGAATCGGCATTTCGGTAAGGTCGTTGCCAGCCAGCGCGGCGCGCAGGGTGGCGAGTTTGCCCTGGCCCTGCACGGCCAGCGCGGTAAAGCCGGCACTGGCCAGCAAAGCGCGGGTCATCGACAGGCGCTGGTGCGGCACGCTGGGCGCCAGCAACGGCAGGCAGTGACGTTGGCCAGCCAAGTCCAAGCCTGCTTCCAAGTTCGGGCTGGCCGGGAACAGCGAAGCGGTATGGCCATCGTCCCCCATGCCCAGCACCAGCACGTCGATCTGCGGCAGCTCGGCCAACGCCTGGTCGGCCATGAGTGCGGCGGCGTCGAGGTTTTCCGCCTGCTGGTACAGGCCAATGAAGCGGGCCTTGGCCGCATTACCCTGGAACAGGTGACGGGCCAGCAGGCCCGCATTGCTGTCGGCGTGCTCTACCGGCACCCAGCGTTCATCGGCCAGGCTGACGGTGACCTTGGCCCAGTCCAGCGCTTCGCTGGCCAGTTTTTCCAGGAAGGGCACCGGGCTGCGGCCACCGGACAACACCACGCAGGCCTGCCCCTTGGCAGCAACCGCAGCGCGCAGGCGCTCGGCCACGTCGTGGGCCTGAGTGGCGGCCAGCGCCTCGGCGTCTGCCAACTCGTGTACGTTCACGACCGCTGGCAGTTTCAGTTCAGATATCCCCATACCACGCCCTCCCATCGCGTGTGATCAGTGCAATCGAGCTCATCGGCCCCCAGGAGCCGGCCGCGTATGGCTTGGGCGCATCGCCCGCATTACGCCAGCCGGCGATCAACTGGTCGCACCACTTCCAGGCATACTCGATTTCGTCCTTGCGCACGAACAGGTTCTGGTTGCCGCGCATCACTTCGAGCAATAGCCGCTCGTAGGCATCTGGAATCCGCGCACTGCGCCAGGTATCGGAAAAATTCAGCTGCAGCGGGCCACTGCGCAGTTGCATGCCCTTGTCCAGCCCCTGCTCCTTGGTCATCACCCGCAACGAAATGCCTTCGTCCGGCTGCAGGCGGATGATCAGCTTGTTGCCCACCTGCAAACGCTGTTCCGGGGCGAAGATGTAGTGCGGGGTTTCCTTGAAGTGGATAACGATCTGCGACAGCTTCTGCGGCATGCGCTTGCCGGTGCGCAGGTAGAACGGCACGCCTGACCAACGCCAGTTGCGAATGTCGGCACGCAGGGCGACGAAGGTTTCGGTATCGCTCTGCGCGTTGGCATTGTCTTCTTCCAGGTAGCCCGGTACGGGCTTGCCATCGCTGTAGCCGGCAATGTACTGGCCACGCACCACGCGGGTGCTCAGGGCGTCGCCCGTGATCGGTGCCAGTGCCTTCAACACCTTCACTTTTTCGTCGCGAATGGCATCGGCAGACAAGTCGCTGGGCGGGTCCATGGCGATCAGGCACAGCAGCTGCAGCAGGTGGTTCTGGATCATGTCGCGCAGTTGCCCGGCCTTGTCGAAGTAGCCCCAGCGGCCTTCGATACCGACCTTTTCGGCAACGGTGATCTCCACATGGGAGATGGAATTCTGGTTCCACTGGGTTTCGAACAGGCTGTTGGCAAACCGCAGGGCAATGAGGTTCTGCACGGTCTCCTTGCCCAGGTAGTGGTCGATACGGTAGACCCGGCTTTCCGGGAAGAACCGCGCGACAGCGTCGTTGACCCGGCGTGACGATTCCAGGTCGTGGCCAATGGGTTTTTCCAGCACTACCCGGGTGCGCGCCACCAGGCCGGCCTTGTCGAGGTTCTCGCAAATGGCACCGTATACAGCCGCGGCGGTGGCAAAGTAGGCGATCAACGGCAGCTCGCCGGGCAACTGCTCGGCCAGCGCCTGATAGCCTTCAGGCTGCAGGAAGTCCAGGTGCAGGTAGCTCAGCCGGGCGAGGAAGCGCCCCAGTGCGGCCGGCTCGATATCGGCCTCGGGCACATGCCGGCGCAGGTGCGCTTCGATGTGATCCAGGTGCGCCTGCGCACTGCCGGCCTCACGCGCCAGCGCCAGCAGACGGGTGTCGGGGTGCAGCAGATTGGCGCGGTCGAGTTGGTACAGCGCAGGAAACAGCTTGCGCAGCGCCAGGTCGCCGAGGGCGCCAAACAGGGCAAAGGTGCAAGGTTCGACACTGATTGCAGCCATGATGTTGGTTCTTTCCTAAAGTTGGTCTAGGAATACCGCTTTCACATACGGTTTTCAAGGGGAAATGTAGTAAAAACCACAACATTACACACAAGTGTTACAGACAAGTGGTACGCCAACCGCACCGACAGTACGATAGACGACCGTGCAAAAAGCCTGCTGCTCCCACAGCCGGCTGTCTTCCCGACCCAAGGACATACCCATGGACCGCGTGCGAAACCTCCTGGAACAGATCCAGGGACGCCTCGACGAGCTGAACAAGGCCGAACGCAAAGTCGCCGAAGTCATCCTGCTCAACCCGCAACAAGCCACCCGTTTCAGCATCGCTGCGCTGGCCCAGGCGGCCAAGGTCAGCGAGCCGACCGTCAACCGTTTCTGCCGCTCGTTCGGCGTCAGCGGCTACCCGGAGCTCAAGCTGCAACTGGCACAGAGCCTGGCCAGCGGGGCCGCCTACGTCAGCCGTGCAGTAGAGGCCGACGATGACCCGGCGGCCTATACCCAGAAAATCTTCGCCAGCGCCATTGCCTCACTCGACAGTGCCTGCCAGCAACTGGACCCGATGCAGGTCAGCCGTGCCGTGGACATGATGATCCAGGCCCGGCAAATCCACTTTTTCGGCCTTGGCGCCTCCGCCCCGGTGGCCCTCGATGCACAGCACAAGTTCTTCCGCTTCAACCTGGCGGTATCGGCCCATGCCGACGTGCTGATGCAGCGCATGCTGGCCTCGGTGGCCCACACCGGTGACCTGTTCGTGATCATTTCCTACACCGGGCGCACCCGCGAACTGGTCGATGTGGCCCGCCTGGCCCGCGAAAACGGTGCCTCGGTGCTGGGCCTGACTGCCGCCGGCTCGCCCCTGGCCAACGCCTGCAGCCTGAGCCTGCATATCCCGCTGCCCGAAGACACCGACATCTACATGCCGATGACCTCGCGCATTATCCAGCTGACCGCGCTCGATGTCCTGGCTACCGGCATGACCCTGCGCCGTGGCGTGGATTTCCAGCCGCACCTGCGCAAGATCAAGGAAAGCCTGAACGCCAGCCGCTACCCGATCGAGGACGACGAACTCAACTGAGCCGGTGCGCCTGCAAACGCAGGTGGGCACGCTGCCCCGGCGCCAGGCTCAGGCCCTCGCCGCTGCCACTGGCAGCCTCGACGCAGACAAAGCCCTGGCATTCCCGCCCGGTCACGCCCATCAACGGGCGATTGCCCGGGTGCCAGACCACCGTGTCGTCGCTGTCGCCCGTGTCGATGCACAGCTCGCGCTGCCAGGCCGGGTCCTGCAGTTGTACCCGGGGCGTGCCCGGGTAGACCTTCTGGCAGCCGCCCTTGAGCTTCAGCGCACCGTCCTCACGGCAGGCCTGACGGCTCAGCCGGTCATAACCCTGTATATCCTCCAGCCCAGACAGCGCTATCTCGGAAACGTGACTGATACGCCAGTAGGCCAGCAAGGCATGGCTCAACTGGCAGGGTTGGCTGTCCTGGTGCTCAGTACTCAAGCTCAGTTCCATGCGGCTACCCAACCGGGCGTGCAGGTCGACCTGCCAGTCGCACAGGTCCAGCTGCCATTTCAGGCTTACGCCCTCCTCGTCCTCGCGGCTGTCCACCAGCTTCCAGTCGAGCAACCGCGCCCAGCCATGCGCCGGCCACAGGTCTTCGCTGGGGTGGCGGCCATACCATGGCCAGCACACCGGTACACCACCGCGTATCGCCCCCACTTGCGGCCACTGCTCGGCGCACCACAGCCAAGGCCGCTCGCCCGCCGGCTGAAAATGCAGCAGTTGCGCGCCCTGGCGGCTGAATACCGCCTGGCAACGGGGGTGGTCGATGATCAGCACATCGCGCTGCTGGTAACGCTCCCACTCGAATGTCGGCCGCGGCCGCTGCGAGGTGAAGAAGCGATGGAGCGGATGTTCGGGCATGGTTCAAAGCTCTTTTTGTTTGAGGTAGCGCTGTCTCAGCCTATCCCCAACACCCACTGCAGGGCAGTGGGTGCCGGGCGCCGAAATGGATTGGCGTAAATTTACAACAATTGCCCTCAGAATGACGACTGAATCTTCAAGCCGGCGACCAGCGCATTGTCCACCTGGTCAACCCCACCCGGGCTCTTGATGTACTGCAGGTTGGGCCGCACGGTCAGCCAGTTGGTGACGTGGAAGCCGTAGTACAGCTCGGCGTTGTACTCGGTGCGCTGCAATGGCATGAAGCCTGGGTTGTCATAATCGTCGATGCCGTTCTGCGCGTTGATCAGCTCGGCACGCTTCTTCACGTCGTCGTTCACATGGATGCGCGCCACGCCAAAGCCGATGTCATCCTTGGGCCGTGCGTCGAACGCACCTTTGTACACCAACCCCACCTGCTGGTAGTTGTCGACCACGTTGGTGGCCTTGTCGTGCACGGTGAAGTTAGCGAAAAGGCTGAGGCCACGGTTCACGTCCCCCGCATGGGCGGTGACCTGTTGCTGCGCCACCACCCACCAGCCATGCTTGCTGGAGTGCGACTTGAACGCGTCGCCGGTGAGACCCTGCGGGTTGCCGTTGACGTCGTCGTAGACATCGTCGGCCTTGGCGGTGCTGTAGTAGTAGCCCAGGCGGTACTCGCCCGGCAGGCCGTTGACCTTGGGTGACCACACCGCCTCTACCGGCAGGATCGCGCCCTTGGTGCCGCTGCCACTGAGTTTGAAGCCGTTGCCGGTTTCCAGGTTGGAGGGGTTCTGCTCGAAGGCACCGACCTGCACGAAGAAGTCCGGGGTGATGTTGTACTTCACCCGCAACGCCCACTGGCTGACCGGCCAGTTGTACCAGATGCCGCCTACCCAGTTGCCCACCTGCGAACCGCAGAAGGCTAGGTTCTGGAAGTCGCACGGGAAGCTGTTGAAATCCTCGCCCGGGCCGTAGCGGCCGACTTTCACATCCAGTGCGCCGTCGAAGTACTTCTGCTTGACCCACATCTGGGTCAGGCGCCAGGTCTGGCCGCGCCCCCACACTTCCTGCACCGAGCTGAACTGCCCGGCGCGCGGGTCGCTGATGCGGTCGTTGGACAGGTTACGGCCGCTACGCTCGGTGATCGCCAGCTTGAATTCGGCATCGTGCCAGCCGAAGATCTTCTGCAGGTCCAGGTGCGCGCCAAGGGCGAACTGGTCGCTGTAGCGCGCGGTTTTGTCGTGGTTGTAGCCGCCATGCAGGTTACCGGCCACTTCGCCCACGTAATCGAGGGTGAAATCGTAGCCCTTGTCCAGCAGCTCGGTACGGGTGCCGCCCCAGTCGCCGGTCATCCACTTCGATTCGCTGGAAAATGCCTCGGCAGCTTGTGCACTGGCGCTGCCAACCACGGCGAGCAATGCCAGCGACCCCAATGTCTTGATACGTTTGCGCTGTTCCATCCCTTTGCGTCCTCTTTTTCTTATTGATGATGTAGACGAATTAACGGCCTTTGAAGTGAGCCACGTTGTCCTTGGTGGCTGCGGCAGTGCTGGCCAGGTGCAGCCGCTCGCCGCTGTTGGCGTCGAACAGCAGCACCCGCGCCGGGTCCAGTTGCAGGTTGAGGTTGTCGCCAACCTGGCAGGCCACATCGGGCGCCAGGCGGCAGCAGACCTTGGTCTGGTTGAGGGTGACGAACACCAGCAGGTCCGGCCCGGTGGGTTCGGTGACCTGCACTTCGGCACGAATGGCCGGCAGGCCGTTGCCCTCGCTGGCCCCCAGGGCTATCTGCTCAGGGCGGATGCCCAGCAGGATTTCACGGCCATCCTGTTCATTGGCGGCCAGCCCCAAAGGCAGCTCGCAGCGCGCCTGGCCGCTGTCGAGCAGCGCCAGCAGGCGGCCATCCTGTTGCTTGAGGCGGGCCGGAATGAAGTTCATTGGCGGCGAGCCGATGAAGCTGGCGACAAACTGGTTGGCCGGGTCGTTGTAGATCTGTTGCGGGGTGCCGAACTGCTGGATGATGCCATCCTTCATCACCGCAACCTTGTCGCCCAGGGTCATGGCCTCGATCTGGTCATGGGTGACGTACACGGTGGTGGTCTTCAGGCGCTGGTGCATCAGCTTCATTTCGGTACGCATCTCGACCCGCAGCTTGGCGTCCAGGTTGGACAGCGGCTCGTCGAACAGGTAGATCTTCGGCCGCCGCGCCAGTGCCCGGCCCATGGCCACGCGCTGCTGCTGGCCGCCCGACAGCTGCGCCGGTTTGCGCGCCAGCAGGTGCTCGATCTGCAGCAACTTGGCCACACGCGCCACCTCTTCATCGATTGCCGCCTGCGGCAGCTTACGGATTTTCAGGCCAAATTCGATGTTTTCGCGCACGCTCATGGTCGGGTACAGCGCGTAGGACTGAAACACCATGGCGATGTCGCGGTCCTTGGGGCTCATGCCACTGACGTCCTGCCCGTCGATGAGAATGGCCCCGCCGGTGATCTGCTCCAGGCCGGCGATGCAGTTCATCAGAGTCGATTTACCACAGCCCGACGGGCCAACCAGGATCAGGAACTCGCCGTCGCTGATCGACAGCTGGATGTCCTTGAGGGTATCGGGCAGGCCGGTGCCGTAGGTCTTGTTTACATTGCGCAGTTCGAGCGTTGCCATGACTTACCCCTTGACTGCGCCGGCCGTCAGCCCGCGCACGAAATATTTGCCTGCCACCACATAGACCAGCAGGGTTGGAAGGCCGGCGATCATCGCCGCCGCCATGTCGACGTTGTATTCCTTGGCGCCGGTGCTGGTGTTCACCAGGTTGTTCAGGGCCACGGTGATCGGTTGCGAGTCGCCGCTGGAAAACACCACGCCAAACAGGAAATCGTTCCAGATCTGGGTGAACTGCCAGATCAGGCAGACCATGATGATCGGCGTCGACATCGGCAGGATGATGCAGCGGAAAATGGTGAAGAACCCGGCGCCATCCAGGCGCGCCGCCTTCACCAGCGCATCCGGGATACTCACGTAGAAGTTGCGGAAGAACAGGGTGGTGAAGGCCAGCCCGTAGACCACGTGCACCAGCACCAAACCACTGGTGGTGCTGGCCAGGCCAAGCTTGCCGAGGGTGAACGAGGCCGGCAGCAACACTGTCTGGAATGGCAGGAAGCAGCCGAACAGCAGCAGCCCGAAGAACAGCTGCGACCCGCGGAAGCGCCACATCGACAGCACATAGCCGTTCAACGCGCCGATGGCGGTGGAGATCAGCACCGCCGGCACGGTGATCATGATCGAGTTCCAGAAGTAACCGCTGACCGTGCCCCAGGCCTTGACCCAGCCAATGCCGGTGATCACCGCAGGCCAGCTCAGCAGGTTGCCGGTGCTGATGTCTTCCGGGGTTTTGAAGCTGGTCAGCAGCATCACCACCAGCGGCACCAGGTACAGCAGCACAGCGATCAGCAACACGCCATGGATGGCGATACGGCCAAGGCTGAGTGCCGTTTTGTCGGCAGGGCTATTCGATGCGCTATGCATGGCGTTTGCTCCGCAGCTCCGAGTACAGGTAAGGCACGAGGATCGCCAGAATCGCGCCCAGCATCAGGATGGCGCTGGCCGACCCCATGCCCATCTGGCCGCGGCTGAAGGTGAACGAGTACATGAACATGGCCGGCAGGTCGGATGAGTAACCCGGGCCACCGGCGGTCATCGCCGCCACCAGGTCGAAGCTCTTGATGGCAATGTGCGAAAGAATCATCAGCGCACTGAAGAACACCGGGCGCAGGCTGGGCAGCACCACTGTCCAGTAAATGCGTGGCAGGCTGGCACCGTCGATCTGCGCGGCGCGTATGATGGACTGATCAACCCCGCGCAGCCCGGCCAGGAACATGGCCATGATGAAGCCCGATGCCTGCCACACGGCGGCGATCACCAGGCAGTACACCACCCGGTCCGGGTCGATCAGCCAGTCCAGCCGAAAACCCTCCCAGCCCCAGTCGCGCAGCAGCTTGTCCAGGCCCATGCCAGGGTTGAGCAGCCACTTCCAGGCGGTGCCGGTAACGATCATCGACAGGGCCATGGGGTACAGGTAAATGGTTCGGATAAAACCTTCGCGGCGAATGCGCTGGTCCAGCAGTACCGCCAGCAACACGCCGATGGCCAGGCTGATGGCGATGAACAGGCCGCCGAACAGCAGCAGGTTCTTGCTGGCCACCCACCAGCGGTCGTTGTCGAACAGCCGGGCATATTGCGCCAGCCCCGCCCACTTGTAGGTGGGCAGGAAGGTGGAGGTGGTGAAGGACAGCACGAACGTCCAGAGGATGTAGCCGTAGAAGCCCACCAGCACAATGAACATGCTCGGTGCCAGCACCAGCTTGGGTAGCCAGCGCTGCAGCGCGTCCAGGGGTGAGGCCCGCAATTGGGCGGTAGTTGTGGTCATGGTTCACCTCAAAGGCGCTGCACTCCGGGTAGGAGCGGCCTTGCGTCGCGATGGGCTGCAGCGCAGCCCTGAGGACTCAAGTTCGACACCTACCTGAAAGATCGAGTGCGCAGGTTTGGGGCTGCTGCGCAGCCCATCGCGACGCAAGGCCGCTCCTACAACGGGACCGCGTCAGCCTTTACTGGGCCGCCTTGATGGCCGCCGCCAGCTTCTTCGCCGCATCGGCCGGGTCGGCCTTGGGGTCGTTAATGTAGTTGGTCACCACATCGAAGAACGCACCCTGCACGGCCAACGTGGTGGCCATGTTGTGCGCCATGCTTGGCTGCAGGCCGCCCGTCTTGGCGTCGTCGAGGAAGTTCTTGGCGGAGGTTTGCGCGCAGCTGTCGAAGCCATACTTGCCCATGTTGCCGAGCATGTCGTTACGCACCGGAATCGACCCTTTGTTGATGCTGAAGACCTTCTGGAAGTCCTCGCCCAGCACCTTGCGCGCGATGTCCTGCTGCCCGGCGGATGTTCCGGCGTCGTTCTGCTTGAACACCACCAGCGAGTCGATGTTGTACAGGAAGGCCTTGTCAGTGCCGGGGAATGGGACGCACTGGTAATCCTTGCCGGCGGTTTTCTTCGCCAGGGTCCATTCGCTCTTGGCCCAGTCACCCATGATCTGCATGCCGGCCTTGCCGTTGATGACCTTGGCCGCTTCCAGGTTCCAGTCCTGGCCCTTGCCATCCTGGTCCATGTAGGTGGCGACCTTTTTCAGCTCGGTCAGTGCCTTGACCATTTGCGGGCCAGCCAGGGTGGCGCTGTCGAGGTCGACCAGGGCCTTCTTGTAGCCATCGACGCCCATTACTGCCAGGACCACGTTTTCGAACACGGTGCTGTCCTGCCAAGGCTGGCCGCCATGGGCAAGCGCAATGAAGCCGGCGGCCTTGAGCTTGTCGGCAGCGGCATAGAATTCGTCGAGGGTGGTGGGCGCCTTGTCGATGCCGGCTTTCTTGAAGACTTCGGGGTTGATCCACAGCCAGTTGATACGGTGGATGTTGACCGGCACGGCAACGTAGTCACCGTCGTACTTCACGGTATCGGCGACCTTCTTGTCGAGCAGCGAGTCCCACTTTTCTTCCTTGGCCACGTCCTTGAGCACATCGGCATCGAGCAAGCCGGTGGCCGCCCAGTCCTGGATGTCCGGCCCCTTGATCTGCGCCACACCGGGCGGGTTGCCGGCGACTGCGCGGCTCTTGAGTACGGTCATGGCGGTGGCCCCGCCGCCGCCGGCAACGGCGCCGTCCTTCCAGGTGAAACCGTCTTTCTCGACTTGCGCCTTGAGCACATCGACCGCTGCTTTTTCACCGCCAGAGGTCCACCAGTGCACCACCTCTACACTGCCTTTGCTTTCAGCGGCGCTGGCGCCCAGCGGCAGTAAGGAGGCGAGCGAGATAGCAGCGGCGAGACAGAGTTTGGAATTCATCGAAGCACCTTTCTTGTTGTTATGCGTGCAAGTCAAACGCTTGCGTTGCATGGAGTCTAAACAGCGTGCCCGCCCCGTCAGGTAACGAAGCGATGCGTGAATGTCATCATTTGGTTACATTGCTGCCCAGGTTGCTGGCCAGGCTGGGCGCCAGCGGCAAGCCTGGCAGCAGCAGCGCCTGGTAGGCGTGATAGAGGTCGGGCTTGCCCGGCCAGATGGTCCCGGCCGGCCGGTTGTTGCTATCGAGTTCGTGGTGCCAGCTGCCCGCCACAGGGTCGATGAAGTGGTTGGCGATAAACCCCCAGAGGGTGCGGTACCACTGCTCGTAACGGGCCTCGCCGGTACGCTGCAACAAGGCCGCGGCGGCGGCGCACGCTTCGGCGTGCACCCAGTGCAGGCGCGCGTTCACCACCGGGCGGTTGGCCCAGTCCAGCGTGTAGACGAAACCCTCTGCGCCATCGACGTTCCAGGCGTGCTGGCAGGCGGCCTCGAACAACCCGCTGGCACTTTCTGCCAGCCACTGCGGTGCCGGCAGCCCGGCACGTTGCAGGCTGGCCTCCAGGTGCAGCAGCAACCGCGCCCATTCCAGGGCGTGCCCAGGCGTGGTGCCAAAGGGCCGGAAATGATCGGCGGGGTGGTCGTGGTTGTAGTCCGCCACGGGCTGCCAGTGCACGTCGAAGTGTTCGATCACCCGGTAACCGCTACCGGCGGCATGGGTATGGATGATGCGTTCGGCGATACGCAACGCGCGTTGCAGCCACAGCGTGTTGCCGGTGACATCAGCCAGGGCCAGGAACGCCTCGGTCGCATGCATGTTGCTGTTGGCGCCACGGTACGGCTCGGGCAACTGCCAGGCACGGGAGTAAGCCTCTTGCAGGGCACCTTCGGCTTCGCTCCAGAAATGCCGCTCGATCACCTCGGTGGCGTCTGCCAGCAGGCCCCTGGCACTGGCGGCGCCCGCCACCACGGCAGAGCTGGCGGCCAGGGCGACGAAGGCATGCAGGTAGGCGGCCTTGCCGCTGTCCTGCTGGCCATCGGGGTGAGCGAACCAGCCCCCATAGCTGGCATCCTGCATGGCCCCGCGCAGGGCGGCCACGCCGTGCTCGGCGTAGGCCAGGCAGCCTGGAATGCCTTGCAGGTGAGCCAGGGCAAAACAGTGGGTCATGCGCGCCGTGTTCATGGTTTCGGCGCGGGCACCAGCGGCGAGTTGGCCTTTGGCATCCAGGTTGCCGAAGCCGTCCGGGCGTTTCGCGGCTTTGGCAAAGGCCAGCAGCCGCTGGGCCTCGGCCAGGCGCCAGGCGGTATGAGCCGGGGCTTTCAGCCAGCTGGTGGAGGGCAGTAGGTGGGTATTCATGAGCCAGCTTTATCCTTGCCAGTCGTGTGCGAATTCTAGCCAGCGGGGTCGAGGCAGATGTCACGAAGGAGGCTGGGATTGTCACTGGGCAGTGACAATTGAGTGACCTGAGTGCAAACCTTGAAACCCGTGCGGCCCTTGCAGGCAACACGGAAAATCAGTCCATGCCTCGCGGCAGGAACAAGGTTACCCGCAGCCCACCGTCGCGCAGGTTCAGCAAACTCACCTCGCCGCCATGGCTATGGGCAATATTGCGTGCAATCCCCAACCCCAGCCCGTAACCCTGTTGCTGGGCGGCCAGGCGGAAGTGTGGCTCGAACACCTGCTCCAGCTGCTGCTGGGGCACCCCCGGCCCTTGGTCATCCACCTGCAGCACAAAGCCCTCGGCGCTGTCGATGATACGCAGTTGCGCCCGTTCGCCGTACTTGATGGCGTTGTCGATCAGGTTGCCGATGCAGCGCCGCAGGGCCAGAGGTTTGCCCGGGTACGGTGCAAGCGCCTTGCCGTACACAGTGACGCGGCCATCGGCCAGGTAAGGCTCGGCCAGGATATCCAGCACCTGATTGAGGTCGACGGGCTCGATGTTCTCGTGGATGTCGGTGTCCTTCACGCATTGCAGGGCGCCTTTGACCAGCAGCTCCAGCTCGTCCAGGTCCTGGCTGAACTTGGCTTGCAGGCGCTCGTCTTCCAACAGCTCGACACGCAGGCGCAGGCGGGTTATCGGTGTGCGCAGGTCGTGGGATATGGCGCTGAACAACTGGCTGCGTTCGGTCAGGTAACGGCTGATACGTTCGCGCATGCTGTTGAATGCCCGGCTCACCTCGACCACTTCGCTGCCGCCACCTTCCGCCAGCGGCGCCACATCAGCGCCCAGCGACATTTCCCGCGCGGCCCGGGCCAGGCGTTTGAGTGGCCAGCTTTGCCAGTGCACCAACAAGCCGATGAACAGCAACAGCAAGGCCGTGGTCAGCACCATGAACCCCACCTGCTGGCGTGGCAGGCGTTCGGCTTCCAGGCCGGTATACGGCTCGGGCAGCAACGAGGCGATGTACAGCCACTCCCCCTCACCCAGGCGGATCTGCGTGACCAGCACCGGTGGCTTGAGGGGCTCGAGCGTCAGCGAGTAATGCGCCCACGAGCGCGGCAGCTCGTCGAGCTTGAGGCCGCTGTTGAAGATGCGCAGCTCGTCAGGCCCGACGAACTCGACGGAAATTTCCATCTGCGACCCCAGGCGCTCGTGCAACACCTGCTGGAATACATCGATCACCGCCTGCTTGCGCGCCGTGACGGGCAACGCCTGCATGTCCAGCGGGGTAGCATTGAGCGACACGAAAAACCGCGTGCCGCCCATGCTGCGCAACTGGTCGAGCACCAGCGGCCGGTAGGCCACTGGCAACGACCGGAAGTAACTGACGCTGGCGCTCATCGAATGGGCCAGGCTGCTGGCACTGGCCCGCAACCCCTGCAACTGGCTGGCGCGCAGTTGGGAAACCCAGATGATGCTCGACAACCCCTGGGCCAGCAGCACCACCAGCAGGGTCAGCAGCAGCATGCGCCCCAGCAGTGAGCGGGGCAGCAAGCGCCAGCGCCGCTCAGGACGCACAGCAGACATGCGCCGCCAACAAGTAACCGCTGCCGCGCACGGTGCGGATCAGCCGAGGAGGTTTGTCGGTGTCGCGCAGGCGCTGGCGCAGGCGACTGACCGCCATGTCGACGATACGGTCCAGCGGCATCGGCTCGCGGCCGCGGGTGGCGTTGCCGATGGTGTCGCGGTCGAGGATTTGCTGTGGGTGGTCGAGGAACAGCTTGAGCAGTGCGAAATCGGCACCGGAGAGAATCACCTCCTCACCATCGCGGTGGAACAGCCGGTGGCTGACCGTGTCCAGGCGCCAGTCATCGAAGGCCAGCACCGCACTGCCCGGCGCCGCCTGGCCAAACTCGGCGCGGCGCAGCAGGGCCTTGATCCGCGCCTGCAGCTCGCGCGGGCTGAACGGTTTGCCCAGGTAGTCGTCGGCACCCAGCTCCAGGCCGATGACCCGGTCGGCTTCATCAGAACTGGCAGTGAGCATGATGATTGGCACACGCGCCCGGCGCGGATGTTGCCGAACCCAGCGGCACAGGCTGAAACCATCTTCATCGGGCAACATGACGTCGAGAATGACCAGGTCGCAGGGACTGCTGTCCAGCGCGCGACGAAAGCCCGCACCGTCGGCTTCGGCATGCACCTGGAAGCCGGAGCGGCTCAAATAGGTTTGCAGCAGTTCACGGATTTCCTGGTCGTCGTCGACCATCAGGATCGATTTGCCGGCAGTGCTCAAGGTGGTCCTTCCTCTTCTTGGTTACAGGTCTTTGCTGCCTGTTTTTTATTGGGGCTGCTTTGCAGCCCTTCGCGGGCTTGCCCGCTCCTACAGGGATCGCCCAATTCATGACACAGCCATGCACCTGTAGGAGCGGGCAAGCCCGCGAAGGGCCGCAAAGCGGCCCCAGTCAATGATCCAGCGCTTGCTGCAAGGCCACACCCGCCCCCTGCAACCCGGAAAACTCCGCCGTCACCAGCCACACCGGCACACCCGCGAAGTAGCCGCTCATGCAGCCCTTGTCGGCAAAGCTGGCGGCGAACCCGCTGCGCAGGAACAGCTCGGCAAACCGCGGGATGACCCCGCCAACGATATAGACCCCACCGCGCGCGCCCAGGGTGAGCACATTGTTCCCGGCCACCCGCCCCAGGAACCGGCAGAACTGCTCGATCACCGCCAATGCCCGTGGCTCGCCGCCCAGCGCTGCATCGGTGATCTGCGCCGGGGACGTGTGCCGTGGGGTGTCGCCGTCCAGCGCACACAGGGCCTGGTAAAGCCGTACCAGGCCACCCCCGCTGAGTACCGTCTCGGCACTGACATGGCCGATTTGCTGGTGGATCTGCTGGTGGATCGCCGCTTCGCGGGCGTTGCCCACCGGCAGGTCGACATGCCCGCCTTCGCCCGGCAAGGCCTGCCAGTGCTGCCCGCCAAGGCGCAGCAGCGAACCCACGCCAAGGCCGGTGCCCGGGCCGATCACCAGCGCCGGGCGCGTGGGGTCTGCCTGGCCGGGGCATACCTGGCGCACTTCGCCTTCTTGCAGGCGGGTCATGCCCAACGCCATGGCGGTGAAATCATTGATCAACACCAGCCGCTCGACCTGCAAGGTCTTGCAGAACGCCAGGCGGCTCAGGCGCCAGTGGTTGTTGGTGAAGCGAAACTCGTCGCCCTCCACCGGCCCGGCCACCGCCAGGCATACCGCGGCCAAGCCGCCGCGGGCAATGCCCAGGCCATGCAGATAGGCCTCGATAGCCTGCTCCGGGCTGGTGTAGTCCGCGGTAGCGAAGACTTTTACCTCGTGCAACTGGTTGTCACGCCACAACGCAAAACGGGCGTTGGTGCCGCCGATATCGCCAACCAGCAGGTCCTTCATTTAAGGTTCTCCAGGGCAGAGGTGAAGGCACTGGCGCCCTGCTCTGCCGGGCTGAACGCCATGCGCATGAAGCCGAATAGCTCGCGCCCGCACCCCAGGTCATTGCCCTGGGGCGCCGGCGGCAGGTCGCGGCTGGCCAGTTCTTCGGCCGATACCAGTACCCGCAGCGTGCCTTCGACACCATCAACGCGCACCATATCACCATCGCGCACCCGTGCCAGCGGGCCACCGTCATAGGCTTCGGGGCACACGTGGATCGCCGCCGGGATCTTGCCCGAGGCGCCGGACATGCGCCCGTCGGTAACCAGCGCCACCTTGAAGCCGCGGTCTTGCAGCACGCCCAGGAACGGCGTGAGCTTGTGCAGCTCGGGCATGCCATTGCAACGGGGGCCCTGGAAGCGCACCACCGCCACGAAGTCACACTCCAGCTCACCGGCCTTGAACGCATCGGCCAGCGACTGCTGATCGTGGAACACCCGCGCCGGGGCCTCGACCACCTGGTGCTCGGCAGCTACAGCCGAAACCTTCATCACGCCACGCCCCAGGTTGCCCTCCATCACCCGCAGGCCGCCTTCGGCCGAGAACGGCCGCGCTACCGGGCGCAGGATGCTTTCGTCCAGGCTTTGCAGCGGGCCTTCGCGCCATACCAGCTTGCCATCATCGAGGAACGGCTCCTGGGTGTAACGGCGCAGGCCATGGCCGGCGACGGTGTTGACGTCTTCGTGCAGCAGGCCGGCATCGAGCAGCTCGCGGATCAGGAAGGCCATGCCGCCAGCGGCCTGGAAGTGGTTGATATCAGCCTTGCCGTTGGGGTAAACATGCGACAGGGTGGGCACGACCTCGGAGAGGTCGGCCATGTCCTGCCAGGTCAGCTGTATGCCGGCAGCCTGGGCAATTGCCGGGATGTGCAGGGTATGGTTGGTGGAGCCACCCGTGGCGTGCAGGGCAACGATGGAGTTGACCAGCGCCTTCTCGTCGACGATTTCGCCCAGCGGCATGAAGCTGCCACTGGCCTTGGTCATGCGCGTGACCTGTTGCGCGGCCTCGGCGGTGAGCGCATCGCGCAGCGGCGTGTACGGGTTGACGAACGACGCGCCAGGCAGATGCAGGCCCATCACCTCCATCACCAGCTGGTTGGTATTGGCGGTGCCGTAGAAGGTGCAGGTACCCGGGCTGTGATAGGAATTCATCTCCGACTCCAGCAGCTCCTCGCGGCTGGCCTTGCCTTCGGCATAGCGCTGGCGCACGTCGGCCTTCTGCTTGTTGGAAATGCCGGAAACCATCGGCCCGCCCGGCACGAAAATGGTCGGCAAGTGGCCAAAGCGCAACGCGCCCATCATCAGCCCGGGGACGATCTTGTCGCAAATGCCCAGCATCAGCGCGGCGTCGAACATGTTGTGCGACAGCGCCACCGCAGTGGACATGGCAATCACTTCCCGGCTGGCGATGGCCAGTTCCATGCCCGGCTCACCCTGGGTCACGCCGTCGCACATGGCCGGCACGCCACCGGCGAACTGGCCGACCGAGCCGACCTCGCGCAGGGCCTGCTTGATCTGCTCGGGGAAGTGCAGGTACGGCTGGTGGGCCGACAGCATGTCGTTGTAGGCCGAGACGATGGCCACGTTGGCGGCGTTCATCAGGCGCAGCGTTTGCTTGTCGTCGCTGCCGCAACCGGCCACCCCGTGGGCGAAGTTGGCGCACTGCAGGCTGGCGCGCATGGGCCCGTCACTGGCCGCGCCGCGAATCAGCTGCAGGTAGCGTTCGCGGGTGGCTCGGCTGCGTTCGACCAGCCGCTGGGTGACCTCAAGGATGCGCGGATGCATGTACTGGACTCCAGACTAATTGTAAGGGCGGTTTACCGGGCATTTCCCCTCCAACCGATTGCCGCCTAGGCTCAAGACCAGGAGCCCGCTGCATCGGTAGAGGCATCTTGCCCCACCACTCGTTGTATGTTTAAACAAAATACTGCCACTAAAAAGGCTTGTTTTCTATCTGATAGTGAATAATCTTGTAATTCCAACAACAAAACCGTTTCAGTGAAGCTCCTTTGTGCCACAGGTTTCACTCGGACTGCCAGAGGTACTGCCATGACCCTTCGCATCGCCATCAATGGATTCGGCCGCATCGGCCGCAACGTCCTGCGCGCACTGTATACCCAAGGCTACCGCCAGGACTTGCAGGTCGTCGCCATCAACGACCTGGGCGACAGCGCCATGAACGCCCACCTGCTCAAGTACGACAGCGTGCACGGTACCTTCGACGCCACGGTCGAGGCCGACCACGAAAGCCTCACGGTCAATGGTGACCGTATCGCGGTCAGTGCCATTCGCAACCCCGCCGAACTGCCGTGGAAGGCTGAAGCGATCGATGTGGTGTTCGAATGCACCGGGTTATTTACCGAGCGGGCCAAGGCAGCTGCCCACCTGGCCGCCGGGGCGGGCAAGGTGATTGTCTCGGCGCCGGCCAAAGGGGCTGATGCCACCGTGGTGTACGGGGTCAACCATGACGTGCTGCGGGCTTCGCACCAGGTCATTTCCAACGCCTCGTGCACCACCAACTGCCTGGCACCGATCGCCCAGGTGCTGCACCGCGAGTTCGGCATCGAGCAAGGCCTGATGACCACCATCCACGCCTATACCAACGACCAGGTGCTGACCGACGTTTACCACAGCGACCCGTACCGCGCGCGCTCGGCAACCCAGTCGATGATCCCCAGCAAGACCGGCGCGGCCGAGGCGGTAGGCCTGGTATTGCCGGAACTGGCCGGCAAACTGACCGGTATGGCCGTGCGGGTGCCGGTGATCAACGTGTCGCTGGTGGACCTGACCGTCAACCTCAAGCGCGAGGCCACCGCCGAGCAGGTCAACCAGTTGTTCCTCGAGGCGAGCAAGCATTCCAAGGTCTTGGGCTATAACGCGTTGCCATTGGTTTCCTGCGATTTCAACCACAACCCGCTGTCGTCGATCTTCGATGCCAACCACACCCGCGCCAACGGGCGCATGCTCAAGGTGCTGGCCTGGTATGACAACGAGTGGGGCTTCAGCAACCGCATGCTGGATAACTGCCTGGCGTTGTGCAGGGCACGGTGAGCCTGACGGGGCACTTTTGGCGCCTGTGAGACCCGGCGCCGCGCGGGCGGCGCTCGGTCTCGAATACACAGCACATCCTCCCCCAGCCACCAGCGGGCTCACAATCTTTACCTTTTCCTAACATTTCCAGACTTGACCTTCTGCATAGATGATAAGCATTATCATTAGCTTTTGGTCGGTCAGGTCTTCTCGTGAGTCACTCCCGGTTCAACGCCGTCTTCCTCCTCCAGCGCCTTTCCCTGCTGCGCACCCTGCAGCGCATGGTCGGCAACCCCAGCACCGCCGAGGACCTGCTGCAGGAAACCTACCTGCGGGTGTCGCGCGCCCTGGGCGAGCGGCCTGTCGAGCACATCGAACCCTTCGTGTTCCAGACGGCCCGCAACCTGGCGCTCGACCACTTGCGCGCCCGCCGGGTGCAGGCCCGCATGCTGGTCGACGACGTGCCCGACGAGGTGCTGCACAGCGTGGCCGCACCGGCCAGCAGCAGCGAGGATGCCGCGCACGCCGAACAACTGCTCAAGCACCTGAGCATCAGCCTGAACCAGCTGAGCGAGCGCCAGCAGCGCATCTTCATTCTCAGCCGCCTGCATGGCGCCACCTACCTGGAAATTGCCGAGCAACTGAATGTTTCGGCCAGTACGGTACAAAAGGAACTGAAGCTGATCATGGCCATCTGCATGGGCGTCGCCGAGCGCCTGAAGTGAACCGGCCGCTGGCCAGCCCCTCAACGTAAAGCCCTTGCCACACCACGCCGCAGCCTTGATCATTTGCAAAAAACCACGCAAGGATTCCCCGTGACCGACAGCCCCGCCCCTCGCCCGTCACCTGCCGGGCCCAATGCCCGTGCGCGTGCCATGGACGAGGCGCTGGAATGGCTGGTACGCCTGCAAGGCGCCGATGCCGACGACACCCTCGCCTTCCAGGCCTGGTTGAGCGCAGCGCCAGAAAACGCCGAAGCCTATGTCGAGGCAGAAGCGCTGTGGAACGGTATGCCGCTGCACCAGGTGGCCACGCAGATGCACCGGCAGCAGCGCCGGTCGTGGCGCGGGCGCCTGCGCAGCCACTGGAAGCCGTTGGCGACGGCAGCCGTGCTGCTGGTTGGGCTGGTGACCTTCGGCAACCTGCCGACACGCCTGCAGGCCGACCACCTGACCGTGGTCGGCGAACGCCAGCGCCTACAACTGGACGATGGCGCAAAGGTGCTGCTGAACACCAATTCGGCGTTCGCCAGTGACCGCCGCGGCGGCCGCCAGGTCGCGCGCCTGCTGCAGGGTGAAGCCTACTTCCAGGTGCCGCAGAACGCGCCGATGCCGCTGGAAGTCCAGGCCGGGCCATTGCGCGCGCAAGCACGCGATACCGATTTCGCCGTGCGCTACCTCAACGGTGAAGCGCAACTGCGGGTGCAGCGCGGCGATGTCGACCTGCAAGGTGCGCGTGACCAGCGCATACGCCTCAGCGCTGGCGACAGCATCAGTGTGGGCCCCCAGGGCATTGGCCAGCGCCAGCGCCCCGACATGCACAAGGACCTGGCCTGGGTCGATGGCCGCCTGGTGTTCGAAAACTGCCCGCTGAGCCAGGTACTGGCCGAAGTCCGGCGCTATTACCCCGGCTGGATCATCAACCGCAATACCCAGCTGGATGACGTTGCCGTAACCGGCAACTACCGCCTCGACCAGCCGCTGGAAACCCTGCGCGCGCTGGCTCACATCACCTCCGCCCAGTTGCATGAGTACCCGGCGCTGGTCATCCTGAACTGACTGTTTGCCTCCCCTACGGCCACGTCGCCGCGCAGCCCGGCATGCCTGTTCAAAGCTTTTGCATTTATTTTTACGCGGTTCTGCGCCCCCATCCGTCTCGTTATAGCCAATGCAACTGATTCTTGTTTAACAAACGAGAACAGACACCTATAACTGTCTGCACGTTTGGGAGCGCTTCCGATGTACACAGGTATTACCCGCTCGTCTTCCCTTCCCCGCCGTACCGGGCAGCTTTCGCTGCTGACCTTGGCATTGCTCGCCAGCGGCGCCTGCAGCCTGCCGGCGCTGGCTGCCGAACCGGCCCGCGCCAGCAGCCCGCGCATGGGCGATTACCGCTTCAGCATCGGCCAGCAACCGCTGGTGTCGGCCATCAACGCCTTCAGCCAGGTCACCGGTTGGCAGGTTGGCTTCAGCGCCGAGTTGGCCGAAGGCGTGGCCTCACCCGGTGTACAGGGTGCGCTGCCGCCAGATGCCGCGCTCAAGCGCCTGTTGCAGGGCACCGGGCTGAGCTTTCGCAAGATCGGCAATGCCAATGTGGTACTCGAACGCCAGGCCGCGAACAATGTGATCGCGCTGCAGCAAGTGACCGTCAGCGCCACCCGCAGCGCCCAGGACGTGAGCCAGGTGCCGAGCACGGTCAGCGTGCAGACCCGAGCGCAACTGGACCGCCAGAACGTCAACAACATCCAGGATCTGGTGCGTTACGAACCGGGTGTGTCGGTGGCCGGCACCGGCCAGCGCAGTGGCCTGAACGGCTACAACATTCGCGGTATCGACGGCGAGCGGATTCTCACCCAGGTCGACGGTGTGGCGATCCCCGACAGTTTCTTCTACGGCCCCTACGCGCAAACCCAACGCAACTATGTCGACCCGGAAATCGTCAAGCGCGTGGAAATCCTGCGCGGCCCGGCCTCGGTGCTGTATGGCAGCAATGCCATCGGCGGCGCGGTCAGCTACTTCACCCTTGACCCCGACGACATCATCAAGCCAGGCAAGGACGTTGGCGCACGCCTGAAGAGCGGTTACAGCTCGGCGGACGAAAGCTGGCTGACCTCGGCCACCGTCGCCGGGCGCCAGGGCGATGTCGACGGGCTGCTGCACCTGAGCCAGCGCAACGGCCACGAGACCGAGACCCAAGGCCACCACAGCGGCGCCGGCCTGGCCCGTACCGAAGCCAACCCGATGGACGTGCGCACCACCAACGTGCTGGCCAAGGCAGGCTGGAACTACGCTGATGACGCCCGACTAGGCCTTACTTACGAGCGCTACAAGGATGACCGCGACCAGAACATCCTCAGCGCCGCAGGAGGGCCGTTCATACCCGGGTTCGGTGGCATGGGCTACTACAAGGCGCGCAGCGGCAACGACACCATCACCCGCGAACGCTTCGGCATCAACCATGAGTTCGGCCTGGACACGCTGTTCGCTGACCAGGTGAAGTGGAGCCTGAACTACCAGGTCGCCAAGACCGACCAGCACACCGATGAAATCTATGCGCCACCTGGCCGCCAGGTACTGCGCACCCGCGACACCCGTTACAAGGACCGCCAGTGGGTATTCGATGCCCAGCTGGACAGGGCCTTCAGCATCGGCAGCACCGACCACTTGCTGACCTACGGCACCACCCTCAAGCACGAGAAAATCACCGGTTCGCGCAGCGGCACGGGCACCTGCCTGGCCGTAGGCTCGGGTTGCGCTGCCGCCGGCGCGCCGCGCCCGGCCGACGGCCAGGTGCTGGTCAGTGATTTCCCGGACCCGACCGTGAACACCTACAGCCTGTTCGTGCAGGATGAAATCCGCTGGAACCGCTGGACCTTCCTGCCAGGCGCCCGTTACGACTACACACGCATGCAGCCCAGGTTCACCGAGGCGTTCCTGCGTGGCCTGGAGTCCACCGCCACCGCGCCCACCTCCCAGGACGACTCGGACAAGACCTGGCACCGCCTCTCGCCCAAGTTCGGCCTGACCTACGCCTTCGATGACCACTACACCTGGTACGGCCAGTACGCTGAGGGCTTCCGCACGCCGACCGCCAAGTCCATGTATGGGAAATTCGTCAACCTTGACCAAGGCTACCGGGTAGAGGGCAACCCAGGGCTGGAACCTGAAAAAAGCAAGGGCTATGAAACCGGCCTGCGCGGCAACTTCGACGCCGGCAACTTCGACGTGGCGGTGTTCTACAACAAGTACCGCGACTTCATCGACGAAGACGCCGTGCAGAGCGCCAACCTGGAACAGACCTTCCAGGCCAACAACATCAAGCACGCCACCATCAAGGGCGCCGAGGTCAAGGGCCGCCTCAACCTTGACCACTTCGGAGCGCCACAAGGCCTGTATACCCAGGGCTCGATTGCCTACACCTACGGCCGTAACGATGACACCGGCGAACCGCTGAACACGGTCAACCCGCTCAAAGGCGTGTTCGGCCTGGGTTACGAGCAACACAACTATGGTGGCTTGCTGAGCTGGACGCTGGTCAAGCGCAAGACCCGGGTCGACGACAGCACCTTCTACTCGCCAGACGGTTCGAGCACGAAGTTCCGCACGCCAGGCTATGGCGTACTGGACCTGACCGGTTTCTACAAGGTGACCGACGACGTCACCATCAACGCCGGGCTGTACAACCTGACCGACAAGAAATACTGGCAGTGGGACTCGGTACGCAGCTATGACGGCCAGGGTGAAGCGGCCGTGACCCAGCCGGCCAACATCGACCGTTTGAGCATGCCGGGGCGCAACTTCGGCATCAATGTGGTGTGGGATATCTGAAGGTTGCAGTTTGCGGCGCCCGATCCCACAGGCGCCGCAATGACCCGTCTGTACATACCCGGTTTTTTTACTGTTCCGCCGCCGCTGCTTCGTCTTGTCTCTAGACGCCCTCTTTCCAAGGACTGCCCCATGACCGACCGCCCAGCCTTGCGCTCCCAACGCCTGAACCAGATCACCCACGCCCCGCACGCCGAGCTCGATGCCCTGGTCAAATCCCACGCCCCATTCGACAGCCGCGAAAGTTTCGCCCGCTTCGTGGTCGCCCAGTACCTGTTCCAATCCGAGCTGCAGGCCCTGTACAACGACCCGCAACTGATTGCCATCGTCCCAGACCTGGCCGCGCGCTGCCGGGCCGACCACGCCCGCCTCGACCTCGCCGACCTCGACACCCAAGTGCCGGCCGCCGTGCAGGGTGCATTGGGCAATCCGAGCCTGGGCGAGGCAATGGGCTGGATCTTCGTCTCCGAAGGCTCCAAACTGGGCGCTGCGTTTCTGATCAAACGGGCAGCAGCGCTGGGCCTGTCCGACAGCTTCGGCGCCCGGCACCTGGGCGAGCCGGCCGGTGGCCGTGCCGAAGGCTGGAAGCAGTTCACCCGCATCCTGGATGCCCTGGACCTGTCGGCCGAAGAAGACGCGGCGGCCGAGCGCGGCGCAGTAGCGGCATTCGAGCGCTTCACCGAGCTGCTCAAGCATGCCTATGCTGCAGATGCTGCGCTGGTTTGATACGCCCTAGCCGGCCACCCTTCCGGTGGCCGCACCGTTTTTTGCAGTGAGACCATGACCCGACCCGCCCGCTCGAAACTCGCCCGCCTGCTGTATGGAATACTGGCTTACGTGAGCCTGGGGGTGGGTCTGGTCGCGATCGTCATTCCCGGCCTGCCAACCACCGAATTCATCCTGCTGGCAGCGTGGGCTGCAACGCGCAGTTCGCCACGGTTGTCGGCCTGGCTGGAAAACCACCGCCTGTTCGGGCCGATTCTGTACAACTGGCGCAACGGCAAGGTGATCCAGCGCCGCGCCAAGGTCAGCGCGACCCTCAGCATGCTGCTCTGTGCAGGCCTGATGCTGACCTTTCTTGAGCACCACTGGCCGGTATTCCTCGCCATCGCCGGCATGACCCTGGGCAACCTGTGGATCTGGTCACGCCCGGAGCACGCCTGCACAGCCCCGTCACAAGCTCAGCAACCCTGAGTAAAGGGCGTAGGCGGCCAGCGCCGCGCCTGCCAGCACAGCTGCGAAAATCAGCTTTTCCCAGGTGGTGAACAGGGTTTGGCGCTGCTCATGTTTGGCCCTGGCGAACAGGATCACGCCCGGGGCATACAGCAACGCCGACAACAGCAGGTACTTGAGCCCGCCGGCATACAGCAGCCAAATCGCGTAGAGCAAGGCAACCAGCGCCACCAGCACGTCTTTACGCCGCAACCGTGGCTGCGCGGCGTAGCTCTCGCCACGCACAGCCAGCAGCAGCGCATAGGCCGCCGACCACAGGTAAGGCACCAGGATCATCGACGACGCCAGATAGATCAGGCTGGTGTAGGTACCGGCCGAGAACAACGTGATCAGCAGGAAACCCTGGATCATGCAGTTGGTGAGCCACAGGGCATTGGCCGGCACATGGTTGGCGTTTTCCTTGGCCAGGAAGCGCGGCATGGTCTTGTCGCGAGCCGTGGCGTAAAGAATCTCGGCACACAGTAAAGCCCATGAAAGCAAAGCCCCCAGCAGCGAAACCGCCAGGCCGATACTGATCAGCAATGCGCCCCAGGGGCCGACGATATGCTCCAGCACCGACGCCAGCGAAGGGTTCTGCAACCCGGCAAGCTCCGGCTGGGTCATCACCCCGAGGGACAGCACGTTGACCAGCACCAGCAGCGCCAGCACGCCGAGAAAGCCTATGACCGTGGCCTTGCCCACATCGGAGCGGCGCTGGGCGCGCCCGGAGTAGACGCTGGCGCCCTCGATGCCGATGAACACGAAAACGGTCACCAGCATCATGTTGCGCACCTGCTCCAGCACGCCCCCGAACTGAGGGTTGCTCAACCCCCAGATATCACGGGTGAAGATATCGGCACGGAAGGCGAATGCGGCAATCACCACGAAAATCAGGATGGGCACCACTTTGGCCACGGTGGTCACCTGGTTGATGAACGCCGCCTCCTTGATGCCGCGCAAGACCAGAAAGTGCACCGCCCATAGCAGGACTGAGGCACAACCGATGGCGACAGGCGTGTTGCCCTCGCCAAAGACAGGGAAGTAGAAACCCAGGGTGCTGAACAGCAATACGAAGTAACCGACGTTGCCCAGCCAGGCGCTGATCCAGTAGCCCCAGGCCGAAGAAAAGCCCATATAGTCGCCGAAACCGGCTTTGGCGTAGGCATATACCCCCGAGTCCAGTTCCGGCTTGCGGTTGGCCAGGGTCTGGAACACGAAGGCCAAGGCCAGCATGCCCACCGCAGTGATGGCCCAGCCGATCAGCACCGCCCCTACATCGGCACGCGCCGCCATGTTCTGCGGCAAAGAGAATATGCCGCCGCCGATCATCGAGCCGACCACCAACGCAATAAGCGCGCCCAAGCGTAACTTCTGACCCGGTTCGCTCATGTATCCCCCGTTTTTTTCGCCAATGTCATACGGATGTAACAGCGTTTGAGGCCATATAAAAACGCTTGCTTATAGTGAACCCGCTCACAAACAGAACTGCGGTAATAACAGTTTTATCTATAAACAGTTCCTGTAAAAACTAGCAGCTAGATGGCGACTGGAGAAGGAATTGATAAAACTTGAAAAATTCGTAAAAAAGTTGCGAAAGCCAGGAAAGCGGCTAGCGTCAAGCATCGCAGGCTGAACAGAGCGTTTGCTCTAGAATGACATGGAGGTGCCAGCGCGCAAGGCCTGCAGCTTGAGCTGTCGGCACACTCCAGGAGCACCGTGAAGGTTTTTTCCTACCTCACGGCACCATGACCTGACCCACGTCAGCGAATGGCTGAGACGGCGGATTTATGCTGTCGTCAACTTTCTCCTGGCAGGAGTTGTTAAATGTCTGATTCATCCGGAAAATTGAAACTCGGTGCATTAGTTGCACTAGTGGTCGGCTCGATGATTGGCGGCGGCATATTCTCGCTGCCGCAGAACATGGCGGCCAGCGCAGGGGTTGGCGCGGTACTGATCGGTTGGGCCATCACTGCGGTGGGCATGCTGACCCTGGCCTTCGTGTTCCAGACCCTGGCCAACCGCAAACCTGACCTCGATGGCGGGGTATATGCCTACGCCAAGGCCGGTTTTGGCGACTACATGGGCTTTTCTTCGGCCTGGGGCTACTGGATCAGTGCCTGGCTGGGCAACGTCGGCTACTTCGTGCTGCTGTTCAGCACCCTGGGCTACTTCTTCCCGATCTTTGGCGAGGGCAACACGCCAGCCGCCATCATCGGCGCCTCGCTACTGCTATGGGCGGTGCATTTCCTGGTCTTGCGCGGCATCAAGGAAGCGGCGTTCATCAACCTGGTCACCACCGTGGCCAAGGTGGTGCCGCTGGTGCTGTTCGCCCTGATCTGCCTGTTCGCCTTCAAGCTGGACATCTTCACCGCCGACATCTGGGGCCGGGGCACGCCCGAACTGGGCAGTGTGATGAACCAGGTCCGCAACATGATGCTGGTCACCGTGTGGGTGTTCATCGGTATCGAGGGTGCGAGCATCTTCTCGTCACGCGCCGAAAAGCGCGCCGACGTGGGCAAGGCCACGGTCATCGGCTTCGTGACCGTGCTGTTGTTCCTGGTACTGGTCAATGTGCTGTCGCTGGGCATCATGACCCAACCGGAACTGGCCAAGCTGCAGAACCCGTCAATGGCCGCCGTGCTCGAACATGTGGTCGGCCACTGGGGGGCGGTACTGATCAGTGTCGGCCTGATCATCTCGCTGCTGGGGGCCCTGCTGTCGTGGGTGCTGCTGTGCGCCGAAATCATGTTCGCCGCCGCCAAGGACCACACCATGCCGGCATTCCTGCGCCGCGAGAACGCCAACCAGGTACCGGCCAATGCGCTGTGGCTGACCAACGCCATGGTGCAGGTCTTCCTGGTGATCACGCTGTTCTCCAGCAGCACCTACCTGTCGCTGATCTACCTCGCCACCTCGATGATTCTGGTGCCCTACCTGTGGTCGGCGGCCTACGCCTTCCTGCTGGCCCTGCGCAGCGAAACCTATGAGCAGGCCCTGGCCGAACGCAAGAAGGACCTGATCATCGGCGCTATCGCCCTGCTGTACGCCATCTGGTTGCTGTACGCCGGCGGCGTGAAATACCTGCTGCTGTCGGCATTGCTGTACGCCCCTGGCGCGATCCTGTTCGCCAAGGCCAAGCGTGAAGTGGGCCAACCCATCTTCACCAACGTGGAAAAACTGATCTTCGCCGCCGTGGTGATCGGCGCCCTGGTGGCAGCCTATGGCCTGTACGACGGCTTCCTGACCCTTTGACCACGCTTTCGTCCCATTGGAGGAATGAAACCATGTCCGCTGAAAAACAGAAGTACGGTGTGCACTCCGAGGCCGGCAAGCTGCGCAAAGTCATGGTGTGCGCACCGGGCCTGGCGCACAAGCGCCTGACGCCGAGCAACTGTGACGAACTGCTGTTCGACGATGTGATCTGGGTCGACCAGGCCAAGCGTGACCACTTCGACTTTGTCACCAAGATGCGGGAGCGTGGCGTGGAAGTGCTGGAAATGCACAACCTGCTGACCGACATCGTGCAGCAACCTGAAGCGCTGAAGTGGATTCTGGACCGCAAGATCACCGCCGATACCGTCGGCGTGGGCCTGACCAATGAAGTGCGCAGCTGGCTGGAAGGTCTCGAACCGCGGCACTTGGCCGAGTTCCTGATCGGCGGCGTGGCCGGCCAGGACCTGCCGCAGAGCGAAGGCGCCGAAGTGGTCAAGATGTACAACGACTACCTGGGGCACTCCAGCTTCATCCTGCCACCGCTGCCCAACACCCAGTTCACCCGTGACACCACCTGCTGGATCTACGGCGGCGTCACGTTGAACCCGATGTACTGGCCAGCACGGCGCCAGGAAACGCTGCTGACCACCGCCATCTATAAATTCCACCCGGCGTTCACCAGCGCCGACTTCCAGGTGTGGTATGGCGACCCGGACAAGGACCACGGCAACGCCACGCTCGAGGGTGGCGACGTGATGCCGATCGGTAATGGCGTGGTGCTGATCGGCATGGGCGAGCGCACCTCGCGCCAGGCCATCGGCCAGCTGGCCCAGAGCCTGTTCGCCCACGGTGCGGCCAAGGAAGTGGTGGTTGCCGGCCTGCCCAAGTCGCGCGCCGCCATGCACCTGGACACCGTGTTCAGCTTCTGCGACCGCGACCTGGTCACGGTCTTCCCGGAAGTGGTCGAGGAAATCGTGCCGTTCATCATTCGCCCGGACGAAAGCAAGCCGTACGGCATGGACGTGCGCCGCGTGAACAAGTCGTTCATCGACGTGGTCGGCGAACAGCTTGGGATCAAGCTGCGGGTGGTCGAAACCGGCGGCAACAGCTTCGCCGCCGAACGCGAACAGTGGGATGACGGCAACAACGTCGTGGCCATCGAACCAGGCGTGGTCATCGGCTACGACCGTAACACCTACACCAACACCCAGCTGCGCAAGGCTGGCATCGAAGTCATAACCATCAGCGCCGGCGAACTGGGCCGGGGCCGGGGCGGCGGCCACTGCATGACCTGCCCGATCATCCGTGACCCCATCGATTACTAACGCCCATTAGCCCGGCCGCGCTTACCCAGCGGCGGCCGGTGCGTTCACCATACCCAAGGAGAAAAGTCATGGCGTTCAACATTCACAACCGCAACCTGCTGAGCCTGGAACACCACACCACGCGCGAGTTGCGCTACCTGCTGGACCTGTCCCGCGACCTCAAGCGCGCCAAGTACACCGGCACCGAACAGCAACACCTGAAGGGCAACAACATTGCCCTGATCTTTGAAAAAACCTCGACCCGCACCCGCTGCGCCTTCGAAGTGGCGGCCTACGACCAGGGCGCCAATGTCACCTATATCGACCCCAACTCATCGCAGATCGGCCACAAGGAAAGCATGAAGGACACCGCCCGGGTACTCGGGCGCATGTACGACGCCATCGAGTACCGTGGCTTCAAGCAGGAAATCGTCGAGGAGCTGGCCAAGTTCGCCGGGGTACCGGTGTTCAACGGCCTGACCGACGAGTATCACCCGACCCAGATGATCGCCGACGTACTGACCATGCGCGAGCACAGCGACAAGCCGTTGCACGACATCAGCTACGCCTACCTGGGCGATGCGCGCAACAACATGGGCAACTCGCTGCTGCTGATCGGCGCCAAGCTCGGCATGGATGTGCGCATTGCCGCGCCCAAGGCGCTGTGGCCACATGAGGACCTGGTTGAGCGCTGCAAGCAGTACGCAGAAGAAAGTGGCGCGCGTATCACCCTGACCGAAGACCCGCTGGCCGCGGTCAAGGGCGTGGACTTTGTGCACACCGACGTATGGGTATCGATGGGTGAACCGATCGAGGCCTGGGGCGAGCGTATCAAGCTGCTCAAGCCTTACCAGGTGAATGCGCAACTGATGAAGGCCACTGGCAACCCCCGCACCAAGTTCATGCATTGCCTGCCGGCGTTCCACAACTCCGAAACCAAGGTGGGCAAGCAGATTGCCGAACAGTACCCGGACTTGGCCAACGGCATCGAAGTGACCGACGACGTATTCGAGTCGCCCGCTTGCATTGCCTTCGAACAGGCGGAAAACCGCATGCACACGATCAAGGCGATCCTGGTTTCGACCCTGGCTGACCTTTGAAAGCGGCAAGCGGCAAGCGGCAAGCTGAAAGCTGAAAGCTGAAAGCTGAAAGCTGAAAGCTGAAAGCTGAAAGCTGAAAGCTGAAAGCAGCTGATCACACCGGCCTGCTTCTGCTTGCAACTTGCAACTTGCAACTTGCAACTTGCCGCTTGCAGCCCCAAGCCCACCTCAAAAGGACATTCTCCATGCGTATCGTTGTTGCATTGGGCGGCAACGCCCTGCTGCGCCGCGGCGAACCCATGACCGCTGACAACCAGCGTGCCAATATCCGCACCGCCGCCGAACAGATCGCCAAGATCCACCCCGGTAACGAGCTGGTCATCGCCCACGGTAACGGCCCGCAGGTCGGCCTGCTGTCGTTGCAGGGCCTTTCCTACAAACCGGACGAGGCCTACCCGCTGGACGTCCTCGGTGCCGAGACCGAGGGCATGATCGGCTACATGATCGAGCAGGAGCTGGGCAACCTGCTGGCCTTCGAAGTGCCGTTCGCGACCTTGCTGACCCAGGTTGAAGTCGACGCCAACGATCCGGCCTTCAAGGACCCGACCAAGTTCATCGGCCCGGTCTACAGCAAGGACGAGGCCGAGCGCCTGGCCAAGGAGAAAGGCTGGGTGGTCAAGCCTGACGGCGACAAGTACCGCCGCGTGGTGGCCAGCCCGAAACCCAAGCGCATCTTTGAAATCCGCCCGATCAAGTGGCTGCTGGAAAAAAGCAGCATCGTGATTTGCGCGGGCGGCGGCGGCATCCCCACCCTGTACGATGAAAACCACAAACTCAAAGGGGTGGAGGCGGTCATCGACAAGGACCTGTGCTCGGCGCTGCTGGCAGAGCAACTGGAAGCCGACCTTCTGATCATCGCCACCGACGTGGATGCGGCGTACATTGACTGGGGTAAACCTACGCAGAAAGCCATCGCCCAAGCGCACCCCGACGAACTGCAACGGCTGGGTTTTGCCGCGGGGTCCATGGGGCCGAAGGTGCAGGCCGCCTGTGATTTTGCTCGCCATACCGGCAAGGTGGCAGTGATCAGTTCGCTGGAAAACATCGAGGAAATCGTCAAAGGCACAGCCGGCACGCGTGTTACGACCGCGAAGCCGGGGATCAGCTACCGTTGAATGCAGTGGGCGGACCTGCGCGGCCCGTCATTTTCGACCTCCCCAAGGAGCTTTCCATGGCCCAGTACCACCCCGGTCATGTACACATCGAGCGCACTGCGCTCAACAAAGATGACCACAGCTATGACCTGAACATCGAATACGAGGCAGTGTCGGACCCCAAGGAAGGTAGAGGCATTCAGTTCCGCATGCATGGCAGCATCGAAGGCAAGGCAGTCGATGAAGCGTTCTTCCTGCCCAAGGACCAGGCGCTGCCCAGCTTTCTCATGCTGCTGACCCGCAAGGCGCAAACGTACCTGCCGTCGCCGAAGAAATTCGAGAACCTGAGTTCACCGCACCAGCTCTATGACCATATGTTCGCGGACATTCGCGAAAAACTGGATGTGAAATCGGGCGACCCGATCAAGCCAGAACACCTGGAGTGATTTTCACAAGTTTGGGGCTGGCTTGCAGCCCATCGCAGGCAAGCCAGCGCCCAAAGGGATCGCATTAGGGCTGACAGGTGTTTGCCACAAGATATGCAGCGCCTGTGAGATCGAGCGCCGCCCGCGCGGCGCTTCGCGGGTAAACCCGCTCCTATGTATGGACTCGCCCCCACTGTCTAGCTGCTTTTGAACATAGGAACCCGGTTGCATCTATGTATCAGGCCTATTCGAGGAAGCTTTTTGCTTCTGGCCACCATCGTGGTGAGCTCGCAGAGTGCCGTTTACATTGAGGCCACT